>Ga0209698_10000969_pt1 | contig 32989 bp, 27 predicted proteins | sample LitLauG_LLR_2012_FD_187203 | JGI IMG/M metagenome (GOLD analysis project Ga0209698, IMG submission 187203) | Freshwater sediment microbial communities from Pennsylvania, USA - Little Laurel Run_MetaG_LLR_2012 (SPAdes) (version 2) | ecosystem: Environmental > Aquatic > Freshwater > Creek >... | reverse complement strand
CTCAAGCTCCTGTCCGAAGCTTGGTCGCTCGCCTCGCTCGATTACGGCGCGAACCAGATTCGCAGCGGCCACGTGATCCTTGCGCTGGTTTCGACCGACGAACTGGTGCGCTTGGTTTCGAGCAAGGGCAAAGAACTGCTCAAGATCGACGCGGCGGCGCTCAAGAAGAGTCTCAATGAGATTGTGGAAGGTTCGCAGGAGGACGTGCCGGATTCGTCGTCCGCTGCGCCGGGCGAGCCAGGCCTGCCGAAGGTCGGCGGCAAGACGCCGAACCTCGACCAGTTCACGGTGAACCTCACCGAGAACGCGAAGAAAGGCAAGATCGATCCGGTGCTGGGCCGCGACGCCGAGATTCGCCAGGTCATCGACATTCTGATGCGCCGCCGCCAGAACAACCCGATTCTGACGGGCGAGGCAGGCGTGGGCAAGACAGCCGTCGTGGAAGGATTCGCGCTGCGCATCGCCTCGGGTGACGTGCCTCCTTCGCTCAAGAACGTGCATCTTCACACGCTGGACCTCGCGCTGCTGCAAGCAGGCGCGGGCATCAAGGGCGAGTTTGAGAATCGCCTGAAGGGCCTGATCGAGGAAGTGAAGTCGTCGTCGGTGCCGATCATTTTGTTTATCGACGAAGCGCATACGATGATCGGCGCGGGTGGACAGGCTGGCCAGAACGACGCGGCCAATCTGCTGAAGCCCGCCCTGGCGCGCGGCGAACTTCGCACGATCGCGGCCACCACGTGGAGCGAATACAAGAAATTCTTCGAAAAAGATGCCGCGCTCGCCCGACGCTTCCAGGTGGTCAAGGTGGAGGAGCCGGTTGAGACGCAATGCATGGTGATGCTGCGCGGCATCGTCGGTGCGCTCGAAAAACATCATGGCGTACGCATTCTGGACGAAGGCGTCGCCTCCGCCGTCCGCCTGTCGCATCGCTATCTTGCCGGACGCCAGTTGCCCGATAAGGCTGTCAGCGTGCTGGATACAGCCTGCGCGCGCCTGTCGCTGGGCCAGAACGCGATCCCTGCGGCCATCGAGGACGCGTCGCGCGAGATCGACGATCTGACCGTCCAGACGCGCGTGCTGGAGCGCGAAGCTTCGGTCGGCGCGGACCATGCCGAGCGGCTGGAAAACATCGCCAAGAAAAAAGCCGCCGCTGAGGAGCGCCTCAAGGTATTGAACGAGCGCTTCACCAAGGAGCGGGAACTGGTGATGAAGATTCGTGACCTCCGCACCAAGTTGGAAGACGCCAAGGATGCTAAGGAATCCGAGCGCGCGGAGCTCGACAATCTGAATGCGGAGCTGAACGCGTTGCAGGGCGAAACGCCATTGATGCGCGTTTGCGTCGATAGCATCACCATCGGCGAAGTGATCTCCGCCTGGACAGGCATCCCTGCGGGCAAGATGCTGAAGGACGAAATCGCCACCGTTCTGTCGCTCGAGAGCGTGCTCGGATCGCGCGTTATCGGCCAGAATCACGCGCTGGCGCAGATCGCCGAACGCATCCGCACCTCGCGCGCCAGTTTGGAGGATCCCAACAAGCCGATCGGCGTCTTCATGCTGGTTGGGCCCTCGGGCGTCGGCAAGACGGAAACCGCGCTCACGCTTTCCGACCTTATGTATGGAGGCGAGCGCAACCTCATCACGATCAACATGAGCGAATTTCAAGAAGCGCACACCGTATCGACTCTCAAAGGTTCGCCCCCAGGCTACGTCGGCTACGGCGAAGGCGGCGTGCTCACCGAAGCCGTGCGCCGCAGGCCCTACAGCGTCGTGCTGCTGGACGAAGTGGAGAAAGCGCATCCCGACGTTCTGGAACTTTTCTTCCAAGTCTTTGACAAGGGCATGATGGAGGATGGCGAGGGTCGCGAGATCGATTTCAAGAATACGATCATCATCCTCACGTCGAACGCCGGAACCGATACGCTGATGAAGCTCACCGCTGACCCGGAGACCGCACCCAGTTCCGAGGGGCTGGTAAAGGCGCTAAAGCCAGAACTCGATAAGATCTTCAAGCCTGCGTTTTTGGGCCGGCTGGTGATCATTCCTTATTTCCCCGTCCGCGACGAGGCGCTCAAAAAAATCATTACGCTGAAGCTGGCGAAGATCCAACGCCGGCTGATGGAAAACCATCGCGTGACGCTGGATTACGACCCTGCGCTGGTGGAAGAAGTGGCCAAGCGCTGCACCGAAGTGGAGAGCGGCGCGCGCAATGTGGATAACATTTTGACCAACACGCTGCTGCCTCAAATATCGCGGCGCCTGCTCGCGGGCATGGCCGAGGGGCAAAAATTGGCGAGCATTCACGTCGGTGTGGGTGCGGACTCGAACTTCGTCTACTCTTAGATTCGGTAGGATATTGTAGCGATGCTGGTGATTCTGGAGGCGGTGTCCGGTCCCGTGGCTGGACGCCGAATCGAAGTTCGCACGGGGACTATTCTGCGCATCGGCCGCACGGCGAAATCCGATTACGCGCTGGGCGAGGATTCCTATCTTTCGGGCCAGCACTTCGCCATCGAAAACGACGGCGCGGAGGCGCGCGTGCGCGACCTCGGTTCCAGTAACGGCACGTTTTTGAACGGCGAGCGCGTCGCCAACGAGCTGGTGCTGCGCGAGGGCGACTCGCTGTCTGCGGGAGGAAGCGCCTTCACAGTCCACATCGACGCCGGAGCGGAAGCCGCCGCTCCGGATTACTCCCCACGCGTCGCCACAGTCCCGACGGATTCATTTCCCGGCACATCGAAAATCAGCCGCAGTGAATTGGGCCTGCAGTCGGAATCCGCCAACTGGCCTGGGTTCACGCGTCCCCAGTCGGTGCTGCTCAATGCGCTTTACCGCACGGGCGAGACCGTGTTTGCGGTGCTCGATCCGCTGCGCGATGCGCGCATCCCCGCGTTTCTGGATGCCTCGGGCGAGCAGTTCGCCTCGCTTGACGATGGCTTCCGAGTGGCCGCCTACGTCGTGCAACTGCCTTCCAGCGCGCGCCTCCTCGACGTGCTCCTTAAGGACGGCTGGAGCCGCGGCTGGGGCTTTTATTGCACTTCCGTCGACATTTTGGCGCACGTCTGCGCGCACTGGAAAAATTACGTCACTTTGTACACGCCCGGCGGTGTTCCGATGACGTATCGTTTCTGGGATCCGCGCGTGCTGCGCGCCGCCACGCCTGCGCTTTTACCGCAGGAAGCAGTGGATTTCTTCGGTCCCATCACGCGAATGATCGTGGAAGGCGAAAAGCCGGAGATGGCCGTGGAATACGCGCTCGGCCCGCGCGGCGCGAAGCATCAGAGTATCGTTTTGGTATAACGAAGGAACATAATGAAGCGCTTGCAACCGGTCATCTGGATGAAGGGTACGCTGCTTAGCCCGCAGTACCTGCAAACGCAGGACCGTTTTCTCGAAAGCTCGCTGAAATTCCAGCTCGACGCGCTGACGTTCGCGCCCTGGGGTTTCCGCCGCTTGCAATGGAATCAGGAGGCGTTGGCCTCCGGCTACATCGCTCTGTCGGACGCCGCCGGTATTTTCCCCGATGGCCTGCTGTTCGACATTCCCGAAGCGGACCCCGCGCCCTCGCCCAAGCCCCTGGCCGATTGTTTCGAGGCTGATCAGAAGACACTCGACATTTTTCTGGCAATTCCGCACCAGCGCGACCGCGGCCTGAACATCTCGCTCGCTCAGTCCAAAACAGACACCCGTTATTTGACCGAAGTGTCCATGACGCGCGACGAAAATTCCGGCCTCGCGGAAAAGCCGATTCAGGTCGCGCGGAAGAACTTCCGGTTCTTAGTCGAAGGTGAATCGCAGCAGCATTCCTCCGTCCTGCGCATCGGCAAAATCGAGCGCACGCCCGCTGGGATTTACCAGTTGAACGCGCGCTTTATGCCGCCCTTGCTCGACCTGGGCGCGAACGATTTTCTGGTTTCTATCCTGCGTCGCTTGGTGGAGATTTTGGCCGCGAAAAGTAGCCAGCTCGCCGGTACGCGCCGCCAGAAGAACCTAAGCCTCGCCGATTTTGGCGCCGCCGACATCGCCAATTTCTGGCTGCTCTATACCATCAATTCGCATTTCCCGTTATTGCAGCATTTGTTCGAAACACGGCGCGGGCATCCCGAAGCGTTGTATCAAACCATGCTCGCTCTGGCCGGGAGCCTGACCACATTTTCGCCGACCATCCATCCGCGCGACCTGCCCAAGTACGAGCACGACGAGCTCAGCTTCTGCTTCGAGGATCTGGACGAGAAAATCCGCATGCTGCTGGAAACCGTGGTGCCCAGCAACTTCGTGTCGCTGCCGTTGAAGCTGGTCCAATCGTCGATTCACGCCACCGCGCTGGCCGACGACAAGTATCTGCGTAATACGAAAATGTATCTCGCAGTGCGCGCCGAAATGAGCGAGGCCGATTTAATCTCCAAAGCCCCGTATCTGGTAAAGGTCTGCTCGGCGAATCACATTGAGCACCTGGTGCGGCAGGCTCTGCCGGGCGTGGCGCTGACGCATACGCCGCGTCCACCCTCGGCGATTCCGGTCAAGCTGAATTACCAATACTTCAGCCTCAGCCAGACCGGAGTGGCGTGGGAGGCCATCACGCGTTCCCGCAATCTGGCCGCGTTCGTGCCCGGCGATTTCCCCACACCGCAGTTGGAACTGATTATCTTGCTGCCTGAAGCGTCGTGACGCCTACGACCTAACCATGAACATTGACAGCGCGATCAGCAGCCCAATCAGCGCGCTGCCCATGGATGCGAACCAGATGCCGTTGCGCTTGGTCAAAATCGCCATCGACGCGAACACAATGCCAATTTCCAGGAACACTTCGCCGTAATCGAGGCGATGCGCCTGATCGCCTTTCATGTGGCTTTCTGCTTCCAGCGCCTTCGCTTCTTTGCTGATCTCTTCGTCGTCCTGTTTGTATTTCTCGGCGGCCTTGTTGTACTTCTCCACCGGTTCCGATCCCAAGTCGTGGAATCCCTTGAACAGGTCCGCGGCCACTTCCGATTGGTAGCGACGGATGGACTTCGCCTGGTAATACGACCACTGATCGGACGCTCGTTGTTGCAGCAGGAGTTCCTCCGTGGTGAGAAGATGTCCCATCACCCCGTCGATCGCCAGCATCGCTGCGATTACAGCCATGGTGACGGCCACCTTCTTATCGAAAGGCTCCTTGGCGTGTTCGGCGTGTTCGTGCAATTCTTCTTCTACAGACATGCAGTTAAAGTATCACGTCCCGCTGGTCGTGATGTAATACTTCACCAGCATGTTGGACTTCTCCCACGCGGGCAAACTCGCAGGCGACTTCAAATACTCGAAAAAGGTTCTCGTGACTTGCGCGAAATGCGACTCATGCCCGACGCGCGCCGCCGCGGGAATCACGATGCGCGTCTCGCCGCGGTGTCGCTCCAACGCGAGCCCCGGATACTGCGCCTGCATCACCTGGGCCCACTTGTCCAGTGCTGCATCCACATCGCGCGCCGTTTCGGGGCGGGGAATCACGTACAACTCCGGAACGAAGTGCTGCGCCTCGCCCTGCCTTAGCTCCACGCGAGCCTTGCTCCCCTGGAACGACGCTTCATACACATCCCCCGTAGCCGATTCCCAGTTCCATCGCACATCCAGTGCCACGTGGACGCCGCGCACTGCGTATTCAATCGAGTTGTTGCACTCGTAATCCAGCACCCCGTCGTGAACTGCGCCCGCCAGCGCCGCCGGGAACTGCTTCTCGCCGGTGACACGTTCGAACTCCGCGCGCGTCAGTTTGGTGGGCCAGCGCTTGTGGCCCAGAATGCGAATGTCGGTCTTGTAGTTGGTGTCCACGCGCGGAAACGCCGTCCACTGCACCAGATCGACCACGTGTGTGCCGACGTCCGCCATCCCATCGCCCTGCTCGGCGATGTCGAAAAACCACGCTGGACGCAGCAGCGGCACGCCTGCCACCACTTTCATCAAGTGATGAATGCTGCGTGCCCGAATCGCAGGCTCGGCTTGGGTGCCATGTTCCAACGTCCCGAAAATCGCGCTATTGTTCACCAGATCTCTTTCCAGGATGGACGTCACCTCATACCGCTCCGTCATGATGTCGTAGGCGACCAACCCTTTTTTCTCCACGCGATCCAGAACCCGCTCCAGGCGCGGAAAATCCTTCGCTGAAATGATCCACGGCTTGTCGGCCAGCACGTTCAATCCGGCGCCCACCGACGCTTCAATACGTTCGATCTTAGGACGATCGCGCCCAGCCAGCACCACCACGTTGCCGGGATGTTCGCGCAACATGCGCTCGAAATAATCCGGACCCGCGTGCAACTCCGTGCGCCATGCCGTCGGATTCGCCGGGCGGGTATTAAACAGTGCTACGCGGTTCAGGTAGTCGACAACCTCAGGCCCCAGCGGTGCGTAAACGGAAACCGTGGGATCGACACCTGCGTACATGTCTTTCTGCACCAGAGCGGCGTGGAAATGCCCCGGGTCGAGCACGATGATCTTGACGTCGGCGGCATGGACTGCCATAGCCAACAATATACCGGGGATCATGCTCATACGTGTCTTCATGGCGATATTCTAATGGAATGCGTCCGTTGCCTGTTTTGCTCTTCGCGGCTCTGCTTGCCGCCTGCGACTCGAAGCCCGTGCCGGAAGCGCCGAAACCTGCGCCCGCGGTCGTGAAGCCGCCGGACGAATCGCGCCGCTTCCCCAAGGAATTTCAAATCGGCTCGGTCGTGGTGGACAAGCAACTGCTCGGCAAAGCGTTCATGCCCGGAGGCACGCTGGTGCAGTATCGCAAGGGCAAAACGGATTACGAAATGTTCGCCGCGAAAACTGCCAGCGCGAACGAAGCCGCGTTGATCCTGCCGGACTGGCGTAAGGCTCTGCAGGACCCGAAGCTGGTGCCCTCGTTCGGCGCGTACTACGGGACCGAGGCCGGCCGGCCGATTTTCGTATTTTCCAAAGGCGCGTGGATCGCAGGCATTGCGGGCCTGACAGAAAAGGATGCCGACGCCGCCGCGCGCAAGCTGGCCGCGGCGCTCAACTAATCCGGCAGATTCCACGGAATGTTAATGATGGTCGTCCGCTGGCATCCCTGGAAGGTCAACAGAGCCTTCAAGACCTCAGACCGGTTGTTGTGCAGCAGCACGTAATACCACCGGCTCTCTACCAATTCCGGAATCAGGATCGAAACCGTGCGGCCCGGATTCTGCCTCTCCAGTTCAAGCGTGTAATCCAGAATCGGCCGGATGATGAAACGATAGGGCGACGGCACAACGATCAATTGCGGCACGGCCAAACCCGCGGCCCTCGCCGGCTCTTCGACACACTCAGGAAAATTACGCTGGAGGTCGCCCGTATCCGGCTCGCCGCAATCGACGTGAACGATGCGGATGTCTTTGGAAATTTGCCACGCGAACCGGAGCGCTTTCTCGGAGACAGCGTTTAACTGCTCCACCGGCAGAATCACAATGGGCTCGCCGGACTTCTCAATCTGAATTGGCCCGACGACCCGCGTTGCTTCGTGGACGCGCGCGTAATGTGACTTCACGCCGCGCATCACCAAAATCATGCAAGGGATCAAGACCACAACGATCCACGCGCCTTCGATAAACTTCGCGATCAGTACCACCACCACGGTCACCGCGGTCGCCGCCGCGCCCAGTCCATTGATCAGCATGCTGCGCTTCGCGCCCGGTCCGCCGTGCTTGCGCCAGTGCACCACCATGCCGGCTTGTGAAAGCGTGAACGCCAGGAACGCGCCGACTGCGTACAAAGGAATCAGCCGGTCCGTCACGCCCCCAAAGATGGTCAGTAGCAGGCCGGCCAGAATCGCCAGCGCATACACGCCCTGCGAAAAGACCAGCCGCCGTCCGCGCAGTGTGAGTGAATGGGGTAGAAATTCGTTCTGCGCGATGGCCCGCGCCAGACGCGGAAAATCGGCGAACGCGGTGTTGGCCGAAAGCGACAACACCGCCAGGATCGACCCTATGGTCACCCAGTAAAACATGCCCTTCCCCATAATCGCGCCAAGCAACTGCGACAGCACGCTCTCATATCCCGGCCCGTCCGGATTGGTCGCCGCCACGCCGAACGCCGGCGCGAGATACGCGATGCCCGCCAGCATGATCATCAAAATCACGATGATGATGGTCAGCGTCCGCTGCGCGTATTTCGTGGTCGGCTCGCGAAACGCCATCACCCCGTTGCTCACGGCTTCCACGCCGGTCATGGCCGTGCAGCCGCTCGAAAACGCGCGCAGCATCAGCCACACGCCCATCGCCTCCGTTGCTTTGCCGAGCTTCGGCGGAGCCACCACCGGTACTGGATGCCCTCCCGCGATGAAAAACTTCGCCACGCCGATCGCGATCATCGCCAGCAGGCACGCGATGAACAGGTACGTCGGGATCATGAAAATGCCTCCCGATTCCTGCATGCCGCGCAGGTTCAACAGAGCCAGCACCGCCAGAATCCCCAGGCAGATGGACAGTGTATGTGGCTGCAGCGACGGCGCCGCCGATACCAGCGCGCCCACGCCCGCCGAGATACCCACCGCCGCCGTCAGCACGTAATCGATCATCAGCGCCGCCGCGGCTAGCAACCCTGCGCCCGTGCCGAGGTTCTCGGTCGCGACCGTGTACGATCCGCCGCCGTGCGGATACGCCTGCATCGTCTGCCGGTAGGAAAAATAAACGATGGTCAGCAGCACCAGAATCGCGCCGACGATGGGCAGAATGTATGCGATCCCCGCCATCCCCAGAGGGATCAGCAGAGTCATGGCGGCCTCCGGGCCGTATGCGGCGGAACTGAGCGCGTCCAGCCCAAAAATCGGGATGCCTTTGACCGGCCCGATGCGTTCTGCCTTCTCATCCTCGGTGGCGAGGGGTTTCCCCAATACCAGGTCGATTATATCCATCGTTTATCGCTCTTCCCACCGTTTGGTGATTTGTTCGATCGCTTTATCGGGCTCGGTCGTATACAACCAGAATATTTGAATGGCGTGAACGCCCCGCACCTGCATTTTCAAGCCTCCGCTGACGGAGCTGAATTTCAAATGCTCCTTGCCGGACTTGACCGGCGTGATCACGCCCAGCGCGATCTTAGTGACATATTCGCAGTCGCGCGCGGCCTCCACCGCCGGAATGGCGCTGGGAATCACGGTGGAATGGCGGCCGTTGAATTTCGGGCCGCGCAGCAGACCTTTTATATGTGTCACGGCTGCGGATGATCAACTACTGCTGCACCGTGATGCGGGTTCCCGCCTGCGTCGTCAAGCCGTTGTATGTTGCGATCACAGGCTGGTCGCCGCTGCCGAGCGAAGCCGGCACGGTTACGTTGAACTGAAACTCGCCCGGAGCGACCAGGCCGGCGTAGCTTACTGTCGCTTGCACGCCGCCGATCGTGATCACCGGCATTGGCGATAGCGTTCCCCCCTGCGTTTCTGACCCGCTCACCACGGGCACCGACGTGGGTCCGAAACCGTTGGCATACAACACGATGGTCTCGCCGGGCTGGGCGGGTGTGGTCAAACCGGGATACAGAGTGGTTGGACCGAGGTAGCTTCCGTTGACGTGGGTAGCGGCGATATAAGGTCCGCCGCCAAAGATAAAGAACGAGGGAGACTGCGCCTGCGCCTGCACCATGAAGGTTGCGCTGACCACTCCATTTTGGGTGACCACCACGGGGACCGATCCGGAAATGGCATTGGGAGGCGTGAGGATGTTCACCTGCGTGGGGCTGATGTAATAGATGTAGGCGGGCACGCCGTTGACGGTGACGCTGACTCCGTCGAGGCTGGTGGGCAACTGGTTATTCACAAAATCGTTTGGGAAAGTCTGCCAGATGCGCGTATCGCCCGACGGGGCGAGATTGGAACCTTTAATCTCCACCCACGAGTTCGGCGAGATTGTGGCGACGCCTCCCTCCGCATTCGCCACCAGCGTGAGGGTCGGGGCGGGGGTGGTGAGAGGATTGGGGGCGAGTGCGACGGAGGAGCCTCCGGGTCCGAAAATGGAGGAGTGCGGATCGATCTGGCCCGTGGCGACGTTGACGGTGCCAATGCCGTTACCAGTGGCAACCCAATAGGTGCCGTATTCGAAGAGCAGCGCGTTCGTTAGATAGTAGTTGGTGGAGGTGGCGCCCACCTGGGTGGCTGCGCCGGTTGTGGTGTTGATGGTAAAGAGATTGCTGTTGTACTCCAGGTACAGCGTGGGGGAGCCGACAGAGAGCCTCACATAGGCATCTCCGCCGTTGGGTATGGCGCTGGCGCCGAGCGGCCCAATCGCCGTCATCGTGCCCGTCTGGGGATTGATCGAAAACAGAGTCGCCACCGTCTGAGAACCCGTATTGCCCACGCCGTAGAGTCCGGTGGTGGTTGAGCCAAAGGTAACGAGGTTGGGAGTGCCGGTGACTCCTCCGACGAGGGTGAGGTTTGCGGTGGCCGTGTTGACCGAATAAAGCAGTCCGTTCTGTTCGGTGTAGAGAGTACTATTGGCGACACCAAAGCCGTCGAATCCGCCGTTTCCCATATTGCCGATCAAGGTAAACGCACCGGAGTTGAGATCGACGACGCCGAACGGATTCTGGTTCCCCTGATACTGTGTGGTGAGCATATAGGCATACGACGTCAGCATCGGCGGCGGTGTGCCGGCGGGCAAAGGATCGGGCGCGAGGCCCACCAGGGAGCCCGGTCCTCCGGAGATCAGCGAGCCGGGAGTGATCTGGCCGGTGGTGAGGTCGAGGGTGCCAATTCCGTTGCCATAGCCGGCGTAAACAGTGCCGTTTTCGAAAAGCGGCCGGGTGGTTAAATACTGGTTACTGGAGGTGGTTCCCACCTGCGTGGCCGCGCCGGTCGTCGTGTTGATGGTGAAGAGGGTGCTGTTGTACTCCAAGTACAGCGTGCTGGAGCCCACGGAGAATGCCGCGTAGGAAAATTGGCCGTTGGGTACGAGGCTGGCGCCGAGCGGCCCGATCGTTGTCATGGCGCCGGTCTGGGGATTGATCGAGAAAAGAGTCGCCACCACGTTGGAGCCCGTGCCGGCGAGGCCGTAGAGTCCTGTGGTGGTTGAGCCGAACGCGGCGAGATTGGCGCCGTTGATTCCTCCAATGAGGGTCAGGCTTGCGTTGCTGGTGTTGACCGAGTAAAGGAGTCCGTTCTGCTCGGTGTAGAGGACACCGTTCAGGGCAGCCAAGCCGTTGTATCCTCCGTTTCCCATATTGCCAATTAACGTAAACACGCCTGTTTTGAGGTCGACGATCCCGAGCGGATTCTGAACCCCCAGCGCCTGCGTTCCCAGCGCATAGGCCATATCATCGGCCTGTGCGCTGGCTGCGAGGGCGACAAGAAGTCCAATTGTTAAAAGACCGGTGCTGGCTTTTTTGAGAAGATTCAAACTGCCTCCTGCTTCCGAATATGCGTTACGGATGCAATACTAATTTTTGCACGCGCCAGTTCAGGATTTCCGCGGCGTAGATCGTATTCTCTGAAGGACACGCCATTTCATGAATCCAGCCGAACTGTTTGAGTTGCCGTCCGGATCGCCCCATCACGCCCAGAACCTTGCCGTCGAGCGTCAATTTATAAATGCGCCCGGGGAACCCGTCCGCGCTATACAAATACTGCGTGGGTCCAGGAGTGATACAGATCGCCCAGGGTGCTCCGCTTTGCGCAGTGGCCTGCTCCGGCGATAAAGGATTTCCCATCCATGGTTGCATTGTGGGAGGCACCGGCACGTCGATCCTGATTTCGCGCTCGTATACGCCGTCGCCGTCGAACACCTGAATGCGCCGGTTGCCGCGGTCGGCAACGTAGATCTTGCCCTTGGCGTCCGTCGCCAGACTGTGCGGCGTATTGAACTCGCCCGGGTTTTTGCCGCGGTCCCCCCACTGCTTCAACCAGTCGCCGTTCTTGTCGAACTTGGCGATGCGCGAATTGATGTATCCGTCGCTGATATAAATGCTGCCCGCCGCGTCCCAGGTGACGTCAGTGGGTTGGCGGAACTGGCCGTTCACCGCCGGGCGCGGAGGCGTCACGCGCGTCCACGGCGCGGCCTCGTCGGAGGCTTCTTTCTTCCGTCCGAACACCATGGTCACGTGGCCCTCTGGATTGAAGCGCACGATCATATCGGAGCCTTTATCGATGGCCCAGATATTGTCGTCTTTATCGACCTTCACCGCGTGCGCGTACGACCATGCATAGAGGTTCTTGCCGATCTCGCGCAGAAATCTGCCGTCGGGGCCGAATTCCAGCAATTGAGAAGCAGTGGCTCCATACGCGGGTCCGGTGGAGTTACCCCGCGAGAACACAAACACATGGCCCTTGGAGTTCACCGCGACGCCGGCGGCCTCGCCGAAGTTCATATCGGCGGGCAACTTAAAAAACGGCACGGAATCGAAGGATATGTCCTGTGCGGAGAGGACGGCCGAGAGCAAGAAGATATATCTCACAAGGCCATCAATGTACCAGATTGGCAGGCGGAACCGCCTGCCCTACCAACGTGTGCGGTAGGACAGGCGGTTCCGCCTTTCGGACAATATTACTTTTCCAAAGCCTTCACGCCCGGCAGTTCGATTCCGCCCAAAAACTCCAACGACGCGCCGCCGCCCGTGGATACGTGCGAAATCTTGTCCGCCACGCCCGCGCTCTTGATGGCCTTTTCGGAGTCGCCTCCGCCCACCACGCTCACCGCGCCCGACGCCGCCACGGCTTTCGCGATCGCCACCGTACCTTTATCGAACGGAGGCATCTCGAACACGCCCATCGGCCCGTTCCAGATGATGGTCTTCGCGCCCGCGATCACTTTCGAAAATTCGATGATGGTGTTCGGCCCGATGTCCAGGCCCATCTGGCCCGCCGGCACCACTGCCACCACTTCGTTTTCCGCGCCGGCCTTGAACTCCGACGCCGCCACGTGATCCACCGGCAGCATCAGCTTATCGCCCGCCTCCGCCATCAACTGCCGGGCCAGATCGAGCTTGTCTTCCTCCACCAGCGATTTGCCGGTCTCCTCGCCGCGCGCCCGCAGGAACGTGTACGCCATGGCGCCGCCGATCAGCAGCTTGTCCACCACCTTCATCAGGTTCTGGATCACCTCGATCTTGTCGGACACTTTTGCGCCGCCCAGAATCGCCACGCACGGGCGATCGGGATTCTTCACCGCCTTGCCCAGATACTCCAGTTCCTTGTCCATCAACAGGCCCGCGGCGCATTCCTTCACGTACGGAATCATGCCCACGGTGGACGCGTGCGCGCGATGAGCGGAGCCGAACGCGTCGTTCACATAGACATCGCACAACGCGGCCAGTTTCTTAGAAAATTCCGGGTCGTTCTTCTCTTCCTCCGCGTGATAACGCAGGTTTTCGAGCAGCAGAACTTCCCCTGGTTTGGGCAGCATCGCCTCCACCGCCGGGCCGATGCAATCGGGAGCCATGGCTACAGGCTTACCCAGTAGCTCCGCCAGGCGCACCGCAACGGGCGCGAGGCTCATTTCAGGATTTGGTTTGCCTTTCGGGCGTCCCAGATGGCTGGCGAGAATAAGCGCGGCTCCATGCTGGAGCGCGTATTGGATGCTGGGTAGGGAGGCCTTAATGCGTTTATCGCTAGTAATTTCTTTTCCGCCGGGTGCGAGCGGCACGTTAAAATCCACCCTCATGAAAACTCGCTTCCCCTCAAGCGAGAGATCGCGAATCGATAGTGTGCTCATGGCCTTATGATCCCAAAACGATGGGGTCGAAGTCAGGCCACGGGTTTGCCGATTCCGAACGTGGCGCGGAACTTTTCGGGCAGTTTTTTCGGCTTATGATCCGGCCCGCAGAAAATGTGTTTCGTCTCGCCCGTGGCCAGATGCTGGCCCGTTGCGGCGTCGGTCATCTCGTATCCGAAGCGGATCATGCGAGGATTGGCCTCTTCCAGCCACGTGCGGATGGACACTTCCTCGTCGTACCGCGCCGGCGAATGGTAGCGGCAATGCGCCTCCACGACCACCAGCAAAATCCCCTCGTCGCGCTCCAGGTCGCGATACCGGATGCCCTGCGCGCGAAAAAACTCGACGCGCCCCACTTCCATCCAGATAATGTAATTCGCGTGATAAACAACTCCCATCTGATCGGTCTCGGCATAGCGGACGCGCAGTGGGGTGGTAACGGATTCCATAGACGCTTCCAGTGTAGTGCGTGCCACCAAGCAAATCGCAGACCCCGGTGCCGGATGTTTTGGGTTCGTTCCGCAATCTTGAGTTGCAGCCAAAGGACCCCTTGGGTTCGTTTCGTAATTTCGCGAGCGAATCAAGCTCTTCCTTTCATTTCTACGACGTTCCCATTCCGTTGCTCAGTGTCGGTGACAGGGAGGGGAGGAAGCGGGTCGTCAAACCTCTATGTTGAGGATTGCCGATGAGTTATTTCGGCGCATTGTCCGTGATGCTCGCGGCCCCGCCTGCCAAACGTCGCTGAATTACGCTTCCACCCCGTCGTCCTGCCACGCGTGCCCGCAGGCGTCGCAACTCCAATGGAACTTGTTGGCCTCATCCACCTCTTGCAGCACGATCTCCTCGGAATGGCACTCGGGGCAGTTACAAGGGCGCTCCTCGCTGAATTCCGCGGGAACCTTGGGCTTGAATCGCGTGAACAACTGGCGCAGCGCCTCGGAGGCACCCTCAAAGTCCTGCTCGCGGACCAGCAGATCGACCCCGCCCGCGAAATCGATCAGGTCGGGACTCTCCTGCCGCTCCTGCCCCCAGCAGCAAGCGATACCCAACTCGCCTAGGTAATCCGCGACCGTGCGTGCATCCTCGGCGTCGAAGTAGACTCCGGCTTCGACAAGGCCCGATGGGTCCAGGTCCACTTTGGGCAGGGGCTTCTTCGCTCCGCCCGGCGCGGCCACGAGTGGAATTGCCAACCCGCGACGCTCGATCTCATCGCGCAGGATAGGCCGCGCAATCTCTGTGAGGTCGTAGGCTTCCGAGGCGACCTTTTCCAACTCGCCTTCATTCATGCGCGAATATTCGTCGCGCAGCCTGCGGCTCTCAACGCCAATGTCCATTTCCCTATGCTACTCCGCACCGCCGGGCGTTATGCTTAAGGCATGCACCCCCTCAAGAAAGGCACTATCGCTTCCCAAGCCCACGTCGGCATTCCGGAAGGCACTTACGAAGAGGAGCACGGACGCCAGGGATTTTTCGGCAAGTCGGCGCATCTTTATCACACTCATCCACCGACGGGCTGGAGCCGCATAGAGGGCAAGCTCCGCCCGCACTGCTTTGATCTGAACAAACTGGAGCCTCGGGATCTGGTGCATCCCTGCGGCGCTCCGCTGGCGTTCCTGGCCAACGACGATATCCGGATCATGCTGTCGCGCCGAGCCGAGCCGATGCCTTACTACATGCGCAACGCCGACGGCGACCAATTGGTGTTTGTCCATCGCGGCGAGGGCGTGATTGAAACCGACTTCGGCCCCATGCCGTTCGAAAAAGGAGATTACATCGTGCTGCCGCGCAGCGTCACCTATCGCCCGGTGCCCCGCACTACGGATAATTTCTTCCTCGTCTTTCAATCCAAGGGCGAGTTCGATCCGCCCGACCGCGGCATCCTCGGCCAGCACGCGCTTTACGACCCGGCTGTGATCGTCACGCCCGAGCCGCAGGCAATGGGCGGCCCTCCTCCCGCTGGAGGCCACGAGTGGGAGGTCCGCATCAAGCACGAGGACGAGTATACGAAGGTGTTTTACCCGTTCAACCCGCTCGATGTCGTCGGCTGGAAGGGCGACCTCGCCGTGTGGAAGATCAACATGCGCGATATTCGTCCGGTGATGAGCCATCGCGCCCATCTTCCGCCCAGCGCGCACGCGACCTTCGTCACCCCTGGAGCCGTGGTATGCAGTTTCCTGCCGCGCCCCCTGGAACAAGACCCCGCCGCTGCTCGTGTGCCGTTTTTCCATCGCAATACCGATTACGACGAGTTTATTTTCTATCACGACGGAGACTTTTTCTCGAAGGACAACATCAAACCCGGCATGGCAACGCTTCATCCGCGCGGCATTCATCACGGGCCTCATCCCAAGGCCTTGGCGAATCAGTCAAAGAAAACGCACACCGATGAGTATGCCGTAATGCTGGATGGCGTCAAGCCTCTACACGTGCTGCCCGCCGCCGAGCCCTCCGAAAATAAGGACTACTGGTCAAGCTGGATGGAAAAGTGATCCTCGATCCCGAGAAAATCTCTCCTCAAGATAATTACAAGCTGCTAGTGGGAACCGTGGTGCCAAGGCCTATCGCCTTTGTCTCTACGATTTCGCCCGAGGGCGTGCGTAACCTCGCGCCGTTCAGCTTCTTCACCGTAGCCAGTGCGAATCCTCCGGTGGTTTGCTTCACCGCCAGCTTCCGCGAGCCTCGGAAAGACACGCTGGTGAACATCCGCGCCACCGGCGAGTTCGTGGTCAACATTGTCAGCATGGAATTCGCCGCCAAAATGAATGCCACCTCCGCCGAGTTTCCCTACGGCGTGGACGAGTTCGGCGTCTCCGGCTTGACGCCCATGCCCAGCGATCTGGTGAAGCCCGCGCGGGTGGCCGAGGCGCACGTCAACCTGGAGTGCAAGCTCTTACAGATCGTCGAAGTGAGTCATCAGCCGCTCGGAGGTACGCTCATCCTGGGTCAGGTGATTCGCTTCCACGTGGACGACGCCATCATGGACGGCACGCGCGTCGATCCGGCGAAGCTCGACGCCGTCGGCCGCATGGCCGGCAACACCTATTGCACCACACACGACCGCTTCGACCTCATCCGCCCGGTTTACGAGAAAAAATGATCCACGTCACTGAAGACCAAGTCCGCAAGCTGCTGCCGATGCATGAATGCGTCGTGCTGATGAAGGATGCGTTCAAGGAACTGCGCACCGGGGAGGCCATCAATCAGCCCCGGCGGCGATTGAATCTTCCCACCGGCTCGACGCTCCACGCGCTGGCCGGATCGTGGGGCAAGTATTTCGGCACCAAAATCTATTCGAGCAATCCCAAATTCGGCGCCTACTTTTTCTTCCTGCTGTTCGACGCGGAAACGGCTCGTCCGCTGGCACAATTCGAGGCGAATTACCTGGGCCAGATCCGCACTGGAGCCGCATCAGGCTATGCCACCGATATTCTCGCCGCGCCGGACGCTTCCACGCTGGCCGTCATCGGCAGCGGATTCCAGGCGCGCACGCAGGTGGAGGCCATCCGCGCCGTCCGCACTCTTAAAGAGATCCGCGTCTGGAGCCGCAACGCCGAACGCTGCGCAGCCTTCGCGCACGAGATGGACGCGGTAAGCTGCGCCTCGGCCGAAGAAGCCGTGCGCGGCGCGGATATCGTCGCGACGGCCACCTATGCCAAGGCTCCGGTGCTCGAATCGGTATGGGTAGCCGACGGAGCGCACATCAACGCCATGGGTTCGAACCAAGCCAAGCGCCGCGAGCTGCCCTCGGACCTGATCGCACGCGCCGACCTGATTGCCGTCGATTCCCTTGAACAAGCCAAAATCGAAGCCGGCGACCTGCTGCTCGCCGATGTCGATTGGGCCGACCCGAGAATCGTTGAACTCCAGAACGCGCATCGGCCCAAGGGAGCCCCGCTGACCATCTTCAAGTCCATCGGACTGGGTGTGGAAGACGTGGCCGCGGCCGCCTACGTATACGAGCAGCTATTATAAAAGGATGAAACTGACCATCCTCGCCCTCACTGCCATTTCGCTCTTTGCTCAGGATAAGAAGGCTGAACCGCCAAAAGAAGCTCAGGATCCGGTGTGCGGCATGATGGTCGATACCAAGGACTCGCCGAAGTCGGAATATAAGGGCAAGACCTACTACTTCTGCAGCCTCGACGAAAAGAAGGAATTCGACAAAGCCCCGGCAACCTACATCAAGCTCGAGAAAAAAGCCACGACGAAGAAGCCGTAAGACTTATTCCTGGGCCGATATCTGGCTATCGGTATCGCGCCAGGCGCTAAACTTCAGCCGCCGGCACACCCAGCAGAGGCCTTCGGAAGAAATCGGCGCGCTCTCTTCGCCGCAAATGATGCAGCCGCCCTTCTTGGGCCGCGCCGCTTCCAACGCGATTGCGGCCTGCTCGAGGATCGCGTCCGGAGCCTTCGAGGCGGGCGGATCGAGAGGCAGAGTTTCGCGTTTCTTCTTCACAATCTCACTATATCAGGCCGCACGCTCTAGATACATGATGTATCCGGCGTCGAGTGTACCAGAGCAACGCGGGCACTTCTGGCCGCGCTTTACCTTTACGTGACGGGTTTGCTGTTCCACAACGGCATCGACAGTGTGGGTGCACATGGGGCAATAGACCTTCGCCGTGCTAACGACGGGTGCTGATTTTCGGTCGATCATGAGGTTCCGTCCTCCTTGACACTTGTATCGACGCATCTCGGCGGAAAAAGGATCAAAGTTTTTTCCGGCCGGTCCCTCGGGCGGCTCCTGCCAGGACGTTAAGATAGGGAATCATGCAGGTTCTCGCCACCGAAGCCCTCGACACCGGCGTGATTCCAATCTAGAGGAGGTCGTGATGAGACTAACCGACGCGGAAATTCACGCAAAATTGCTACCCGGCTGGACGCTGAAGGACGGTAAGCTGCATCGCGAGTACAAATTCGCCGATTTCGCCCACGCCTTCGGTATGATGGCGACGGCCGCCCCTTTAATTGAAAAGATGGACCATCACCCGGAATGGTCTAACGTCTATAACCGCGTGACGGTGGATCTGTCCACGCACGACGCGGGTGGCGTCACGGTGAAGGACTTGAAACTGGCGGAACTTCTGGAAGGGATCGCGAAAAAACTCGGATGAAGACCTTTTTATTGCTGGCATGCGCGGCGCTCGCCGTCGCGCAGGATTTTTCAGGCTCCGCCGCGCTCGATCAGGTGATCGATCAGGCGGTGAAGGACGGCCTGATCCCAGGCGCGGTGCTGATCGTCGGCCATGACGGAAAGGTCCTGCATCGCAAGGCTTACGGCAGCCGGGCGCTGGTGCCGAAGAAAGAGGCGATGACGCTCGATACCATCTTCGACTGCGCCTCGCTCACCAAAGTCATCGCGACCACCTCCGGCGCGATGAAGGTTTTCGAGGACGGTAAGTTGCGCCTGGCCGACCGCGTCACGGACTACCTGCCAGAGTTTCAGGGCGGCAAAAGCGACATCACCATCCGCGACCTGATGACGCACTTTTCCGGGTTCAAACCCGATTTCGATCTGGACCCTCCCTTTCAAGGCTACGAAGCGGGGATCCATCGCGCGTTGATTGAAAAGCCTCAAGGTCCTCCCGGCGCGCGTTTCGTCTATAGCGACACGAACTTCATCCTGATGGGCGAAATCGTGCATCGCAAAAGCGGCAAAATGCTGGATCAGTTCGTCCAGGACGAAGTGTTCCAGCCGCTGGGTATGACGGATTCGCAGTTCAATCCTCCGGCGTCCCTGAAACCGCGCATCGCCCCTACCGAGGTGGACGCGGCGACGGGTGTGCCCTTCCGCGGCGTCGTGCACGATCCGCGCGCACGCCTGATGGGAGGTGTCGCGGGCCACGCGGGCCTCTTTTCCACCGCTGACGATCTGGCCAAATTCGCTGAAATGATGCTGGGCCAAGGCACGCGCGCCGGCGTCCGTGTTTTCTCACCTCTGACAGTGCGGAAATTCACTACGCCCGAGACGCCCCTGGACCAGCCGGTGCAGCGCGGCTTGGGCTGGGACATCGATTCGTCCTATTCGTCGAACCGTGGTGAGTTGTTTCCCATTGGCTCGTATGGGCACACGGGATTTACGGGCACGTCGGTCTGGATCGATCCCTCCACCAATTCGTACGTGATTCTGCTGACGAATTTCGTGCATCCCAAGGCGGGTAAGAGCCTGACGGGGCTGCGGGCCCGGGTGGCGACCATCGCCGCGGCGGCCATCGGCGTGGACGCTCCGGGCGTCAGCGTGGTGGGCTACAACGAAGTGATGGCGGGCGCGGGCGTGCGGCGGATGATCACACCGAATCACAAGGTACTGACGGGTCTCGATGTCTGGGAGCAGGAAAAATTCGTGGCGCTGAAGGGCAAGCGCGTCGGGCTGATCACCAATCACACTGGCCTGGACCTCGGCGGCCATCGCAATATCGACGCCATGCGCGCGGCGGGGGTGAACCTGACGGCGCTATTCTCCCCTGAGCACGGGCTCACTGGAAAAGAAGACCGTCCCGACGTGACGGACGCCAGAGATGAGGCCACCGGCCTGCCGGTCTACAGCCTGCACTTTAACGGACGCTTCCGCATCACGCCGGAAATGCTGAAAAGTGTCGATGTTCTGGTCTTCGACATTCAGGACGTCGGCGCACGGTTTTATACCTATTCCTGCACCATGCTGTACGCGCTCGAAGGCTCGGCCAAGGCGGGGATGCCTTTCTACGTGCTCGACCGGCCCAATCCGGTGACCGGCGCGCACGTCGAAGGGCCTCTGCTGGACGACGATCTCCAGAGTTTTATCGGCTGCTACGCCATGCCGATCCGCCATGGGATGACGCTGGGCGAACTGGCGTCCATGGCTAACGCCGAGCGCAAATGGAACGCCGACCTCCACGTCGTCAAAATGAAGAACTGGTCTCGCGGCGACTGGTTCGATTCCACGGGCCTTTCCTGGGCTGATCCTTCGCCCAACATGCGCAGTCTGAACGCCGCCACCATCTACTTCGGCCTCGCGATGCTGGAATACGCCAAAGGCTATTCCGTGGGGCGGGGAACCGAAGCTCCCTTTGAGCAGATCGGCGCGGAGTGGATCCGTGGCGCGGAGCTCGCCCGCTTCTTGAACGAGCGCTCGATTCCTGGCGTCCGCGCCTACGCCACGCACTTTATCCCTTCGGGACCTCCTTTAAAGGATAAGGCGCTCGAAGGTGTGCGGTTTGTGATCCTCAACCGGGAGCAGTTTTCCAGCGTCCGGCTGGGCCTGGAAGTCGCCTACGCGCTGGAAAAACTATATCCGGGAAAGGTGGATATGGAATCCTGTAAACGCTTGATCGGCAACCGGAAGGCGCTGGACGCGATGAAAGCAGGAGAGGATCCACGCGCCATCGAACAGCGCATCGAAGAGCAAATTCAAGCCTTCGATGAGAGGCGACGCCTGTATTTGCTGTACTAGCGGCAAGAACAGCGTTAAGTTGGTTAACGTCGTTCTTCATCGAAACGGATCGCAGTTTTATAACGTCCCTGGCAAGGCCCTTGACACTTTGTCATACGTTAAGGCACAATTGCCTAGTTTTGCTGCGATGCAGCAGCTTGATTCGCACAAGGGGTGTTTCCATGAACCGTAGTACGCAACTCCGTAAGTTGCTGGGCGTCCTCATAATGACGGCTCTTTTTTCCGCCTGCACAGCGTTTGCGCAGGCTCCCGTGGGAATGATCTCGGGCGTCGTGGCGGATGAAAGCGGCGCGGTGATTCCCAACGCGTCCGTGAAAATCGTAAACAAAGCCACCGGAGCGGAACGAGACGTGGTTTCGGGAGCGGACGGCTCCTTCTCGGCTCCGGCGCTGAATTCGGGCGTTTACGAAGTGCGCGTGTCGGTGAAGGGATTCCGCACGGTGGTTCGCGAGGCGACGGTGGAAACCGGTCTCACAACCACGGCGGATGTTCGGCTTCCCGTCGGCGCAACGACCGAAGTGGTGAACGTCGAAGCGGCCACGGCGCAGATCGAGTATGAAAAGCACGCGATCGATGGCGTGGTGGACCGGCAGCAGATTCAGGACCTGCCGCTGAACGGACGCAGTTTCATGCAGCTGGCGTCCATTGAGCCGGGCGTCACGGTGGGCACGGGCTCCACCTCGCAGTACAACTCGCTGTTCTCGGTTTCGGTGCTGGGTGGCGATTCGGGCAAGACGGCGATCAGCGTAGACGGCGGCTCCATCCGCAACGCGATTGAAGGCGGCAGCCAGATGAACTTCTCGCAGGAAGTGGTGCAGGAATTCCAGGTGTCCAGTGTGAACTTCGATTTGTCCACCGACATCACGAGCGTCGGATCGGTGAACGTGGTTACGCGCACAGGCGGCAACCAGTTCCACGGGTCGGGCTATTTCTACTTCCGCGATCACAACATGGCGGCGTATCCCAGCCTGGTGCGGAATCCGCTGGTGCCGAATCCGTTCTTTGCCCGCCGGAACCCAGGCTTCTGGGTTGGCGGTCCGGTAAAGAAGGACAAATTGTTCTTCTTTTTCAATTACGAGTACATGAACCAAGTGCAGAACTTCAGCGTGGTTCCGAACCTGCCCTCAGTCGCCGCGCTGGGCGGTAATTTCGCCAGCCCTTATATCGGCAAGAACCTTAGCTTCCGTCTGGACTACCGGCTGGACGCGAAAACCAGCTTGTTTGTGCGCTATTCGCACGACGGCAACTCCAGCTTCGGCCCCAGCGGCGGCGCGACGCTGCCTTCCAACTGGCTGCGCAACGTCAACTGGGCGGATCAAAGCGTGCTGGGCGTTACAAGCGCCTTCAAGCCGACCCTGGTGAACGATTTCCGCTTTAATTACGCCTTCTGGAGCAACCGCAACTTGTTCCCGAACAACTCGGACTGCTCGGGTTGTATCGGCCTGGACGGTCCGCAGCTCTCCTTCGCCGGCGTCTCCAGCAATTTCCAGATTGGCGATACCTCGAACGCAACCCAGGGCCGCGATCTGCGCCGCTTCACATGGCAGGATAGCGTGACGTGGCAGAAGGGCTCGCATCGCATGAAGATCGGCGGCCTGTTCGAATACGAGCCGGGCACCGGTTTCTGGGGCTATTGTGATCCTTCGTGCCTGGAAGTGTTTTCGCCGGAAGCGATCGTCGGCTACGGCCTGGGACCGTTGATTCCCCTGTTCTTCCCGAACATGCCGATGACGATCAAGACCAACGCCGACCTGTTGAACCTGCCCTTCGCGGGTTCGGTTGTCGGCATCGGCGACCCCAGCCAGCCCCCGCCGTATCACATTGGCACGGCGAAGGTAAACGACCGCAGCCGCATCTTCTTCCAGGACACGTGGAAGCTGACCTCGAAGTTCACGATCAACTATGGCTTGGCGTATGAGTACGAAAGCAATCTCTTCAACGAGGATATGGCGAAGCCGGCCTATCTTGCCCCGCTTTATGGCAGCAACCTCAACCCGACGCAGCAGAACAAAGGCAACTTTTCGCCGCTGGTCGGCTTTGCGTGGAACGTCGGCCACGATAACAAGACCGTGATCCGCGGCGGTGGCGGCAAGTATTACGATACGGAATCCCTGTATCGCCGCTTGCAGGAGCGCTCCGAAATCGGGCCGGTAGGCAATGGACGTGTGCAGTATCCGTACACCGGATACACCAACATTTTCCCCGGCATCATCAACGTCGGCGTGACTGCGGCCGTCTATGCGGCTACAGGTAAGCTGAACCCGGTGATCATTCCGGTCGGTGCGAACCTTCCCGGCAACGCCATCACCAACCTGACGCTGGGCCAGTATGAACAGATTCAGGCGCAGGAGACTCCGGCGATTGCGGCGAGCCTGGCGACGCCCATCCCGGGCCTGACGCCGATTCAGGTGTCCAAATCCGGCGCGCAGCTTTATCCCTACCATTACCCGGTGCAGGACGCCTATCACATCTCGCTTGGTGTCCAACGCGAACTGCGCAGGGATTTGGTGTTGAGTGCCGATTTCGTGCGCCGCGTGTTCCTCAATCAGTTATACGGCGAAATCGACCTGAACCGCTTCAACCGCTACATCAACGGTGTGCAGTCGCCGGTGATTCCGATCTGCACCGGCACGCAGGCCAGCAATCCTCAGGCCGAATGCTCTACCGGCTCCATCACGTTCTGGGTTCCCGGCGCGCGCAGCACGTATACGGCGCTGCTGATGAAAGCGGACAAGCGTTTCGCGCACCGGTTCCAATTCACGGCGTCCTATGCCCTGCAAAGCCAGATGGGCTTGAACGGCATTCGCAACCTGGATAACTACGATTCGACGTGGGGGCCGCAATCGGGTCGTCAGAATCTGCACGTGGTGGCCAGCGTTTCGCTGCCGTGGGATATCCAGCTTGGCTTTGTTTCCTCCACCGGCAGCAAGGGTCCTGTGATGCCCACAGTGGGCGGCATTGATCTCAGTGGCAGCGGCGGGGGCAGCACTCCCCTGCCTGGCCTCTCTTACAATTGCTTCAACATCAGCTGCGGCGTCGCCCAAGTCGAAGCCGCGGTTGCGAACTGGAACTCCACTTACGCCGGCAAGCTGGACGCGACCGGTAAGAAGATCCCCGTGTTGACCATCCCGTCCAACTTCAGCTTCGGCCGGGTGTTCCAATCGCAGGATGTGCGAGTGACGAAGAACATCACTTTCCACGAGCGCTATAAGTTTGGCGTTTTCGCCGAGATGTTCAATATCTTCAACTATGCGAACGTTGGTGGTCAAACCTCCGACCCGAGTTCTGCCGCCTTCGCCGTGCCCACCCAGCGCGCCACGCAGGTGTTCGGCTCGGGCGGGCCGCGCGCCGTGCAGGTCGGCGGCCGCTTCACGTTCTGATTCTCTGGTTTAACGAAGAGGGCCACCGCAAAGGTGGCCCTTTTTTTGGCGCCAGCGATTTCCCGCCGTTTCAACCATCGAACTTTCCGTGATGCGGCGAATCCCCTCTTGCGTTCGCTACACTGGGGAAACTCCAATGGACTACTACGCCCCTACGGAACGCACCCAGGTTCGACGCCTCCCCAAGCGCGGAGTCTATGACGCCGCCCAAATTCACGCCATCCTCGACGAGGGCCGCATCTGCCATGTCGGCTTCGCCGTGAACGGGCAACCCTACGTCGTTCCTACCGGCTACGTACGCGTCGGCGATCAGCTGTATATCCACGGCTCGGCCGCCAGCCGGATGCTGCGTTCGCTCGACCAGGGAATCGCCGCCTGCGTCACGGTGACACTGCTCGATGCGCTGGTGCTGGCGCGTTCGGCGTTTCATCACTCGATGAATTATCGCTCAGTGGTTGTGGTCGGTACCGCGCGCCTGGTCGCCGATGCGGCCGAAAAGTTGGGTGCTCTGCACGCCTTCACCAACCATATCGTTCCCGGCCGCTGGGAGGAGGTCCGCCCGCCCAACGATCAGGAACTAAAAGGCACTACCGTGCTGGCGCTGCGTCTCGACGAAGTGTCGGCCAAGGTGCGCACCGGCCCCCCTTTGGACGATGACGAGGACTACTCGCTTCCGGTCTGGGCGGGGCTGATCCCTGTAGAGACCCGCTTCGGCCAGCCCGTAGCGGACGGCCGCGTTCTGGATGGTGTCATGCCGTTCAACCTCAGTCGGATGGAGTCATCATGCGCCGAATAACGTTTTCGCTTGCCCTTGCTCTCGTGTGCGCCTCCTGCGCCCGTAAACCGAACTACGACGTCGTGTTGCGCAACGGACGCCTGTGCGACGGCTCCGGCGCGCCGTGCACTCCCGGAGGCGTCGCCATCAACGGCGACACGATCGCCAGGATCGGCGACGTGGGCGCTGCTCTGGGAAAGCTGGATATCGACGTTCACGGCCAGGTGATCGCGCCCGGCTTCATCAACATGATGTCCGGCGAAACGGCTTTGTTCGCCGACGGGCGCGGCCTGAGCGACCTGCACCAGGGCGTCACACTGGAGATTTTCGGCGAGGGCGAGTCGATGGGTCCGGTCAATGACCAGATGCGCGCCGAACTGCAGAGCGCTCAGGCCGATATCAAGTATCCGATCACCTGGAACACGCTGGCCGAGGGGCTCGATACGCTCGTCAAGCATGGCATTTCGCCGAATGTTGCCTCTTTCATCGGAGCCGCGACGCCTCGCGTGAACGTTTTGGGCCGTGCGAATCGCGCGCCCACTCCCGCCGAGCTCGACCAGATGCGCGCCTTGACCGAAAAGGCGATGCAGGACGGAGCGCTGGGGGTCGCCTCGGCTTTGATTTACGCTCCGGGCAACTACGCCAAGACCGACGAGCTGATCGCGCTGGCCAAGGTCGCGACGAAATACAAGGGCATCTACATTTCGCACATGCGCAACGAAGGCGATCATGAGATGGAGGCGCTCGACGAGCTGCTGACCATCGCCCGCAAAGCCCAAATTCCGGCAGAAATTTATCACCTGAAGGTCGCCGGGGCGAAGAACTGGCCGCACTTGCCCGAAGTTCTCAAGAAGATCGCGGACGCGCAGGCGGAGGGCCTGAAAATCACCGCCGATATGTACACCTACACCGCCGGAGCCACCGGCCTGGACGCCTCGATGCCTCCGTGGGTGCAGGAAGGTGGATTAGAGGAGTGGCGCAAACGCCTGCAGGATCCGGCCATCCGCAAGCGCGTGAAGCAGGAGATGGCGTCCAGTAAAACGTACGACAATCTGTTCGCCGCGGTGGGAACGCCCGACAAAATTCTTCTCGTCGGCTTCAAGAGCGACAAGCTGAAGCCGCTCACCGGTAAGTCCCTGGGTGAGGTTGCGAAAATGCGGCACACGTCGCCCGAAGATACGGCGATGGACCTTGTCATTGAGGATGACTCGCGCGTCGAGACGGTGTACTTCCTGATGAGCGAGGACAATATCCGCAAGCAGATCGTGCTGCCCTATCTGAGCTTCGCCGCCGATTCCGACGCCGAGGGCATAGATGGGGTATTCGCCAATTCCAGCACCCATCCCAGAACCTTCGGCAACTTCGTGCGCGTCTATGCCCGTTACGTGCGCGACGAGAAGCTGTTGACCGTGGAAGAAGCAGTACGCAAAATGACGTCGCTGCCGGCCTCGAACCTCGGCATCGACCGGCGAGGATTATTGAAGGAAGGCAACTTCGCCGATGTCACCGTTTTCGATCCCGCCACCATTCAGGATCACGCCACGTTCGAAAAGCCGCGTCAACTGGCTACCGGCGTGTCTGAGGTATTCGTCAACGGCGTCGAAGTTGTCCACGGCGGCGAACACACCGGCGCGAAACCGGGCCGCGTGGTGAAGCGCGCGCGAAACTAGTTTTCGCTGGGGCGCTGCGACACCTTATCGACGACCAGCAGCCGAGCGACCGCCTGTTCTGCGGGTACCAGTCTCAGGCCGAGCTGCTGCTGCACAGCGTCGAACAGCGTGGGACCGGAGGGGTCGGCAACCGCGCCTGGAGCGTCGGACCCGCGGCGTCCTCCACCCTCCATGTGGACGTGGGTGGCGCCATCGCCAGCCCAGCGCAACGCGACATCGTATTTGCCCGTCAGGCCGGTTTGATCGTCCACCGGTACGCCAAGCTGATCCGAGAGCACCCGCGCCAGATCGGCGATAGTCTTGTTCGCCCCGCGAAACGAAGCCGACGAGCCGAAATTCATCGCGCCGCTGTGGCTATGCGCCTCGCCGCCTTCTCCGCCGCTGGACTCTTTCATCTTCGGGCCATCCTTGCCAACCACCAGATGGTAGCCTTTCATCTTCTTTTCCTGAAAATGCCAGGCGAGGCCGAAGCGGTCTTTCAGCAGGTTCTGCTGCATGGTCGAAAACTCCCCTGCCGTAGCGCCCGCGGGAATCTTCGCCATCACATCGTAGGTATTCTCGTTCAGAGACGTCCTGCCGGGAAACTGGTACGGCTGGAGGTTGAAGGCTTTCAGGATGAGCGTGGCGAGGGAGCATTTCGAGCAGCGGAACATGCCTGGGTCGGCGGTCCCGGGTCCGCCCGAAACCGCATCGGAGGCGAAGTGGAAGCCTTGCGGTGGGTTTATCTTGATCGAGGCAACTTCGAATTCGGCGGTTTGTCCATAAGCGGCCGCCAGCAGGACGGGCGCGAGCAGAAAGATGCGTCTCACGAGGAAAATTCTAACATCCTTAGTCTTGCCGCAGCGCCATCGAGCCGCCATCCATGAGGATGCGGGCTGGATCCCTCGCATCGACTGCGCATGCTGATGCATGGCGGCTCAATAGCAGGGTGGTCAGTTCTTTTTGGGTCCACGAAGATTCAAAAATGGTCCTCTAGTCCTGGCGCAGCGCCAGCAGCGGGTCGATGCGTGCGGCGCGGCGCGCAGGCAGCCAGCAAGCCGCCAGCATCACCAGCGCCAGGATCAACGCGACGCCGATGAAGATCGCCGGGTCGTGCGGGCTGACTCCAACCACGAATCCAGCCAAGGCGCGGCTGGCGAAGAACGCGGTGAACAAGCCGATGCCCAGGCCCGTGAGCGTAAACCCTAGGCCCTGCGTCAGAACCATGCGCAGCACGTCGAGCGGCTTCGCGCCGACGGCCATGCGGATGCCGATTTCGCGTGTGCGGCGTCCCACCGCGTAGGCCACCACTCCGTACAAGCCGATGATCGCCAGCAGCAGGCCGATGGAACCAGCCGCCGTCACCATTTGCATCGTCAACCGCGGACCCAGCATCGCGCGTGCGTCATAAAACACGTCCATCGAGCGGACGCTGAACACGGGCATGTCGGGATCGATCGCGCGCACCGCGTCGCGAATGGCTGGCGCCATCTCTGGAGGATTACCACGCGTATGAACCGTCAGCGTCGCCTCCGGACGGTACTCCTGCGTGAACGGGATGTAGAGGAATGGCGTCGGCGGCTCCGCCCAATATAAATAGGTCCCCGTTTTCGCGATGCCCACCACCTGCACCAGCGGCCCCTCGGCGTTACCCAGGCGGAACTGCGCTCCCAATGCGTCGCGGTTGGGGAAGAATTTCTTCGCAGCAACTTCATTGATAATCACCACGCGCGGCGAGGTGGCCGTGTCGCGCGCGTCGAAGGTACGTCCGCGCACCAGTTTCATGTCCATCGTCGCGAAGTAATGATCGTCCACGATGTTGGCAAATGAGTAAGGCGTCTCTTCGCCCACGCGCGGACGATAGCCGTCCACCACCACTTTGCGCGTAATTATGCTGCCATTGAACGGATAACTGTCCGCCAGCGCCGCGTCCTGAACGCCGGGCATCGTGCGTACGTTTTCGATCAGCGTGTGATAGAACGCCCGCGACTTCGCCTCGTCGTAGCGGATCAGGCTGGCGTTGAACGAAACCAGAAGCGTATGGTCGATACGGAAGCCTGGGTCCATGGTGCGCGCCGCGGCGAATCCTCGCACGAACATGCCGGAGGCAACCAAAAGCACCACGGAGAGCGCCAGTTGTGCCACCACCAGCACGTTGCGTCCCTTCAACCTTCCTCTCCACATGCCCGGCTTGCCGGGACCTTGATCGGCGGTCTTCATGGTCGAGCTCAAATCCATGCGCGTTGCCCGCAGCGCCGGAACGAGGCCGAAAATAATTCCCGTGATCAAGGAGAGCCCCATGCTGAAGATCAGCAACCGCATATCCATGCGAATGCCTATATCCAGAGGAATGTCTGCCGGTAGGCGGACGGACTGTAAAAATCGCACGCCCGCGAACCCGACTCCGAGGCCGGCCGCACCTCCTAGCAGCGCCAGCACCATCGATTCTGTGAGCAGTTGCCGCAGCAGCGCCCCGCGTCCTGCGCCGATCGCGATGCGAATCGCGATTTCCTTCACCCGCGCCGTGCCGCGCGCCAGCAACAGATTCGCGACGTTGGCGCAGGCGATCAGCAGGACCATCGCCGTGATGCCCATCAGTGTCAAACCCAGGATCACGTCCGTCTCCGCGCGCTCATAACGGTCCCGTTGATAAGTAAGGATGGTCACTGTGCGGTCGCGATTGGTTTCCGGATACTGTGCCGCCAGCCCGCGCATGATGGACTCCGCTTCGGCCTGCGCGGTCTTCATGCTCACACCCGGCTTGAGGCGCGCGAACAGGTTCACCGGTTTCAGTTTTCGCGACGTCAGGAAATCCGGCTCGCCGATCATCGGCGCGGCTTGCTTATAGTGGTGATAGGGCACATAGAGGTCGGGCACCACGTAAGGTTCCGGCCCGCTGAACTCCGCCGGAGCGACGCCGATCACGGTGAATATGGCTCCGCTCACGCGCAGCGTTTTCCCCACAATGTTGGGATCGGAGTGGAAATAGCGCTCCCACAGCGAATGTCCGATGACCGTCACAAGCGGCGCGCCCTCGCGATCCTCCGCGTCCTGAAAACCTCGTCCGATGGGCAGCTCAATTCCCAGCCCGGAGAAAAAATTCCCGCTGACTAAATAGCCCACCGTGGTCTGCGGCAAAGCCTCCCGGCTCGCGCCAATGCCTGCCGTGAAAAAATCGAACGCCACTGCTGTGTCCAGCATGGTCGAGCGGTCGCGCACGTCCACGTAGTCGGGATAGGACATCATGTCCAGCCGCGATCCGGGCGACGTCGCCTTGTACGAGACCACGGTCCCTCCATTTTTCACAGGCAGGGGGCGGAACAACAGCGCGTCCACAAAGCTGTACGTCGCCGTGTTGGCGCCCACGCCCAATGCGATGGACAAAATCGCGATCAACGTGAAGCCTGGGCTCTTCGCCAGAGTCCGGAAGGCAAAACGGAAGTCTCCCAGCAGGTTGCGCATATGTGCTGGTACGCAAGCGCTGGGTTACAAGTTCCCGCGCAGTTCCTGTTCCCGCTCAATGGCCTCGAACAGGGCCTTGAAATTGCCCTTTCCGAAGCTGCGGCTGCCTTTGCGCTGGATGATTTCGTAGAACAGCGTAGGGCGATCCTCCACCGGGCGGGTGAAGATTTGCAGCATGTAGCCTTCATCGTCGCGGTCCACCAGAATGCCCAGGTCCTCGAGCTGCTCCAGCGGCTCGTCAATATGACCGACGCGCGCGGTTAGTTCGCGGTAATAAGAACTGGGGATTTTGAGGAAATCCACGCCTTGGGCGCGCAATTTGGTCACCGTTTCGACGATATTTCCCGTGCCCATGGCGATGTGCTGCACGCCGGGGCCTCCATGGAAGTCGAGATATTCTTCGATTTGCGACTTTCGGCGGCCTTCCGCGGGTTCATTGATGGGGAACTTGATGCGTCCGTTGCCGTTGGACATCACCTTCGACATCAGCGCCGAATATTCGGTGGAAATGTCGTGGTCGTCGAAGGTCTGATAGAGATTGAAGCCCAGCACGTCTTCGTAAAAACGAACCCATTCGTTCATCTGGTTCCAACCGACGTTACCCACCATGTGGTCGATGTACCTCAAACCCACGGGACGGCTGACAACGTCCGGCGTGTCGATCCCCACAAACCCCGGCAGGAACGCGCCCCGGTAATTACGGCGCTCAACAAAGGTGTGCAGCGTGTCGCCATAGGCCGCGATGGAGGCCATGCGCACTTCGCCCTCGGCATCGGTCATCGTAAAAGGCTCTCGCACCGCGCGCGCGCCGCGCTTAACCGTTTCGCGGAACGCTGAGTCTGCGTCGTCCACCGAAAGAGCGATGTCGCGCACCGCGTCGCCATGGCGCAGCACATGATCGGCGATGAGGTCGTGCGGACGCAGCGCCGTGGTCAGAACGAAGCGAATCAGCCCCTGTTCCAGCACGTAGGAAGCGCGATCCCGCACGCCCGTTTCAGGCCCCGCGTAGCCGGTAAGCCGCATCCCAAACGCCGAGCGGTAATAATGCGCCGCTTGACGCGCATTGCCGACGTAAAACTCAACAAAGTCCACGCCGTTCAAAGGTAAAAAGTCGATTCTGGCTGCTGGCTCCAGGCCACTAGCTACTACCTGCGGCATATGCCCTCCTTGCAATACAGAACTTCCATCGCGTCCAGGAACATCTGGTTGTCTTCGTCGGTACCGGTCGACACGCGCACGCAATTGGGCAGGCCGAAGGAGGCTAGAGGCCTGATGATCACGCCGCGCTGCAGAAGTTCGTCGGTCAGCCAGCTGGCTTCGTTCGCGCTTTCCAAAGGCAGCATGACGAAATTTGCCGACGATGGTACGGCGTCAATACCCATCTGCTTCAGCGCCGTGTTGATTTGCCTCAGGCCGCGCGCGTTCAACTCCAGCGCACGGTGCACGAATTCGTGGTCATCCAAGGCGGCAATGGCGGCGCGCTGCGCGGGCTCGCTGGGCTCGAATGGCAGCTTGACCTTCAATAGGTTCTTGATCAGCTCCTCATGCGCGAATCCATAGCCGACGCGCAGGCCCGCCAAGCCGTAGATCTTCGAAAACGTCCGCAGCGTGATGACGTTGTCGTAGCGGTAATGCATCGAATCGGGGTAGCGGGGTGTATCCTTGGCGTACTCAAAATACGCTTCGTCGAGGATGATGAGCACGCGCTCTGGCACGTGGGCGTAGAAGGCATCGAAGTCGGTTTTCGAAAAAATCGTGCCCGTGGGGTTGTTCGGATTCGCGAGATAAATGATCTTCGTTTTCTCGGTAATCGCCGAGGCCAGCGCCTGCAGATCGTACTGCCAGTCGCGATAAGGCACCGTGCGATAAGCCACGCCGCGCGACCGCGCCAGCACCTGAAAGCCGATGAACGCCGCGTCGGTGGTCAGGACCTCATCGTCGTCGCACAGGAAGGCTCGGATGATGCCGGACATGATGCTGTCGGAGCCCGAGGCCGCGATGACGTTCGAGACTTTGAGGTCGAACCCATAGGCCAGCCGCTCGCGCAGGTCGAGGCCTCCGTTGGGGTAATAATTCAAAGCCAAAGGCCCGCGCAGCGCCTCCAAAGCCAGCGGCGACGGGCCCAGAGGGTTTTCGTTCGAGGCAAGCTTGGCGACGCGCGTAAGTCCATAGGTCCGCTGCACTTCGGCGATGCTGCGGCCGGGCTCGTAGGGGCGCAGACTCTCGATGTAGGGCGGGACGAGCGGCACGACATCATGATAGCACCACTCAGCGGTGGTTGTTATTTATTCGGCCGCCATTGAAGACAATTTTCTCAGAACGCCACCTTCAACGAAAACTGCACCGACCTTGCCGGCAACTGATTCGTGACGCCTACCAGCGGTGCGCCGAAGCCTGCTCCGGCTGACGCGCCGTTGCCGTAGGTGCCGCTATAGCCTACGACGTTTGCGTGGTTCAGCGCGTTTAGCGACTCCATGCGCAGGTTCGCGTGTACGCGCTCGGTGATGGCGAAGGCTTTTTCGATAAATGGCGAGATGTCGTAGATCGGGTTGCCGCGGCCGATGTTGCGGCCTACGACCACTCCGTTGATTACCGGACGATCGGTGGTCGCGCCGGTGTCT
>Ga0209698_10000968_pt1 | contig 32992 bp, 23 predicted proteins | sample LitLauG_LLR_2012_FD_187203 | JGI IMG/M metagenome (GOLD analysis project Ga0209698, IMG submission 187203) | Freshwater sediment microbial communities from Pennsylvania, USA - Little Laurel Run_MetaG_LLR_2012 (SPAdes) (version 2) | ecosystem: Environmental > Aquatic > Freshwater > Creek >... | reverse complement strand
AAACGCAGCGTCCCAAAAATGCAGGTGCAGAATTTCGCTCTCGCGCGGCAAAAAATCGTACTCAATCTCCAGCCGCTCCATGGTCTCCAGATGCCGCCGCAGCACCGCCGTAGAGATCAGGTCGGCAATGTCGGCGGTCTCGTTATTCCCCTCTTCTACTGCATGCAGAACTGCCATGCGTGCCCGCAGATTCTGCTTGTCCTCGCCATACCACTGCGAGACCCGCGCATACAAATCCCAGCAGTAGTAATCGAATCGCGGCTGACGGGCGAGCGCCGCAATTTCATCACGAGTCTCCTTTTCTATGTGCGCGAATCCGACCACCACATCGGCGACCTGCGCCCCGGTGTTGTCAATGTAGTTCTGGACATCCACTTCCCTGCCTCCATAGCGCAGCAGCCGCACGAACGTATCGCCAAGGATTGCGTTCCGAAGATGGCCAATATGGGCAGCCTTATTGGGGTTGATGCTCGAGTGCTCGACCAGAACCTTGCCGGATGCTACCTCGGCCTTAGGCTTCTTGTCGGCGGCGAGGGCTTCGGCTAACCAGGAACGGTCGATCCTTACGTTCAGATAGCCGGGAGGAGCAACCTGCATTTCGGCGATGCCCTCGATCGCCCCGATCTCGGCGCGAATAGCCTCGGCAATCTTCAACGGTGCCGACCGCAGAGGCTTGGCAAAAGGAAAAATCGGAATCGCGAGATCCCCGAGTTCCACCTTCGGCGGCTGCTCCACAACCACGCTCGGCAAAGCGACGCCGGGATACCGGCGCTGCAGACACTCCAGCACGCGCTGGCCAAGACGATGTTCGAGATGACGGTACAAGGACTCCCTCTAAGCTGTTGAAGAAACAGCGATTTTAACAGAGCGAGCGCTCGGAGCACGTTTGACGCCGAATGCAGGCTTCCCTATGATGAAAGTTTCTGGTTTTCAAGCCCTAAACTCAAGGGGAGACAGCGGTTCGACCGGATGCGTCCTCTGCGATCCCCAGTGCCCCCTGTGTTTGAAGATTTTATATGCGCATCGCCTACCTAGAATGTTTCTCCGGCATCAGCGGCGACATGTTCCTCGGAGCCCTGGTGGACGCCGGAGTTCCGCCGCGCCTGCTGGAAGAGACCGTCGCGGCCCTGGATGTCGGGGCGCGCCTCGCCATTTCGCGCGTCGTCCGCAGCGGAATTTCCGCCACCAAAGTGGATGTGTCCGTCGGTGACGAAAAAGATCTGCCGCGCGAGGAATACTGGGCCCAGAAAGATGTAACGCACCCTGAGCGACCGTCGAAGGGGCCCTCGCCCCCGAAATCTCAACCCCCGCACGATCATGATGAGGCACATCATCATGAACACGACCACGAACATCATCACGACCATGAGCATCCCTCTGCGCACGATGTGTCGCAGGCCGGGGCGCCATCACACCAGCACAGACGTGGCCTGCCGGAGATTCGTGAAATCATCGGCAAGGCAGCTATCAACAACAACGCAAAGAAGACTGCCATCGCGGTCTTCGAAGCTCTGGGCGCGGCCGAGGCGAAGATTCACAACGTCCCTGTCGAACAGGTTCACTTCCACGAGGTCGGTGCGGTGGACGCGATGGTCGACATCGTTTGCGCTGCGGTAGGGGCTGAGTCTCTCGGCGTAGATGAAATCATCTGCTCGCCATTGAACGTCGGCGGCGGAAGCGTCGAGTGCGCCCACGGCTCATTTCCAGTCCCCGCTCCAGCGACCGTCGAGTTGCTCAAGGGCGCCCCGGTATACTCCTCCGGCGTGCAGGCCGAACTGGTCACGCCCACAGGCGCGGCGATCGTGAAGACTCTAGCGCGCCGCTTCTCCTCATTTCCTGAGATCAAAATCGAAAGGTCCGGATACGGCGCGGGTTCACGGGAGTTTCCCGGGCTGCCGAATGTCGCTCGTCTGACCATCGGCGAAACTCCCATGTCCCTTCCAGCCAAAACCGCTACCGAAAGTGTCACAGTGCTGGAAGCTAATCTGGACGATCTGAATCCCCAGGTTTTCGGCTACGTGATGGATCGCCTGCTGGAAGAGGGCGCGCTGGACGCCTTTGGCATCCCGGTGCAGATGAAGAAGAATCGTCCCGGCACTCTGCTGACGGTACTGTGCAAGCCCGAAGACGCGAACAGGTTGACGCACTTGATCTTTACCGAGACCACAACACTAGGCGTAAGGCGGCGCGAAGAAGATCGTCAGACATTAGCCCGCCGCTGGGAGAATGTACGTACACAATGGGGCGAGGTGCGCATCAAGATTGCCAGCATGAACGGCACGGTCACCAACTACGCGCCGGAATACGAAGATTGCCGCCGCATCGCGGCCGAACAGCACGTCCCGTTGAAAACGGTGATGCAGGAAGCGGCGCGGGCATACACCCGCAGCGATCGCAAATAGGAATCCGGTGAGACCCAGATGCCCCACGAAAAGATCAGCGACGTTCAGTCCAGCTACGATAAAGTCGCTGACGATTATGCCCGTCACATCTACGACGAGTTGCAGCACAAACCGCTGGACTGCCGTTTTCTCGACCGGTTTGCCGAGAGCGTACGCAATGCGGGGATCACCTGCGATCTGGGTTGCGGACCGGGACATATTGCGCGCTATCTGCAGGGAGGAGGAATCCAGGTCTGCGGCATGGATTTATCGCAGCGGATGATTGAGCAAGCCCGACATCTGAATCCGGGCATCGAGTTCAACCAAGGAGATATGCGCGCCCTTCCTGTCAGAGACAATACCTGGGCCGGCATCGCGGCATTTTATGCGATCGTGAACCTGCCCGCGCGCGACGTTGTTCAGGCTGTGCGGGAGATGATGCGCGTCCTCGCCCCAGGTGGGCGACTCCTGCTGACCTTCCACATCGGCGAAGACACCTCGCAGGTGGAAGAAGAATTGTGGGGCCATGAGATCGCGCTCGAAATCAATTTTTTTCGCGCGAGCACGATCGCAGGCCATATTCGCGATGCGGGATTCGAGATTGAAGAAATTATCGAGCGCGGCCCGTATGCGCCGGAGGTTGAGTATCAAAGCCGGCGCGCTTACATTTTTGCGCAAAAACCAATGACAACGATGAAATCCGCATGACCAGAAAGTTCTACATCACGACACCGATTTATTACGTAAACGCGCGCCCGCACATCGGGCATGCGTATACGACGATCGCCTGTGACACGGTCGCCCGCCGCCAGCGCATGCTGGGTGCCGACACCTTCTTCCTCACTGGCACCGACGAGCACGGGCAGAAGATCGAGCGGGCCGCACAGGCCGCGGGTAAGACGCCCCAGCAGTATGCCGACGAAATCTCTGTGGAATTCCGCAATCTTTGGAAGCGGATGGGTATTTCCAACGACGACTTCATCCGTACCACCGAAGAACGCCACAAAAAACGCTTGCAGGAACTGTTCCGCCGCATTCGCGACAACGGCTTCATTTACAAGGGCACCTACACCGGACAATACTGCGTCTCCGACGAACTCTATGTGGACGGCGCGCAGCCCGGCGATCCCTGCCCGATCTGCGGGCGCATAACCGAAACCGTTCACGAAGACAATTATTTCTTCAAGCTTTCGGCTTTTCAGGACCAACTGCTGGAGCTTTACGCAAATCCGGAGTTCATTCGCCCCGACACCCGCCGCAACGAAGTCATTTCGTTTGTCCGCTCCGGCCTGCGCGACCAGTCGATCAGCCGCTCGACGTTCTCCTGGGGAGTCCCTGTCCCCGACGATCCCAAGCAGGTCATCTACGTCTGGTTCGACGCTCTCGCGAACTACATCACCGCCATTGGCTATGGTTCCAGCCACGCCGGAGCGCAGGAAGCGTTCAAGAAATACTGGCCCGCCGACGTGCACATGATCGGCAAAGAGATCGTCCGCTTCCACTGCGTCTACTGGCCTGCATTTCTTCTGGCGGCGGGCCTGCCCGTGCCCAAAGCGATCGTCGCCCACGGCTGGTTGTTGTTTGAAGAAAGCAAGATGTCGAAGTCGCGCGGCAACATCGTCCGCACCGAAACCATCCTCGACGTTCTGGGAGCAGACGCCCTGCGCTACTTCCTGCTGCGCGAAGTCGTGTTCGGCCAGGACGGTTCGTTCTCCTTCGACGCGCTCGTGCAGCGCTATAACTCAGATCTCGCCAACGGCCTGGGAAATCTCGCTAGCCGCACGCTGACTATGATCAACCGCTACTTCAAGGGCGAGGTTCCCTATCCGTCGCCTGCGGCGTCGAAAACCGCCGCCGATGGTGCGATTGCCGAAACGGCGCGCAAGACGATCCGTGAATTTGGCACACTGTTCGATCAATTTCAGTTTTCCCGCGCTCTCGAAACCGCGTGGGGGTTAGTGGCCGCGGTCGATAAGTACATCGTCGAGAACGAACCCTGGTCGCTCGGCGAAAAGCAGGACGACGAAAGCCGAGCGCGCCTGGCCACTGTGCTCTACACTTCCGCTGAGGCGCTGCGCATCGCGACCGCCTTGGCGCATCCAGTCATCCCCGATGCGACGGCAAAGATCTGGGCGCAGATGGGGCTGGGGGATATTAAGAAACTGGCCTCGACTGACTTGGCGTGGGGGCAGTTGCACCTCGGTACGCAACTGGGCCAGGTGAGCCCGGTTTTCCCGCGGGCGGATAAAAGCGCCATTGAAAGGATGCAGCAGATGGAAGAGCAGCAACGAGGTCCAGCGGTGGAAGAGGTCAAGGAAGCGTCGCCGCAACAGTCGACGACTCCGGCACCGCCAACCGCGCAGCCCGCACCGGTTCCGGCGCCGCCCCTGGCAACCGACGGGACAAGAATCACCATCGACGACTTCGCCAAAGTCGAACTGCGAGTGGGGGTCGTGAAGGTGGCCGAACGCGTCCCCAAGGCTGACAAACTTCTGCGCCTTGAGATCGACATTGGAACCGAAGTCCGGCAGGTCGTGGCCGGAATCGCCGAAGCCTACGCCCCCGAGACTCTGATCGGGCGTAAGGTCGTGATCGTGGCGAACCTGGCTCCGCGCAAACTGCGTGGGCTGGAGTCGAACGGGATGATCGTCGCCGCCTCGCTCGAAGGCGGAAAGCCCGTGCTGGCGAGCTTTCTGGAAGATGTGCCGGTGGGGGCAAGGCTGAAGTAGTGGATGTGCCTCAGTATGAGTAGTGGCTACTTTGTTTTAGACGGCGTCATCCTGAGCGGAGCCGTTCTTCAGGCGGAGCGAAGGATCTCCTAAAAGTCTGTGCCAGGGAAGATTCCTCGCCCCGCTGGTAAAAGCGCGGGGCCTCGGAATCACGCCCAACTCATTCTTGCGAACGACCAACAACTAACGACCAACGACCATGTTCGTAGACTCCCACGCCCATCTCGACGGCAAGCAGTTCGCTACTGACCGCGAACAGGTCATCGCTCGCGCGCGCGAAGCCGGAGTCCGTAACATCATCGCCATCGGCAACGGCGATGGGCCGGCGAACTTCGATTGTGGCATTCGGTTGGCCGAGCATTACGATTTCATGTACGCGACGATCGGCATCCATCCCCATGAAGCCCGTCTGGCCGATCCGGCAGCCTTCGACCGAATGCAGCAACTGGCGCAGCATCCCAAAATCATCGCCTGGGGCGAGATCGGCCTCGACTATTTCTACGATCATTCTCCTCGCGAAACGCAGCAGCAGGTTTTCGCGAAACAAATGGAACTAGCAGCCGCCGCCAAACTCCCCATCGTGATTCACTGCCGGCCTTCCGATGGCAGCGACAATGCCTGGCAGGACTGCCTCCGGCTGATCGAGGAACAATGGGCCCCGCGCGGCCTGGGCGGAATTCTCCACTGCTTCACCGGCAACTGGCCGCAAGCCAAGCGTGCCCTCGACATGGGATTCATGATTTCCTTTGCCGGAAACGTCACTTTCCCCAAGGCCCAGCAGATTCGCGATGCGGCTCTGCGGGTTCCCCTCGACCGTATGCTGATCGAAACCGATTCCCCATATCTGGCGCCGGTACCCCATCGCGGCAAGCGCAACGAACCGGCCTTCGTCAAGGAAACCGCGCGTCAGTTGGGCGAACTGCGCGGTCTGTCGATGGAGGAAGTTGGCGACCGCACCTCCCGCAATTTCTGCAATTTTTTCAAATTGGTTGAAATCGCTGAAACCAAAGTTCCCGCGCGCTGACCGGCACAGTCTGTTACTCTCAGGTTAAGATTCCATTGTTTCAGAAAGATTAGAAATATATGCCCGATAACAGTTTCGACGTCGTCAGCAAAATCGATCTGCAGGAGGTCTCCAACGCCATTCAGCAGGCGCTCAAGGAGATTCACACCCGCTTCGATTTGAAGGATTCAAAGTCGAACATCGAGCTGGAAAAAGACGCCATCGTCCTGCACTCGGCCGACGAGTACAAGTTGAAGGCAGTAAACGATGTCCTGCAGCAAAAACTGGTAAAACGCGGAGTTTCGCTCAAAGGCCTGACCTATGGCGCAGTGGAACCAGCCGCCGGCGGCACCGCCAAGCGGCGCGTCACCATGCAGCAAGGCATCGCCATCGAGAAGGCCCGCGAAATCGTAAAGCTGGTTAAAGATTCCAAAAAAAAAGCCCAAGCCTCGATTCAAGGCGACCTTGTGCGCATCTCCAGTAAAGACCGTGACACGCTGCAGGAAACCATTGCCCTGCTGAAGCAACATGATTTCGGAATTGACTTGCAATTTACGAATTACCGGACAAATTGAGCGCGCCCACCATCATTAACGGAAAGGAAGTCTTCGACCTGCTGAGGGACGACCTCGCCGCGCTGGAAGACGAGTTCGGTCATGACACGGTTTCGAGCGTCCAGGCCATCACTGAAATCGGAGAGTACCTGCGGGGGGGCGGAGGCAAAAGAATTCGCCCGGCCTTGCTGTTGCTGGCCGCAAAGTTGTTCGACTATCAGGGACGCGGCGCCGTCCGCCTGGGAGCAGTGGTGGAGATCATTCACACCGCGACCCTGGTTCACGACGACATCATCGATGAGGCCAAGACTCGCCGCGGCCGCCCCGCCGCCAACACTCAATGGGGCAACTCCAAGTGCGTGCTCGCCGGCGACTGGCTCTACATGCAGGCCTTCAAGATCGCTGTTCAGGAGCGAAACTTCCGAATTCTCGACACTTTGATCGAGCTCACCCAGCAAATGGTCGAGGGCGAATTGCTGCAGATGGAAAAGCTGGGCAAACTCATCACCCTCGACGAACACTTTGACCTCATTTTCCGCAAGACGGCATGCCTGTTCTCGGTCTGCATGCGCCTGGGCTCGATCCTGGGTGGCGCCACCGCAGGAGAGGAACAAGCTCTCGCGAATTACGGCCACAATCTCGGCATGGCCTTTCAGATCGTCGACGACGTGCTCGATCTGACCGCGTCGGAAGACGTGCTCGGCAAGCCTGTAGCCAGCGACCTGCGCGAGGGCAAGGTCACCATGGCAGTGATCCACGCGCTGGAGCGCTGCACACCGGCGGAGCGAACGAAGATCGAGACGATTCTCCGCGACCGGGCTTTCAATGGTGTGACTCATGCGCAAATCCTGGAAATCCTGCAGCGTTATGGGTCTCTGGAAGCCGCCACAACTCGCGCCGCGCACTATGCGGATTCCGCGCGCAAGGCGATTTGCACCTTCCCTAATTCCGAGATCAAACGCACCCTGCTCTGGGCACCCGAGTTTGTAGTGGCGAGAGAGAAATAGACACCCGTTTCGGTCACGCTTTGCTCTCCGCCATCCGCCCAACCCTTAGGCTGCGGCAAAACTCAACAATGTTGGAAGAGCGCCCCTTCGGGGGCGCGTAAAGCGCATAGTATGAATGCGCTTCAGCCTTGTTGATCGTTTTGGCGTGCCATCGCGACGGTTGGGGGCCTGAGACTAACCGTGTGACCCCGAGCACAAAAACCTCAACAAACCCGATTTGACCACCGTCACTGCGATCTGTGACCCGGGCCACAGATTTTTTCCCCCGCTCATCGGAAAATGCGCTCAGTTGGTGGGAGTATCCGCCAGGGCGGAAGGCTAATGAGACGCACTGGCATGCGATAGGCCGCGGTTCATCGCGACCTAATCCTCTCCCCCCGGCACCTGAGAAAGGCAGGTCGCCGAGGGACCTGTCCACTGCGGAGCACCATCGACTAGAGACAGCGGCTTCAGTCGAAGCTTTAGACGAAAGGCGCCCTGGTTTTTCGACGCGCCGGCCCGGACAGGGCCGGAAGAGACTTCGAGTGTAAGCCCCTGTCTTGCTCGCCCTGAACGGGGAAAGTCCTCCTGAGAGACGCACTCCCCGTTAAGCCGGACGTGGTTCCTTCGGAACACGTCCGGCTTTTGTTTATCCTGAACCTTTTTCTGCTTCGACCGAATCTAAGTCGTGTCGCATCAGTGCCTCTGGTCCCAAACTCACTATGAATGACCTGTTCTCCACCATGGCCCGCCACGGCTATGCCCTGACTTTCGGCTTGTTATTCGCGGAAGCGATCGGGCTCCCTCTCCCCGCCGCCATCGCCCTGGTTGGTGCTGGCGCTGCCATCGCCTCGCACTCCCTTTGGGGACCAACTGTACTGTTGTTCGCCCTGCTCGGGCTCCTCATTGGCGACACCGTCCAATTCTGGTTGGGGCGCTACACGGGCTGGGCTCTGCTGGCTTTCCTCTGCCGCCTGTCCATGAATCCGGAAACTTGCATCCTGCGCTCGGCCGAGTCGTTCTACAAGCGCGGCAAGCTGACCTTAGTAGTCGCCAAGTTCATCCCTGGGATCAACACCATGGCCGCACCTCTGGCCGGCAGCATGAAGATGCGCTACTGGCAGTTTCTGCGCCTCGATTTCGCCGGATCCTTGCTGTACACCACGACCTATCTGCTGGTGGGATATGTGTCGCGTGATTTCCTGGCCGCCACGCTGAGTGGTTTCCAGTCCGCAGGGCGCGCCATGGAGGTCATCATCCTCGCCGCCATAGCGGTCTATGCCGTCTATCGCATCGCCCAATTCCAAAAATATCGGGAGTACGACATCGTGCCCCGCGTCCAGGTCGAAGAGCTGGCGACCCGTCTGGCTTCGGAAAAACCGAGCATGGTCCAGATCGTCGACGTGCGCAGCCACGGCTACTACGACATCGGCGGCGAGCGCATCAAAGGCTCCATCCGCATCGAACCCAACAACCTGGAACAAGAAATCAAGAACCTTCCCAAAGACAAGGACATTTATCTGTACTGCACTTGAGCGCGCGAAGCGACCAGCGCCCGGGTGGCGCACTTACTGCGGGACAAAGGTTTCAACACGTTCGTCATCGTCGGCGGCCTCACCGCCTGGCGCAAGGCCGGAGAACCTCTGGAATCTATCCCGAAGGACGATCTGGTAAGGCTGCCGACGTTTAGCTAGAGAGTGTTCCCGAACCTGCTCTTTGAAACTCCTGTGTGGGACGGACACTTCTGTCCGTCGCTTTTGACCCCGATGTTGATTGTGACTTTGACTTTCCTTGGAAGACGACTCCAGCGAGATGAGAATCGAAGTCAAAAGCGACGGACAGGAGTGTCCGTCCCACACGATGCATCATGCGCCGAACTGCCGCAAGTGATGATCCATGTGCTTGTACATTCCGCGGGCCCACTGTTGCGGAGTCAGCGCACCGAAGAACGGGTGCGGATGCCGGGTGCATCCTGCCGCCCCGCCCTGCTGAAATTGCTGGACCTTTGACCGCAGCAACTCCCGCTCTCGAGTGAAATCCCTCTGGTCCGAAACGACCAACTTCTTGTCGGTTGGGTTGTTCCGGGAGAATGGCTTCTCATTCGTGTAAATGGGCTTGACCAACGGCCCGATCAGTCTTCCCAGAAAGATGCGCGGCAGAATCAGCCGCCCAGAAGCCATGTCCAGCGCCGCCGAACAATGGGCCATCATCTGCGCGACGTCCATTTTTCCCCACTGCCGCTGAGCTGCTGGCTGTAACTTGTCAATCCGTGAGACCAGTTCGTCCACCGCCTCTCGCTCAAACAGGTTCTTCATCGATGCCCCCGTTGTAATTCCATCGTTTCCGGAGGGAATGATACTACCGCCGAGGTTGCGCAATCCTGATCCAAGCTTGCACTGGCAGAGTACAATTGTGCGGTTTTGCCACGATGAACTTCCCTGCTACTCGCGAGGAACCCGTTTCGTACGCCTCGGATCGGCCCCAGCAACCCGCGGCGCAGCATGCCCATCCCGGCATGAACCGCGTGCTTCTGCTTCTGACTTTTTCCGTTCTGATCAACTACATCGACCGCAGCAATCTGTCGATCGCCGCGCCCCTGCTCAAGGACGAACTCGGTCTCACCAACACTCAGCTCGGCACCCTGCTCGCGGCTTTTTTCTGGACGTACGCGATGCTGCAAATCCCCGCCGGATGGCTGGTCGATCGCTTCGACGTGAAGTGGGTGTTCGCGGCAGGCTTTTTCATTTGGTCAACGGCAACCGCGGCCACAGGCCTCCTGCACGGCTTTGTCGCTCTGATCGCAGTTCGTGTGATCCTGGGGGCAGGCGAATCCGTGGCGTTCCCCGCTTATTCGAACATCCTGGGCACCTACTTCCCCGAAGCTCGCCGCGGCTTTTCGAACGCGCTCGTGATGGCCGGCCTCTCCCTCGGGCCTGCGATAGGCATTTGGGTAGGAGGCACGGTAGTAGGAGCCGTTGGTTGGCGTCCCTTCTTTCTGGTCCTCGGCTTGGGCGGCCTGCTGTGGCTGGCCCCATGGTTTGCCTGGATGCCACGTCGACCCTCCCCATCCACCTCCGCCTCTTCTCAAGGGATTAGTATTGTGTCGATCCTGCGGCAACGGTCCGCCTGGGGCACCTGCCTCGGGCAGTTCTCCATCAATTACTACCTTTACTTCTTGTTGACCTGGTTGCCGTCGTATCTGAAACGGGGACGAGGTTTTTCGATGAACGACGTCGCGAAATACGGAGGTCTGCTCTTCCTGATGTCGGCCATTACCGCGACAGTCTCGGGCAAACTTGCCGATCGCTGGATCAACGCCGGAGCCACTCCGACGGTGGTGCGCAAAGGCTCAATCATCCTCGCGCACCTCGGAATCGGTTCTTGCCTGATGCTGATTACGTTTACGCACGGTCCCCTCTTCATCGCGATGCTGGCACTGACCGGATTCTTTCTGGGACTGGGTGGCTGCAACTGTTGGGCCGTCACCCAGACTCTAGCGGGACCTCAGGCTGCGGGACGCTGGGCCGGAATGCAAAACTTCATCGGCAATATGGCAGGATGGGTCGCACCCATGCTGACCGGTTTTCTGCTCGACCGGACTGGCCAGTTCCATTGGCCGTTCTTCATCACCGCAGCCGTCGCCTGGATTGGAGCCGCGTCCTGGGGATTAGTCGTGGGCCCGCTGGAACCAGTCGACTGGGCGCAAGTCCATCCTCGCCTGAAGATTCTGGCGACTCCCGCCGCCGATGCTCCCCTGCCGTAATACACTGCTCTCAATGCCCCAGGAAATTGAGATCAAGTTCCGCGTGTCCGACTTGCGGTCTCTACGCCGCAAACTGAGCGCGTCGGGATTCCGACTCGTTACTCGCCGAACCCACGAGATGAACATTCTCTACGACCTGCCCAGAGAGGTCCTACGGTCCAGGAATGAGCTACTGCGGATTCGAAAGTACGGCTCGGTCTGGAAGCTAACCCACAAGAGCGGAAGTAAGAGAGCACGGCACAGCAGCCGCGTCGAGTTGGAAACCGAGGTCTCTGACGGAAAACGAATGGATAAGATTCTGCGCGCGCTCGGATACTCACCGTCCTTCCGCTACGAAAAGTTCCGCAGTGAATGGACCGATGGTAAAGGGCAAGCCGTCATCGACGAGACCCCCATCGGCAATTTCTGCGAGATCGAAGGCCCCCCGCGCTGGATCGACACCAGCGCGAAGAACCTGGGCGTAAACGTCGAGGACTACATCACGAAGAACTACGCGACGCTGTTTGTGGAGTGGAAGGAAAGCGCCAGGAGCGCCGCGACAGAGATGACGTTCAGCGCGGTGAAGCGATGAGTCTTTGGCAGGCCCGGCTGTTTGCCCCCTCCTTTCTGGACAGGCGAAAAGTCAAGACCTCGACCGTGTATCGTATGCACCAGAAATGGTGCAGCATGATTGTAACCGCTTGATTCGTGCACCTTTCTCCGCTTTAAGTGTTGTGTAAATAAAGGCGTATATCTAATTGATAATGAACGACATACATATGCAGGTTAAATCGATTTAGATTGCCGGAGGAGCGTGGTCAACGAGCCCCTATCCTCAGCCCTATCCTCAGCGTCGGGCGCGCAGCCGATTGCGTCTCAGCCACCGTGAGAAGCGCGGCACGATGGATTGTAGGAAACAGGCAGCCCGGCAATTTTCTGACGCTTATCGTGGACAATTTAATGGGGTACCCCATATCTCGCTTTCTTTGCGAGACATGGGAAAGAAGTCCGAGGTCATTGCCGCACCTCCCACATCTCGCAAAAGCAGCGAGATGTGGGGCACCCCAACCGCGATCCACGGGAACATGCAAGAGAGTGGCGGGTGCCCAACCCTTGTCCCTCCGTTTTGTGGAGGAATGGGTGGGGGACTTTGATTTTTACTTTCGTTGTTGCGGAGAAGTCAAAGAAACTCGTTCAGGCCCCGTGGCATTTCTTATACTTCTTCCCCGACCCGCATGGGCAAGGATCGTTCCGTCCCACTTTTTCCTGTGACCGCACTACCTGCTGCACCGACTGCGCCTCTCCGCCGCCCGCCATCCGTGCCTGCTCGAGTTCGCGGCGCTTGCGGCGCATGAAAGCCTCTTCTAATTCGTCCGCGGAAGTCGAAACCATGCGTGGAGGGCGCCGCCCGTTTCCATCTCCGCCCCGCTGCAGTGGCACACCCGACTCCGGACCTCGGCCCGCGGGGCCACCCTCCAGGCCAGCTCCACCGCCCGCGCCTTCCTGACCTCCGCTGTCGCTCCGCGGCCGCTCCAGAATCTGCATCAGGTACAGGTACCGGACCGTATCCTCCTGGAAGCGCTGCATCATCGCTTCGAACATCTCGAACGATTCTTTCTTGTACTCGACCAGCGGATCGTGCTGTCCGTACCCGCGCAGTCCGATACCTTCTTTGAGGTGATCCATGCTGAGCAGATGATCTTTCCACTGCTGGTCGATAACGCTCAGCATGATCATCCGCTCATGATGCCGCATCGCCTCCGGGCCAATGAGCTTTTCTTTCGCGTCGTAGCGTGCCTTCAGCTTGTCGAAGATCGCGTCGCCCAGTTCCTGCCGGTTCAGTGTCTCCGCCTTAACGCCCTCGGCGATGAAGTCAACGCCGAAGCGGGTAAAGATGGCATCCTTCAGCGCCTTGATGTCCCAATCGTCGACATGTGCCTTCGCCGGACAATACTGCTCCAGCAGTTCGCCTAGAATGGCCGAAACATAGTCCTCCAGGATCAGGTCCTTCTGATCCATGCCTTCTAGCAGCCGGCGCCGCAGCCCGTACACCGCCTCGCGCTGCTTGTTCATCACGTCGTCATATTCGAGCAGGTGTTTGCGTGACTCGAAGTGCTGCGCCTCGACTGCCTTCTGCGCCGTTTCAATCCGGCGGGTAATCATCTTCGACTCGATCGGAACGCCTTCTTCCATCCCCAGCCGCTGCAGCAGCGTCGAAACCCACTCCTTGGCGAAGATGCGCATAAGGTCATCTTCCAGCGCCAAGTAAAAGCGCGACGACCCAGGATCGCCCTGGCGTCCCGCGCGCCCGCGCAACTGGTTATCGATGCGCCGCGACTCGTGCCGCTCCGTACCCAGAATGTGCAGTCCGCCGACGGCGGTCACCTCGTCATGCTCAATGTCGGTCTGAGCCTTGTAGCGACTAAGAGCCTCCCCCCACTTGTCGCTGGGCACGGTGTACTCGTTGCCGTTGTAATAGAAAATGGAAGCCTGCCCATCCTCCTGCGGCCCTTCGATCTTGCCCTGCGCCACGCGCAACTGCTGCGCGATTCCCTTCTTCACCATTTCCTGCTTGGCCATGAATTCCGGATTGCCGCCCAGCAGGATGTCCGTGCCGCGGCCGGCCATGTTGGTCGCGATCGTCACCATGCCCTTGCGTCCGGCCTGCGCGACGATTTCCGCCTCGCGCTCGTGAAACTTCGCGTTCAACACAACGTGCTTCAAGCCCTTTTTCTTAAGCAACTCGGAGAGCCGCTCAGATTTCTCAACCGAAGTCGTGCCCACCAGCACCGGCTGACCCTTGGCTGCAAGTTGCTGGATTTCGTCCGCCGCCGCAAAGTATTTCTCTTTCTCCGTGCGATACACGACGTCCGCATTCTCGACGCGCCGCATTTCCTTGTTCGTCGGAATCACTACCACTTCCAGCTTGTAGATTTTGTCGAACTCGGTGGCTTCCGTCTCCGCCGTTCCGGTCATGCCAGCCAGCTTTTTGAACATGCGGAAATAGTTTTGAAACGTGATGGTCGCCAGCGTCTGGTTCTCGCGCTCGATCTTGACGTTTTCTTTAGCCTCGATCGCCTGGTGCAGACCATCGGACCAGCGCCGCCCCGGCATCATGCGTCCCGTAAATTCGTCGACGATGATGACTTCCCCGTCCTTGATGACGTATTCCACGTCCTTGCGATATAGCGCGTGCGCCTTGATCGCGGTCTCGACGTGATGCTTGAGCGGCCAGTTTTCCGGGTCGGCGATATTTCCGATCCCGAGCAATCCCTCAACTTTCACCCAGCCTTCGTCGCTGACAGTGATGTTGCGGTGCTTCTCGTCCACCACGAAATCGCCGGTGTACTGCGGCGGTTCGCCCGGAGGCCCTTCGATCGTCTCGCCCTTTTCGAGCTTCGGAATGATCCGGTTCACCTTGTAATATTTGTCGGTCGACTCCTCGCTTGCCCCGGAAATAATCAGCGGCGTGCGGGCTTCGTCAATCAGGATGGAGTCCACTTCGTCCACGATCGCGTAGTTGTGCCCACGCTGCACGCAATCCTTGATGTCGAACTTCATGTTGTCGCGCAGGTAGTCGAAACCGAATTCGTTATTCGTGCCGTAGGTCACGTCAGCGGCGTACGCGGCCCGTCGCTCCTCGTCATCCAGATCGTGCACTATCACGCCGACCGTGAGGCCCAGAAAACGGTAGAGCTTGCCCATCCATTCCGAGTCGCGCTTGGCCAGGTAGTCGTTGACCGTAACCACGTGCACGCCACGCCCGCTCAGCGCATTGAGATATACGGGGAGGGTTGCGACCAGCGTTTTACCTTCGCCGGTCTTCATTTCCGAGATCGTTCCCTGATGCAGCACCATGCCGCCGATCAGCTGCACATCAAAATGCCGCATGTTGAGCACGCGGCGTCCAGCCTCGCGCACCACGGCAAAGGCCTCGACCAGAATCTCGTTCAGCACTTCCTGCAGCGCGTCGTACTCTTCTTTTTCTAACCGCTTTTGTCGATCAACCCCGCCTTCGTCCTCCTCGACCGGTTCCACCGTTTCAGGCGGCGCCTCTTTGGAAAACTTGCTCATCCGCTCCTGAATACGCACGCGGAACTCGTCCGTCTTGGCGCGCAGTTCGACGTCGCTGAGCTTCTCGATCTGCGGCTCAAGCGCGCTGATGGCCTGTACCTTGGGCATCAGCGCCTTGATGACGCGCTCATTCTTCGTGCCAAAAACCTTGCCTAGCAGCTGATTAATCAAACCGGAAATCCTTCAGAGGGCACTACGCCCAGATTATTCTTAAAGCCTAGCATATTCGATGCAAGCGGACTCCGAGACGCACCGGCTCTCCGCACCTTTAGTATAATCGCCACATTCCGTCGCCGGTCTTACGGAGGTCCCATGACTGCGCGCCTCTCCTCGTTGTTCCTCCTAGTTGCTCTCCTCGCTGCACCCGGGCTCGCGAAGGACAAGAACAAACCTTCGCTTCCCGAGTATGTATTGCGAGCTCGAACGGTGCTGGTGGTCATCGATCCTGACGCCGGAGAACCACTCGACCAGCCCCAGGCCAATGCCACCGCCCGCGAGAACGTGGAGAAGAAGTTGATGGACTGGGCCCGCTTCGACTTAGTGCCAGACGGACAGGAATCTGACCTCGTCATCGCGGTCCGCACCGGCAACGGCAGGGCTGTGCGCCCAACGATGAAAGGTGGTCCCATCGACCAGCGCCCCGGAATTGCGCAGGGCAGCGACACCAGCATCCGTATCGGCGCCCATCAAGGTCAACCCCCGCTGAACGATCCCAGCATGTCTCCGCCGAGCTCAGGGCCGCACGTCACGAATCAGGTAGGCCCCTCCGAAGATACGTTCGAGGTCTATCGCGGCGGCCTGGATCCCCTGAATTCATCCCCGGTATGGCGCTACATCGCGAAGGATTGTCTGCGCGCTCCCAACGTCTCTGCCGTAGAGGAATTCCGCAAGGCCATCGCCGAAGCGGAAAAGCCGCAGCCAAAGAAACCATAACGAATCTCTGATCGAGTCGCAGGCAGAGTCCGCGCGCCTGTCTTTGCGTTCTTTGCGGCCTTTCTTGGCGCCTCTTCGCAGTTAGAAGCTCTTGCCGGGCTGACGCGCCCGACGCAACCAGAGGTTCTTAGGCCGGCAACCTCGACGCGCGGGGCCGCGAGGTGAACACCTCATCCTCACAGCATCTCGCCTCCATTTCGTGTATATTCCCCACGACGAATGCCAACTTTCTACGATCGCTTTGTCGAAGTTTCCCAGCGTTGGCCCGACAATGTCGCGCTAGAGATCCAGCGCCACGATCACCTCGAAAGCTGCACCTACGCCGAACTTCGCCGCATGTCCGAATCGGTTGGCCTCTGGATCACCGAAAAAGACCTCCTCCGCGGCTCCCGCTTGGCCATTCTGGCCGACAACCATCCCCGCTGGGTCGCGGCCTATCTGGGCATCATCGCCTCCGGATGCGTGGCCGTCCCGCTCGATACCGCCTTGCACGCCGAGCAGGCCACAAAACTTCTGAGAGACAGCGGCGCGTCGGCAATCTTCTGTGACGCCAAGCATCTTCCCGTCGCACGCCCCGCAGTGGCGGAACTGAATCTGAGCATGATCCTCATGGACCCAGACCGCATGGCCGCCGATTCCAATCAGGAACATTGGCTGGCTACCTTGCCCGCGATTTTCGACTCCGGCTCCGGCGCATTCAAACCTGCGCCCGCGAATAATGACGATCTCGCTTCCCTCATCTACACCTCCGGCACGACCTCCGATCCCAAAGGAGTCATGCTCACGCACGCCAATTTTCTCGGTGAAGTCGAGGCCGTCTTCAACTGGGTCGACATCGGCCCAAACGATGCCCTGCTCGGCGTCCTGCCCTTATTTCACGTCCTGGCCTTGATGGCCAACATGCTTTTGCCGCTGGTCAAAGGTTCGCGCGTCGTGTATCTGGAAACGCTCAACACCACCGAACTGATGCGCGCCCTGACCGAGCGCAACATCACTGCCTTTGCGGTCGTGCCTCAGTTTTACTACCTGATTCACGACCGCATCTTCCAGGAAATCGCCAAACGAGGCACACTGACGAAGAAGATTTTCGGTGCGATGGTTGCGCTCAACCGCACTCTGCGCAAATTCGGCGTCAACGCAGGCCCAATTCTCTTCCGCAAGATCCACCACGCAGTTGGACCAAAGATGCGCTACCTTGCGACCGGCGGATCGCGCTTCGATCCCGTCATCGCCCGAGACTTTTACGATCTCGGCATCGACGTGTTGCAGGCCCTGGGTCTGACCGAAACCGCCGCCGCCATCTACGTGAATTCCCCCAACGACGTTGTGATCGGCTCGGTGGGCAAGGCCATGAAAGGCGTCGAGGGCAAGATCGTCGACCCGCAGCCTCAGGAAGACGGCCCTGCTGTTGGGGAACTCGCGGTCCGGGGCGCCGTAGTCATGAAGGGATACTGGAATCGTCCCGACGCCACAGCCGCCGTCCTCCGCGATGGATGGCTCTACACCGGCGATCTCGGCTATTTCGACTCACACGGCAACTTGTTTCTCACCGGGCGCAAAAAAGAAGTAATCGTGCTGAGCAACGGGAAAAATGTCTACCCTGAAGAAATCGAAGCTCACTACTTGAAGTCACCCTTCATCAAGGAAATGGCCGTGATCGGCCTCGAAGGCAAGCCCGGCGAGGGTGGCGACCGTTTGCACGCCGTTATCGTCCCGAACTTCGACGCGCTGCGGCAAAAGAAAATCGTCAACGCCAAAGAAGTGATCCGGTTCAGCGTTGAAGGCCTGTCGCAGCAAGTCGCCTCTACCAAACGGATCGGCAGCTACGAGATCTGGAACGACGATCTGCCGCGCACCACCACGCGCAAGATCAAGCGCTTTGCGGTAGAAAAACGAGTCAAGGCGAACCTGTCGAAAGAAGTTTCAGATGATTCCGACCTGCCCGCGGAAAAACCCCTGACTGAGGACGAAACCGCATGGCTCAATCAGCCAGACGTCCAGCGCGGACTCAAGGTTGTGCGCGAATCCGCTCGCACCGCGCCATCAAATCTTCGGCCCCCACACAATCTGGAGCTCGATCTCGGCCTCGACTCCATGCAGCGGATTGAACTCCTCAGCCGCATCGAAGAAGAACTCGGTGGCAATGTCGACGAATCGCGACTCACCGAAATCTACACCGTCCGCGATTTGCTCGATGCCGTCCTGGCCAGCGCCGCCGCTGGAGACGCCGCACCCCGCGCCGCTTTTGCGGGATGGAAAGCAATTCTGGCGGAAGATCCCACGGACCCCGAAGTCCTGGCCCTGAAAGATCCGCCGCCTGCCTTGTGGTATCCGCTAACGCGCATCTTCCAGATGATTTCGCGCGACCTGTTTCACCTCCGCGTTTCCGGCCTGGAGAACCTGCCGCCAACTGGCCCCTACATTGTTTCTTCCAACCACCAGAGCTACATCGACCCGTTGGTCCTCGGCGGCGTGGTGCCAAAAGACGTTCTCGACAATTCGTTCTCGGTTGGAACCAGTGACATTTTTGGTGAGGGCTTCATGCGACGCCTGGCGCGCTGGCTGCGAGTCGTTGTACTGGACCCGGACGCCAACTTGATCCCCGCCATGCGGGCCGGAGCGTACGGCCTGCGACAGGGGCGCATCCTTCTGCTCTACCCCGAAGGCGAGCGCTCGATTGATGGGACTCCGCGAATTTTCAAGAAAGGCGCGGCCATTCTCTCCATCCACATGCAAGTTCCGATTGTCCCGGTGGCGATTGAGGGCTTCTACGACGCGTGGCCGCGCAGCAAGAATTTCGTGCAGAAACTTGCGCCTCTAAAAATGGTTTTCGGCGCGCCGATTACTCCGCCGCCAGAGTCGGAGGCGTCCGAGGCCGCTTACGAGAAACTAACCGCCGATCTGAAATCCAGAATTGTCGAAATGTGGGAAAAGCTGCGTCAGCAATAGGTCACAAAGACCATCCCGATGGTGTAGGGGCGGACGCATTCGTCCGCCCCGAGACCCCGAGCGAAGGGGAGCGCGCCGCAAGGTGACTTTCGACAGAGACCGCTCAGGCTCCCGCCCCGGTGGCACTCCCTCCGAAGACCTTGGCGAAGCCGTCCAGAATCATCGAGTCGTAACGTCCGCTCGATCGCCGGATCACCTCCCGCCCCGCCTGCGAAGGAGACATCTTGCTCCCTCGGTCCCCGTTAATCAGCGCCTCATACTCTTCGGCGAGCCCAATGATCTGCACTTCCAACGGCGCCGCGTCGGTCCTTCCACCCGTCTGCCGCAACTGTCGTTCTGTCAGAAAAATCGGAATCGCCCGCCTGATCGATCCAGCCGGAGCGCTGCCTTTCGAAATCGACCGACTCCCTTTCTTTTCTCCGCGCGCCAGCTCTACCTCCGAAACCTGCGCCGCTTTGCATAACACTTCATTCGTAATCCCCAGCTCTTTCAAGTTGAACAGCAGCGCCGCCGTGCGAATGTCGTCCACACTCCCCGCATCGAGTCCGATGGTTTCCGCGATCTTGGTGGCGCACATTGCCAGCCGGTACGCGTGCGTGTCGTTGTATTTCTGGTTGGCCAGAAAACTCTGCAGGATGACCAGCATTCCGTCATACCCGTCTTGCATCTCGCGCAGCGTCTTCTGGTTGTGCTCGTAAAGCGTCCCCGTGGCATAGCCCGCCACCATCAGTACACCGCCCCAAACCGCCAGGTCGAAATAGCGCGCGTCAAATGGCAACTCCACGCGTCGCGTAAACATGGCGGGATTGGTGTAGACCAGCAACACCACCAGCACGATGCTGGCCAGCGCGGTTAAGGTCGCGTGACGCCGCCCGAAGTGATAGGCAGAATAAAGAGTCGGAAGAAAATAGAAAACCAGGGCCATACGCTGCGAAGCGACTAGAAAATTCAGCATCGCAGCAATTACGACCAAGACCAACAGCAGCCAGAGTTCTGGATTGATCTTGCGCACAGTTACCTCACCGGGGGCAGAGGCACCAAACCCAAGCCGTACCACCATGCACTTTGGGTCCCAAGCTATCCCGTTCTGTACATTTTCAGACTCTGCCGGGCAACACCCAAATTACCGAGGTAATTGCGCTCGAAAACCCTGCCTATTTCGCTCGCGGGTGGGTCTGATCGTAGACCTGGAGCACGTGTTTCATCGAAAGTTGCGTGTAGCGCTGCGTCGTCGCCAGACGCTCGTGGCCCAGCAACTCCTGGATCGCGCGCAGGTCAGCGCCTTCCTCCAGCATGTGCGTGCCGAAAGCATGGCGCAACGTGTGAGGATGCACATCGGGCGAAAGTCCCTTCGCCACCGCAATCCTTTTGATGATCCGGCCAACACTGCGCGTGGTCAGGCGTCCGCCGCGCTGGTTGATGAGCAGCGCCGCCGTATTCTTGCGTACCTCCGCCAGCGTCGCCTGCCTCGCAGGAAGATAAGCCGCCAGCGCGCCTTTCACCGAGCCGCCAAACGGAACGTAGCGTTCCTTCTTCCCTTTTCCGCGAATCAGGATCGCCTCCGCGCTCAGGCGGATATCCTCGAGGTTGATTCCAGTCAACTCCGAGTTGCGGATACCGCAACCGTACAGCAACTCCAGCATCAGCAGGTCCCGCTCCGGAAACGCGGCCACATCCGGCATTTGTCCATCCAGGACCGAGTTCATCTCTTCGATGGTCGGTACGCGGGGCAGTTTTTTCGGCAGCTTTGGCGTAGCGACTAGCTTCGCCGGATTTTGCTCCACCACCCCTTCCTGCGCCAGCCACCGATACAGCGACCGCACCGCCGCCAGCGCCCGTGCCACGGAAGTCTTTCCCAGGCCTTTGTCGTAGAGTCGCGAAAGAAATCCGCGAATCGCAATGTGGTCGATGTCACCCCACCCCCGCACCCCGGCGTAAGAGGAAAACTCAGCCAGATCGCCACTGTAAGCCTTGATCGTGTGCGGCGAGGAATTGCGCTCGCGCAGATGGCGAAGAAAGTCCGCCACGGCCCTGCTGACGATTGCGCTGTCCTTGGTCACTGTTGATTTCGGATTGTTGATTGTTGATTGAAAGTCTCATCCTGCCAGGTCTCAATCAACAATCAAAAATTGCCTCCCCTCGGCCTCGCCCTCGGATGATGCTTCTGATACACCGTCCGCAACCGGTCCAACGCCAGATGCGTGTACACCTGCGTGGTCGAGATGTCGGCGTGGCCGAGAATAGTCTGCACCGTCCGAAGGTCCGCGCCATTCTCCACCATGTGCGTAGCGCAAGAGTGCCGCAGCATGTGCGGTGAAGCATGTCTTCCGGTCACCACTGAGGCTGCGCCGACCATCTGCCACACCCGCTGCCGGGTCAACTTCCGCGCCCCACGAGCAATAAACAACAGCGGTGAATTCTTCATGGCCACTACGGACACCCGCCCCGCAGCATCGCCGGGGCGCCCCATCCTTCTCGCGTCCTTTGCGAGAGGGTGAGGATTTTTCGACTCCGGGTGCCCCATATCTCGCGTTTTTTGCGAGATGTGGGGATTTTTCGTCGCCATCATCCCAGCCAGGATCGGTCGCGCCTCGACCAGATACTCGGACAGCGCGTGCTGCGCCGCCTTGCCCAGCGGCACCACACGCTCCTTATCGCCCTTCCCGCGAACCAGCATGTACCCGGACTCCAGTTTCAAGTCCTCAAGCTTGGCGTTGATCATTTCCGACACACGCAGCGCCCCGGCATAGAACACCTCCAGCATCGCGCGATCGCGAATCGCCAGCGCAGCCGAGTCCCGCCTTTGGCGCTGCGCCGCGCTCCGGGCAAGAGGTGCCGCCAGCGTTGTTTCCATTTCCTCTCGCGCCAGCGCCTTGGGCAACACCTTCCATTGCCGTGGCGACTCAATATTCAGCGTCGGATCATGCTCGATCTTCTTGTCCAGCAGAAGATAACGATAGAGATGCCGCAAAGCCGAAAGCTTCCGCCCCACGCTGCGCCCGTCCAGCTGATGCGAAAACAGTTCCTGCAGAAACTCGCGCACATCACTCCGCCGCGCCGTCAACAGCAGCCGCTTCCGTTTCTCCAGAAACCCCGCGAACTGGCCGATGTCGGTCGTATAAGCGCCGATCGAAAGCGCCGCCAGCCCCTTCTCGATTCGCAAGTAGTCGAGAAACCCCGAAAGCAAGCGCGCATTGGCCTCAGAAGCCATAAGAGGAGAAATATTGAGTATGCGCGTTATCAGACCCAAAGAAAAGTAATGAAGAGGGTGCTAGCTCATGTGGGACAGCCGCCACCGGCTGTCCGGTCGAGCGAAGCTCGAGGTTCTTGACGCCGACGCTGAAATCGATGGAGAGAAGTCGGGCCTTCGGCCCGACGGACAGCCGGGGACGGCTGTCCCCACATGACCTACTTCGTTTGCCACGTCTGTCTCAGTTCTCGCAGAAGTTCCACCGCATACAAAGCTCCCTCCGGAGTCTCCTCGTGTTTGAAATAAGCAAACACGTCGCGCCCCGCCGCAAGGTGCCGCCCGATCCGCTCCGTCATAGACTTCCGCTCCTCTCCCGTATAGCTCGGCTTACGGAAGCGGTAGTACACCAGTCCGGCCGTCGCCACGTCGGGTGTGGTCATGGTCTCGGTCTCGGCCACGCATAACGCAGCGTTGCTCGACTTCAGCAATTCCCAGGTTGCGTCCTCGAACCACGAGGCATGCCGGAACTCAAACGCCGCCGGCACGGTTCGCGGCACCCCTGCCAGAAAATCCTTCAGCAGTGCCGCGTCAGCCTTCAAATTGGGCGGAAGCTGAAACAACACGGGCCCCAACTTCCCCGCCGCAGCCAGCGGTTCGATGGTTGCCAGAAAGCGCGGCACGAAGTCCTCCGTCCCCTTGAGCCGCTTGATATGCGTGATGACCTGATGCGCCTTGATGCCAAAGCGAAAATGCGCTGGTGTTTCCCCCAGCCAGTTTTGAATCGTAGTTTCTTTGACCAGTTGCCGGAACGTAAAATTCACTTCAACCGTGTTTAGCCGCGTAGCGTAGTGCCCCAGAAATTTCTTCTGCGGCAGTTTGGCCGGATAGAAATCCGGCTTCCAACTCGGATACGCCCATCCCGAAGTCCCCGCGAAAAACTGACTCATGGTCTTCTCCGCGCCTCTGTGTGAATCCTACCGTCCGTCGGGTGCCCCATCCTTCTCGCGTTCTTTGCGAGAGGGTGGAGATTTTCTACACCTTCCTCTTCCCCGCGCGCTTCCCACTCTTCGGCGCCTGATGTCGGTCTTCCGCCTGCGCCGCAATCTCAACTGCCTCCGCCGCGACAGCAGGCGCAGCGCCGGTTTTCCCCACATCCGGCAACCTCTGCTTCAATTCCAGCACCGGCGCAAACAAGTCCCCCATCTTCTCAAACCGCGTTACCACTTGGGCGGCTTCGAACACCAGCAGCCCCGCATCCTTTTTCTTCAACGCCCGCTCAACTTCCTCCCACTTCACCGGAGTCGAAACCGTAGGCCGCTCGCGCGCCCGCAACGAATACACCGCGACGGTAGTCTTGTGTTCGTCGTTCTGGCTCCAGTCCACAAACACCTTCCCGGTGCGTGCCTGTTTGCTCATCTCCGACAACACAAGATCCTTATGATCATGTTCCAGCAATTGCGCCAGCGCATGCGAAAACAGTTTGGTAGCCTCGTAGGTGGTCGGAGTGTTGAGCGGAACATAGATCTGCAGCCCCTTCGACCCCGAAGTCTTAGGAAAACTCTGCAGCCCGAAGTGCTCGAAGATCTCCCTCAGCCATAGCCCCACCTGGCAACACTGCAGAATGTTCGCCGGAGGGCCCGGATCGAGATCGAACACCATCTCGGTCGGGCACGTGATGTCTTCCGCCAGCGCCAGCGACGGATGCAACTCCAGCGCCGCCAGATTAGCCAGCCAAACCAGCGTCGCCATATCGTCCGCCACTATGTAGTTAACGGTTCGCCGGTTGCGTCCGCTCCAGATTGGCGCCGTCTTCACCCACTCCGGCTTGTGCATCGGCGCGTTTTTCTCAAAAAACGGCTCCCCCTCCACCCCGTCCGGATACCGCTTCCGCGTCAGCGCCCGCCCCGCCAGATGCGGAATGATCGCCGGCGCTGTGCGCACGTAATAATCGATCACGTCCTTCTTCGTGAATCCCGCGGCAGGATACAGGACTTTCTCCAGATTCGACAGCTTGAGATTCCTGCCCTGAACGTCAATCAACGAGTCGGTCAAGTGAGATCCCCTATCCCCCACAAAGTTGCTCTTCTTGGCGATCTTCGCGGATCTTCTTTGCGAACTCTGCGTTAAGAGCTTTTGGCTGATTCCCCCTCAAAAGTCTTTAACCGCAAAGCTCGCTGAGCAAGGCCCGCCAAGAACGCAAAGACTAGACCTGCCATGCCACCCACTAAACCCACCATGCTCGCACAAAACAGACGCTTTAACCCGCCAAGAAGATGACAGCGCCTTTTCGAAGGCCGCTCGCGCGCGTTTGACAACCTCCCTCCCCCCCACGTACTTTCAAACTTCTGCCTCGCATGTCCGTCCAAGACATAACCGTGCCATGTCGGTCCAATCCGGAGGTCCCATGAAACACCGCGCCCTAAGACTCAGCGCCATCTTCTTTCTGCTGGCAGCCGTCGCCGCTGCTCAGGACGTCGCCTCCTTCGAAAAGCGCATCACCGTCAAGAAACTCCCCAACGGCCTGACGCTGATGATCTGCGAGCGCCCGGAGGCCCCCGTCTTCTCCTTCTTTACGCTGGTCGATGCCGGCTCGGTGCAGGACCCCATGGGCGCCACGGGCCTCGCCCACATGTTTGAGCACATGGCGTTCAAGGGCACCGACAAGATCGGTACCAAGGACTATGCCGCGGAAAAGCCCGCCCTGGCCAAGGTCGAGACCGCCTATGCCGCCTACATCGCCGAGCGCGACAAAAGCGTCGGCCGCGACGACGCCACGTTGAAGCAGCTCGAAAAGGCCTGGAAAGACGCCATCGCCGAGGCCGACAAGTTCGTCGTCGGCAACGAATTCGGCAAGATCGTAGAGCAAAACGGCGGCGAGGACATGAACGCCTTCACCAGTTTCGACGAGACCGGATATCACTACTCGCTGCCCGAGAACCGCCTCGAACTCTGGGCCTATCTCGAGTCGGAGCGCTTTCTGCATCCCGTCCTGCGCGAGTTCTACAAGGAGCGCAACGTCGTGATCGAAGAGCGACGCATGCGCACCGACAGCAATCCCATCGGCCGCCTGCTCGAACAGTTCACCGAAGCCGCTTTCGTGGCGCATCCCTATCACCGCCCAACCGTGGGCTGGATCTCCGACCTCAACTCCTTCTCCGCCACCGACGCCCAGAAATTTTTCGACAAATACTACGTTCCGTCGAACATGGTTGTGGCCGTCGCCGGTGATGTGAAAGCCGCCCAGGCCATGCCCATCCTTGAAAAATATTTCGCCCGGCTGCCCACGCGCCCGCGCCCCGGCGAGTTCACCACCACCGAGCCTCCCCAAAACTCCGAGCGCAAGGTCGTCCTGATAGACAAATCCCAACCGCTTTACATCGAGGGCTACCACCGCCCCGACTATCGCAGTAAAGACGACGCTGTCTTCGACGCCATCACGGACCTGTTGGCCGAAGGCCGCACCTCTCGTCTTTATCGCGCGCTCGTCCGCGACAAGAAGATCGCAGCATCCTCTGCCGGCTTCACCGGTTGGCCCGCCATTAAATATCCCCATCTGTTTGCGTTTTACGCCTTCCCGCTGCCCGGCCACACCCCGCAGGAAGTCGGCGACGCCATCCACGCCGAAATTGATCGCCTGAAGAAAGAAGACATCTCCGACGACGAACTGAAAATGATCAAGACCCGCAGCAAGGCCAACCTAATTCGCGGCCTCGCCGACAACGGAGGCTTGGCCACTCAACTCGCCACCTACCAGACCCGCTACGGCGATTGGCGCGAACTCTTCCGCTCCGTCGATCGCATAGACCAGGTGACCAAGGCCGACATCCGCCGCATCGCCAACGAAATCTTCACCAATACCAACCGCACCATCGGCATCATTCAAACCGGCGGAGATGGCGCCTCCCCCGGCCGGGGTGAACAGCCTTCAAACGATTCCGGCGATCAGGGAGGTGCGCAATGAAGACATTCTTTCGTAGAGACGTAGCTCCGCTACGTCTCGCCACGCTGAAGCTGATTCTCATCGCACTCTTAGTGATCGGCGCAACCGTCACTTCCCTGCCCCATGCGGCGGCCCAGGCCGCATCCCAAGCCACCACCTGGAAGCAGATCCCCATCCCTCCCCTTCCCGCATTCAAGCCGCAGCAGCCTAAGCGCATCGAGCTCTCGAACGGCATGGTGATCTTCTTGCAGGAAGATCACGAACTGCCTCTGATCGACGGCACGGCTCGCATACGCGGCGGTTCGGTCAACGAACCCGGCGATAAGACAGGACTCGTCGATCTCTACGGGGAAGTCTGGCGCACCGGCGGTACCAAGTCGCAGACCGGCGACGAACTCGACGACTTCCTCGAAGTCCGCGCCGCCAAAGTCGAAACCAGCGGCGGCCCCGACTCGACCACGGTCACTTTCTCCTGTCTTAAGGCCGACCTCGACGACATCTTCAAAGCCTTCGCAGACCTGCTGCAGAATCCGGAGTTCCGCGCCGACAAACTCGATCTCGCCCAAAAAGAAGCCTTCGATGGCATCGCCCGCCGCAACGATCAGGTCGGCGAAATCGCCCACCGCGAAGCCGCCAAGCTAGCCTACGGTGCCGACAATCCCTACGCCCGCATCCCCGAGTATTCCACCGTCACCGCCGTCACGCGCCAGGATCTTCTCGACTGGCATGCCAAGTACATTCATCCCAACAACATCATTCTCGGCATCAGTGGAGACTTCGACTCCGCCACCATGGAAGCCCGTCTGCGCGCGGCTTTCGAGTCCTGGCCCAAGGGCCCGACGCTTCCGAAGAACCAAGTTCAGTACTCGCCCGCCAAGCCCGGCTATTACCTTATTCCCAAAGACGACGTAAACCAGAGCAACATCCGCATGGTCGCGCTCGGCACCACGCGCGACAACCCCGACTACTACGCCATCAGCGTTTTCAACGAGGCCTTCGGTGGCGGATTCTCTTCGCGCCTGTTCAACGACATTCGCACCAAGCGCGGCCTCGCTTATGGCGTGGGCGGTGGCGTTGGCACGAATTTCGGCCATCCCGGCATTCTGCAGGTAGCGATGGGCACGAAGAGCCAAAGCACCATCGAAGCCATCCAAGCCGTCGGCGAAGACATCGACAATCTCACCAAGCAACCCATCACCGACGAAGAAATCCAGCGAGCCAAAGACGATATCCTCAACGCCTTCATCTTCCGCCTAGACTCCCCTGACAAGATTCTCGGCGAGCGCATGACCTACGAGTACTACGGCTATCCTCCCGACTGGCTCGACAAGTATCAGGCGGAAATCAAGAAGGTCACCGCCGCCGAAGTCAATCGCGCCTCCGCCAAGTACATACACAAAGACCAACTCGCCGTGCTGGTCGTAGGCAACACCAAGGAGTTCGACAAGCCGCTCACCTCGCTCGGCGCCGTAAAAGAAATCGACATCACCATCCCGCCGCCGCCCGCCGCCAAGGACGAAGCCAAGCTCTCCACCTCCAATCCCGAGGGCCAGGCCCTAGTGGCCAGAGTCGCCACCGCCATGGGAGGCCTGCCCAAACTGCAATCCATCAAGACCATGCACGTCGACATCGCCGAGAGCGACTCCGGCGGTCCTTCTTCTTCCGTCGATGTCATCCTCGCCTTTCCCGACACCATGCGCGTCGAAATGGATATACCCCAAGGCAAGCTGACCATCGTGGCATCTCCACAGGACGCATTCATGTCGTTGGCTGGCATGGGCACGCGCGCTATGCCACCCGCGCAGAAAAACGAGATGCTCGCGCAGCTTCACCACGATCTCGTCTACGTCGCCCAGCACGCCGACGATCCTGCATTCACCTTCTCCGCCGCCGGTACAGAGAAGATCGGTGACATCGACGCCGCCATCCTCGACATCGGTGGCGCCATCCCCTGGGTCCGCTGGTACATTGACCCCAAAACCGGCTACATCCTCCGCGAAAAATACAAGGGCACCGGCCAACAAGGACCCTTCGACGGCGAAACCAATCTCTCTGACTGGCGCACCACCGACGGCCTCACCATGCCCTATCGGCACGAGAACAAGCAAAACGGCCAGCAGGCCAGCAATGCCGAGTTCAAAAAGATCGAACTCAATCCCGCAGTCGACGCCAAACTATTCGCCAAGCCCGCTGATAAGCCGGCAGAAAAGCAAGGCTCGCAGCAGTAACTCGAAAGCAGCCGCGAAGCGGCGAAAGAATGCGGCCCACAGCTTGCCCTGAGCCTGCCGAAGGGGCGCAAGCCGTGGGTGGGCAAGCAATGAATCAGCAAGCCCCGAAGGGGCGAAAGAAACACACACCCGACCGACCGGGACACACCGGTAACGTCCGACGCAACGTCACAAAGCGTCGACCTGAATTTGCCCGAGCCCTTCGGAACCTCTCCCCGCCACTCGGTGTCTAAGCAACCAACGAAATTCAAGACACGGGTTCGCTCGATTCCAGCGCGTTGTTCTGGGGTACGAGGCGAGGGACATCCCTCTCTCTATCTTGAAATCCCTCGCGCCTAACATCCTGCGGCCCGAAAGGAGAACCGATGACTGTGGCCCTCACCCATCGCCCCATTTTGTTATTGGCATTTGCGTTCCTGCTCTCCGCAGCAACTCATGCCTCAAGAGCTCAATCCGCCATCAAGGAAGGAGGAGATACCCTTGAGAGATTCGCCGGAACCTGGGAGGGAAAATGTCAAGATGGAGCAACTTTTATCGTGGTCAATCTCAAGCTAAACGGCACCCAACTCGAAGGCACAGTAAGCATCGGAAACATGAACGGCAATCACTCGGGCGCGTGCGTGTCAGTCTTGGCCCCGCCGGTACCTGAACACGCACAAAAGATCTCCGACGCCATCGTGAAACAAAACACCCTGTCCTTCAACGGATCAAAACGCCCGAATGGTTCCTTCGCCCAGTTCGAGATGAAACAAACCGACCTCGACAAAGCACAGCTCAAGCTTTTGGAGACGCCGGTTGAGGACCACCCCTGGCAGTTGGTAAAAGTTCAAAAGCCTCAATAGACTGAAACAGCCGTGCGCACAGATTTCCGTGTCACGCCTTTGCGGGAGAGTTCCGAATGAGACCGCCGTCTGTTTACTGCATCGCGCTTGAGGTTACGCTGGCAATAACAACGTCGCTTGCCCAGGTCACCACCTCGCAGTACGACAACTCCCGCACCGGCGCCACCCTCCACGAAAGAATCCTCACACCGCAGAACGTAAACCCAAAACAATTCGGCAGACTCGGCGCCTTCAAGGTAGACGGCGCGGTCTACGCGCAGCCTCTCTATCTCCCCTCCGTCGACGTCCCCGGCAAAGGAAACCACGACGTCCTCTTCATCGCCACCGAGCACGACAGCGTCTTCGCCTTCGACGCCAATCGTCCCGGCGATCCTCCGCTGTGGCAGGTGAGCTTTCTCGACCCGGCCCGCGGCGTGACCACCGTCTCCGAAGACGACGCCCAGTGTCCCTTCATTCGCCCCGAGATCGGCATCACCTCCACCCCGGTGATCGACCTCAAGACCGGCACGCTGTACGTGCTCGCACGCACCCGGATCAAGCACAGAGTCGGCGCCAACGAATATTTCCAACACCTGCACGCCCTCGCCATCACAACGGGCGTAGAGAAATTCGGTGGCCCCAAGCTCATCTCCGCATCGGTGCCAGGAAAAGGTGCCGCCTCCGCCAACGGAAAAGTTGCTTTCGATCCGTTGAAAGAAAACTCGCGCGCCGCGCTCACCCTGACCAACGGCGTTCTGTATCTCGCCTGGGCGTCATCCTGCGACGTAGATCCCTACCACGGCTGGGTGATGGCCTATGACCCGCAAACGCTGGCCCAGCGCGCCGTCCTGAATGTCACGCCGGACGGAGGCGAAGCCGGCATCTGGCTGAGCGACACCGGACCCGCTGCCGATGCCGACGGCAACCTCTACGTCCCGACTGGCAACGGCACTTTCGACGCCGGCTCGGGCGGCCGCGACTACGGTGACTCTGTCCTGAAGCTGGCACTCGACGCCTCGTCGTCGTCCCTCGCCATCCGCGACTACTTCACGCCGCACGATCAGGACCGCATCAGCGAAGCCGACTCCGATGTCGGATCCAGCGGGCCGCTCCTGCTGCCCGACCAGCCCGGCCCGCATCGTCATCTGCTGCTGCAGCCCACCAAAGATTCGACGATCTACGTGATGGACCGCGACAACCTAGGCAAGTTCCGTCGTGACGGCGACGCCCTGGTCGAGATGATTCGCATGCCCGGCGCCGGCTACGGCGCCATGGCCTACTGGAACGGTCATATCTTCTTCGGCGCCAGTGACGATCATCTGCGCGACTACGCCGTCAAGAATGGCGAGTTCACGCTAAACGCATCTTCCAATATGAAATTTGCAAATCCCGGCGCCACACCTTCCATCTCAGCCGACGGCAACAAGAACGCCATCGTCTGGGCCATCGCCACCAAAACCTGGAACGGCCCCGACAACAAACCCGCCGTCCTCTACGCCTTCGACGCTACCCACCTAGACCAGCCTATCTACACCTCGGAACAAAACAGCCAGCGCGATCGTGCCGCCATGGCCACGCGCTTCGTCTTCCCGATCGTCGTGAACGGCCGCGTCTATTTCGCAGCCCGAGGCGAAGTCGAAGTCTACGGCCTGCTGAAATAGCCACTGCATCGGCGTTCGCGGTTTTCGAACCTAGGATTTGCGAAGTGCGATTCCCTCAGACCGGGCGCCCCATTTCTCGCGTTCTCGGCGCGAGAAGTGGGGACTGTAAGACCGACCGCACCACAATGGCCGAGCGATCGCCTCAACCTTGGCCCTCAACTCATCTTCAGCCCGTCCGGAACCAAAGGCAGTGAGCGCAACCGCACCCCCGTCGCATCAAAAATAGCATTGGCAATCGCTGGGGCCAGACCGACCATCGGGCACTCCCCCGCCCCCACCGAGGGCAGATCCTTGCGATCAAGCAGCATCGTCTCCAGCACTGGGACGTCGCTGAATCGCGGCACCCTATACTCCGACAACCTGCCATTCAGAATCTTCCCGTTCTCGAAGGCGATCGCTTCGAACAATGCCCCACCCAGCCCCTGCACATTCGATCCCTCAATCTGATTGCGCAGATTGTCAGGATTCACAATCGCCCCGCACTCAAACGCCGATACCACTCGCACGACTTTCACTTCCCCCGACTTGCGGTCCACGTGAACCTCGGCAAACGTAGCGATGTATCCGAGCTTCTCGTATCCCCCACCCATTCCAAAGCCCTGACCGGGCAAGGTCTTGCTCTTCCCCCAGCCGAATTTCTTCGCCGCGGCCTCAAATACCGCTCGCAGCCTCTCATCTTTCAAATTCTTTAACCGGAATTCGAGGGGATCCATCTTCACCGCATGCGCCAGTTCATCCATGTGAGACTCCCGCGCAAAATGATTCGCGGTAGCGGCCAACGCCCGGTACGACCCCTGCCGCAAAGGCGACTTCGTCGGATGAAACACGATGCGCTGATTGGGAATCTCGTAGTAAGAGCGAATCCCCGCCGAGCCGGAGTTGTAGTTGTGAAACTCCCAGGCGGTAATGATGCCGTCGGAGCCCACACCGCTGGTCACTTCCATCACGCCAGCGGGACGAAAATAAGCCCAGCTAAACTCCTCTTCCCGCGTCCACACAACTTTCACTGGACGCTTCGCCGCCCGCGCCAGCCGCGCCGCTTCAATGGCGGTCTCCCCCGTGTGCTTGCCGCCGTATCCGGACCCAGTGTCGGGCATCAGCACACGTACCTGATTCTCAGGAATTCGAAACGCTTCCGCCAGTTGCCCGCGCACTCCGAACGGACGCTGCGTCCCGGTCCACACCGTCAAGTTTTCGCCGTCCCATTTCGCCAGTGCCGCCCGAGGTTCGAGCGGAACATGTGCGATGTAAGAAACCGTATAGGTCTGCTGCAGTTTGTGTGCGGCCGCAGCCAGCGCCGGATCCACCTTGCCAGCCTCATACCGATCGCCGTCCCCGGTTGGATCCCGGCCCTCGGTCGGATTCTTCTTCAGATAATCAAACAGTTCCTTACTCGAAGGCTGAGGCTCCGACTTCCACTCCGCCTTGATCGCCGCCACTGCGGCCTCCGCAATCCCGCTGCTAGCAGCCGCCACTCCCACAAAATTGCCATCGGCGACGACGGCCGCCCCCATTTCCTCAGCTTTCTGCGTATCCACCGAAACCAGCGTCGCACCGAACGACGCAGGCCGCAGCACCTTGCCATACCACATGTCCGGCAGTTTCTGATCCGACGGATAGCGATGCTTCCCCGTCACGAACTCGCGCCCATTCACCTTCGCCGCCGACTGCCCCGCCACCTTCCAGTTCGTAGCAGGAATGAGCGGATCCTCGGCGGGAAGCGTCTGCGTAAGCTGCTGCCCCTTGGTGAGCGCCGCATACTCCAAAGAACGATTCGTCTGCGGATCCCTTACCTTCCCAC
>Ga0209698_10000967_pt1 | contig 32998 bp, 30 predicted proteins | sample LitLauG_LLR_2012_FD_187203 | JGI IMG/M metagenome (GOLD analysis project Ga0209698, IMG submission 187203) | Freshwater sediment microbial communities from Pennsylvania, USA - Little Laurel Run_MetaG_LLR_2012 (SPAdes) (version 2) | ecosystem: Environmental > Aquatic > Freshwater > Creek >... | reverse complement strand
ATCTCCTGAAAATAAAATATCTACCTTGGCAGTAGCAATACTGCTAGTCAGTTCATTTTTTATGGTTTTAATCCCTCTGCCGGCAACAGCCCAATTTGAGCAACAGACCACATTTTCACCTAAACTGCAAAATATTTCCCTTGATAATCTGAGGACAATAATTGATCATAACATGAAGAATATGCTTTCAAGTCTTGGCAGCAATCTAAATCAAAATGCAAAATTAAAAAATAATGGATCGTTGATTTCTGTATCTGATGTTTTTAGCAACCCCAATGTGAAGTTTAATTTTTCATCTGGAATAGCAATCAACAGTACTGGCTTTGTATATGTAGATGACACAGGAAATAATCGTATCCAGATATTTGACTCCTCTGGTCATTGGAAGAAATCATTTGGAGAATTTGGTACTGCCAATGGCCAGTTTTATCATCCCCTTGGAATAGCAGTCAATAGTACTGGCTTTGTATATGTATCCGACTCGGGCAATAATCGTATCCAGATATTTGACTCCTCTGGCCACTGGAAGATCTCCTTTGGAACACATGGTACTGCCAATGGCAAGTTTCACGATCCTTCTGGAATAGCAATCAATAGTACTGGCTTTGTATATGTGGATGATGCATTCAATAATCGTATCCAGATATTTGACTCCTCTGGCCACTGGAAGAAATCTTTTGGAAAACTTGGTACTGCCAATGGCCAGTTTGCCTTTCCAACTAAAATCGCAATCAATAGTACTGGTTTTGTATATGTAGATGACACAGGAAATAATCGTATCCAGATTTTTAATTCCTCTGGCCACTGGAAGAAATCATTTGGAAAATTTGGTACTGCCAATGGCCAGTTTGACAATCCCTCTGGAGTGGCAGTAAACAGTACTGGCTTTGTATATCTGGCTGACGCAGGAAATAATCGTATCCAGATATTTGACTCCTCTGGCCACTGGAAGAAATCATTTGGAAAATTTGGTGCTGCCAATGGCCAGTTTGACAATCCTTCTGGAGTGGCAGTCAACAGTACTGGCTTTGTATATGTAGATGACACAGGAAATAATCGTATCCAGATATTTTACTCCTCTGGCCACTGGAAGAAATCATTTGGGTAATGAAGATTAAAATCGATTTATTAGAAAGATAACATAAAAATTTGGATATATCTCCACGTTTTAAATGGATGAGGGGCAATTTTTAAAAACGATTCTTTAATCTTTAACCTTTATTGAAACCTCTAGTCATTTTGGTAATTTGACATTGTAATGATTTGTTATTTCGGTGTCAATAATCTTATTAATCTCTCTATACTTGATCAAATTCTAATAGCTCACTATTTATGTTAACTTCTAGATGGACAGCAAACCCTCCTCACAAAAAGGGGGATTGTATTTTTGCTTACTGTGAAATCATTTGTACGGGAGTTGCAGTGTTGAATTAAGCATATTCTGAAGACTTGCTAACGATTTTTAAACTAGAATTTGTTTTAAAACCTGAAAATTTCACCACAAGGCAGCAAGATTTATTGTACATTATTTGTGTGATATTTCGATGGATATTGTAGCGGAACTTAAAAAAGGGAATCGAAGGGCAATTGCACGGGCAATATCTATTGTAGAAGACAACGAAAAAGAGGCCAAATCAATAATAAAAAAGATATTCAAAAGTTCTGGAAAATCCATGAAAATTGGAATCACTGGTCCTGCAGGAGCAGGAAAAAGCACCCTCATAAACAGAACAAGTATTGAATTAAACAAACTTGGCTACAAGACAGCAGTCCTTGCAATTGATCCTACTAGTCACATCACAGGTGGAGCAATACTTGGTGACAGGGTAAGGATGACAGAGTCAACTGACTCTGGTACGTACATTAGGAGCATGGCCTCAAGGGGAGCAACTGGAGCAATCTCATTATCACTCAGAAACAGCATTAGAATTTTAGAATATGCAGGATTTGATCCTATAATAATAGAGAGCGTTGGAGCAGGACAGACTGAAGTTGATATAGAAAAAGTTGCAGATATTACTATTGTAGTCTTTAATCCAAATACTGGGGATAATATCCAAACTATAAAAGCAGGACTTACGGAAATTGGTGACGTGTATCTGATTAACAAAAGTGATCTACCCGGATCAAATCAACTATTTGATTCTGTAAGAGATTTTATTGGAATGTCAGAAAAGAATCCTGCCGTAATGATGACTTCGGCAAAATCTAACAAGGGTGTTACTGATTTTGCAAAGAAATTGGAAGAATTGATGAAAGAAAGACAAAAGACAAAGGCCAAGGAGGAAGAATATAGACTAGAGTCTGAACTTAGGGATATTGTTTTAAATAATGTCAAGTCTAGAGTGAGCACAATGCTTGATTCAAGTAAATCGTATGCATCTTATCTTAAAAAAGTACAATCAAAGAAAATTGATCCATTTGAAGCTGCAGATAAGATATCCAAGGAACTGGTTTGATATGGTCAAAGTAATCAAGACCGATTCTAACATTGCTGTAAAAAGATTCTATGATTCCAAGGTCAGACCAAAAAGTAAGACCGAAGAACCAGGGAAGCATCCTTACACTAGGGGAATTCATCCTGGAATGTATAGGGATAGATTGTGGACAATGCGACAGTACACTGGTTTTGGAACTGCTGAACAGACAAATCAACGATTCAAATATCTTCTTGAAAGGGGTCAAACAGGTCTTTCGATGGCATTTGACCTGCCAACTCAGATAGGATATGATGCAGATGACTCTCATGCAGAAGGAGAGGTAGGAAAGGTGGGCGTATCAATTACATCACTCAAAGACATGATGAAATGCTTTAACGGAATTCCACTTGACAAGGTCAGCACTTCAATGACGATAAATTCCACAGCTTCGACCTTGCTTGCTCTATACATTGCAACTGGTGAATCACAAGGAGTGGATAGTAAGCAACTCCGAGGAACAACTCAAAATGACATACTAAAAGAATACATTGCAAGAAATACGTACATCTATCCACCTCGTCCTTCGATGAGATTAATCGGAGACATGATTGAATACTGTTCCAAGAAAGTTCCCCAATGGTATCCAATATCAATATCTGGATATCACATGAGAGAAGCTGGATGTAACGCAGTACAAGAAGTTGCATTTACACTTGCAAATGCAATAGAATACATTGAGACATGTGTTGACCGTGGATTGAAAATTGATACATTTGCGCCAAGGCTGTCCTTCTTCTTTTGCTGTACCAGCGAGTTCTTGGAAGAGATTGCAAAATTCAGAGCCGCAAGAAGAATCTACGCCAAGATATTAAAAGACAGATTTCATGCAAAAGACAAGAGATCTATTCAGCTAAAATTCCATGTTCAGACAAGTGGGGAATCTCTTACTGCACAACAGCCAGACAATAACATTGTTCGGGTTGCAATGCAATCTATGGCTGCTGTACTTGGTGGATGCCAGTCACTTCATACCAATTCAAAAGACGAAGCACTGGCTTTGCCTACTGAAGCCGCAGTCAAGATTGCTCTGAGAACTCAGCAGATAGTTGGACATGAAAGTGGAATTACAAAGACTGTGGACCCTCTTGCTGGCTCGTATTATGTAGAACACCTGACTGACACAATAGAAGCCGAGGCAAACAAGTACCTTAAGAAAATTAATAGAATGGGAGGCTCTCTTGTTGGAATAGAGCGTGGTTTCTTCCAATCTGAGATTAGACAAAATGCTTACCGACTTAAGAAGGAGATTGACGGTGGAGAGAGAATAATAGTCGGTGTCAATAAATTCACAGACTCGGCAAAAGAAAACCCAGATATCATGAAGATAGATGATAGTATTCAAACACAACAGATGCAGCAACTAAAAGAACTGCGCAGTACGCGAGATAATACCAAAGTTGAATCTGCGCTTGGTAAAATGAAGAATGCTGCAGACAAGGATGAAAATCTAATGCCCTACATATTGGACGCAGTGAAAAGTTATGCTACTTTGGGGGAGATTAGTAATACATTCAGAGAAGTCTTTGGGATTTATCAACCCAAGGAGACATTCTAAATTGAAAATAGACCATGTTGCCATTGCAGTAAACAACCTCAACGATGCAGTAAAAGAATACCAGGCAGCACTTGGAATCAAAGAAGTAGATTTTGAGACAGTGGAAACAGAAGGAGTTAGAGTGGCAATTTTGCACCTTGATAATTCTAGAATTGAATTGATGGAGGCAACAAAGGAGTCAAGTCCAATTAAAAAATTCCTTGCAACAAAGGGTGAGGGACTACATCATATTGCACTTGAAACTGATGGCATAGATGGCGAAGTAAACCGAATGAAGGAGTGTGGAATAAAATTTTTAGGAGATGTAAGACCGGGATCAAGGGGAACTAAAATAACATTTATCCATCCAAAATCATTGCATGGTGTCTTGGCAGAACTTTGCTCTCATCCTAAATAGGGATTCTAGTCAACCAGCTTTAGCGTATCTGACGCGGTAATTATTCCAACAATCTTGCTTTGCTTTGATACTAGAACACATTTTGAATATCGGATTAGTGATACCAGTGTCTTGACTGGGGTGTTATAGTCTACAATCGGAGGCCTGGGATCCATAATTTCAGATAGTTTGATCTTTTTTCTCTGAGTCTCATCGCTATCTAAAATATGTTTTACAATCCCATCTTCTGTAATGACGCCTACTACTTCGATACCATCAAAGATTGGTATCTGGCTGATGGATAATTCTTGCATCTTTTTTATCGCATCCTGCAGCGAATCATTGGCTTTGAGCTTGGCAATTTCTTTGCTGCAAATATCTCCTGCCTTTGTTGATGATTGGCTCTCAAGTGTCCACAACACTTCAAATATTTTTCTTGCCGTGGAATAGCTTGGCTGACATCTTCCAGATTCTATTTGATTTATCATTGATGTGCTGACTCCTGTAAGAGATGCAAGTTTTTGCTGAGTCAGCCCAATCTTCATCCTAGCTTGCTTTATTGATTCAAGTCTTGGAAGCATTATGCAATGAAATGTCTAATTCAATATTTCAGTGTTCTTTAATGAAATGGTATATAATGAAATTGGAAAAATTATGAGGGCTAGTTCAAGCCCGCTTTTCGTCCGAATTTTGCTATTAGAAAGATTACCATGGAAATTATGAGAAAATCAATTACCACGCCCACAAAATCTCCTATCCCAAAATTCATCCCATTTCCTATTGGTATGGCGACGGTGGCTTTTCGCCAGTCTCCGCCCTCTATTAGTGCTCCCGGAATTGGCATGATGAGATCTTGCACTAGAGCTGTAACGACCTTTCCAATTGCTGTTCCCATGATGAAACCTATTGCTAAACCCAAAACTCCTGCTTTGCCGATAAAGTCTTTGAATTCAGCAATGACACCTTTGGGTGCTGATGCTGGGGCTACAGCTTTGGGTGTAACTGCCTCTCTTATCTTTCTTAGCTCTTCTAGTATGTCATTTTCTAAGACCATGCCATAAAATTCATGACTGGCATATATCATCTATTCACAAAGATCTATTCAGAATTATTTCTTTATTTTATTTTCAAGCGTAGATTGGGCTGCAGCCAGTATTGCAATGGGCACTCTATGAGAAGATGTGCTTACATAAGTTAATCCAGATTTTTGGCAGAATTTTATTGACCGGGGATCACCACCATGTTCTCCACAAATCCCAATCTCCAAGTTTTGATTTACCTTTTTAATCTTTGATATTGCAATTTGCATGAGATATCCCACTCCGTTGAGATCAAGGGACTGGAATGGATTTTCCTCAAGGATGTGTTTGTCAAGATATTGGGGCAAGAACTTGCTTTCTACGTCCTCTCTGCTAAAGCTAAACACTGCTTGGGTAAGATCGTTTGTTCCAAAACTAAAGAAATCTGCTACACTTGTAAGATCATGTGCTACAAGACAACCCCGGACAACTTCTAACATGGTGCCAAACTTTATCTCCAGTTTTATATTGTAAGATCTTTCAACTTCTTTTTTTGTATTCTCATAAATTTTCCTGATCTCATCTAATTCTCTTGTCATTGCTACCTGTGGTATCATGATTTGAGGATATATCTTCACCTTTTCCCTTATCATCTCCGCTGCAGCTTCCAATACCGTACTTATTTGCATTTGATAAATTTCGGGAAATGTTATGCCTAGCCTGACTCCTCTATGTCCCATCATTGGATTAAATTCTGATAATTCTTTTACTCTATCAAGTAATCTTTGCTCCAGTTTTATTTCGTCCTCTTCTCCGCTCTTTTCAAGTACATGAATTTTGCTCAATAACTGTTCAATATTTGGAAGAAATTCATGCAAGGGCGGATCTAGTAACCGAATTGTTACGGGATATCCTTCCATGATTCTTAGTATTTGCTTAAAATCTTCTTTTTGCAATCCCTGCAATTTTACCAAGGCTTTTTTTCTTTCTTCCAAATTTTTTGCCATTATCATTTCTATAAAAACTGGTAATCTGTCTGAAAGATTGAACATCCGCTCGGTTCTGCATAATCCTATTCCTTCTGCACCCCACTTTCTTGCCACTTTGGCAGCTTCTGGGGTATCAACATTTGCCCTTACACCCAATTTTTTTAATTGACCTGCCCAAACCAGAATTGTACTGAAATCATCCGTAAGTTTTGGCTCAACAGTGGGTATCATTCCAATGTAAATCTTGCCGCCTGTACCATCGATTGTTATTGTATCACCTTCTGTGATGGTTTTAGAATTGATCTCAAATTTCTTTGTCATGTAATCTATTTTGATCTCATTACACCCCACAATGCATGGTTTTCCCAATCCTCTTGCTACTACTGCGGCATGAGATGTCTTTCCGCCTCTGCTTGTGAGAATTCCGACAGATGAAAAAAAAGCAGGAACATCCTCCGGTTTTGTTTCCTCTCTGACTAGAATCACTTTGAATCCATTCTCATTCATCTCCATAGCGCTCTTCACATCAAATACTGCTATTCCAGATACCGCACCTGGTGAAGCAGGTATGCCCTTTGAAAGCGGTACAACTTTCTTTGCAGCCTCGATGTCTATGGTTCTATGTAGCAACTGGTCCATCTCACCCAAGTTTAATCTCAAAATAGCCTCTTGTTTTGTAATTAGTTTCTCCCTAACCATATCAACTGATGTTTTTATCATTCCAAGGGAATTCATTTTAGCCGACCTTGTCTGAAGAAGATAAAATTTACCTTTCTCAATTGTGAATTCTATATCTTGAGGTTCTTTGAAATGCCTCTCAAGTTTAACACACGTCTTTAACAATTGACTATGAGCTAATGGGAATTTTTCTTTCATCTCGCCTATTGGTTTTGGTGTTCTGATTCCAGCAACTACATCCTCGCCTTGCGCGTTTACTAGAAATTCTCCAAAGATTTTTTTTGCCCCGTCTAAGGGATTTCGTGTAAACACTACTCCAGTAGCGCTGTCGTCACCCATGTTTCCAAAAACCATTGCAACAACATTTACTGCGGTTCCATTTGCGAGATCGTCTGTGATCTTGTATTTTTCCCTATATACTACAGCTCTTTCACCCATCCAGCTTTTAAAAACAGCCTCTATAGCCAGTTCTAACTGCTTGTAGGGATCTTGCGGAAAAGGCTTACTGACATGTTTACTGCAAATTTCTTTAAAATAAGATGCAATTTTCCTCAAGGACTGTTCGTCTAGTTCGTTGTCATGTTGTACCTTTTTTAGGTTTTTTTCTTCTTGAATTATTTTATTAAATTCTTCGTCCACAATTCCAAAAACAACCTTTCCAAATAACTGGATAAATCTCCTATAGGAATCCCATGCAAATCTTGGGTTCTTGCTAGTTTCTGCAAGACCTATGACGGTTTTATCATTTAATCCTAAATTGAGTATGGTATCCATCATACCAGGCATGGATACTGAAGATCCTGAACGTACTGAGACAAGAAGAGGATTTTCTACTTGGCCCAACTTCTTGCCTGTACTTCTTTCGATTTTGCCGATATTTCTTTTAACCTCTAGCATGAGATCTTTTGGAAGTCTTTTTTTATTGTCATAATATTTGACACATACCTGAGTCGTGATGGTAAAACCTGGAGGAACTGGAAGTCCAATCCTTGTCATCTCGATGAGTCCAGCACCCTTTCCGCCAAACAATTTCCTGTTTTTGCCGTCTGCCTCGTTAAAAAAATATATCGACTTCATGTGATGTCTATTATGTGTATGAATATCAAATCTTTCCTTTGTTCAAAAAAGCTAGTACAAATTCTTCTATTGCCTTTTCCCAGTTCTTGGCCTTTACTATTCCGCTTGCGACAAGTATCCCTTTTGCACCAAGCTCAAGTGCACGTGTTACATCTTCGCCTGAGACAATTCCTGCACCGCATAATAGTTGGGTGGAATTGTTTGCATTCTTTACTGCCTGGACTGATTCTGTTATTATTTCTGGTTTTTCCTTAGATACTGCCTTTCCGCTGCCTATGAGCTCCGGTGGCTCTATTGCAATATAGTCTGGGTTTAGCTTGGCATACATCCAGGCTTCTTTTACATCCTGGACGCAAACAACTGATGCCATATTTAGTGCTCTAAGCCTTACAACTAGATCTTCGATTTCATTGGGGGGTAATCTATGTTCGCTGTGATTTATAAGTGAGCCTGCAATTCTTGATTTTTTTACGATCTCTGGAATTACAAAACCTGTCGTACTACCTACTTTAGAATTGTCAAGATGCTGAGCAAACACGTCTGAGGAAAACCTGGCAACCTCTGACATGAGGTGCTGCGGAGGGCATACTATGATTTTTAGTTTATATCTTTTTGCAATCTTTGAAGCGCTCTTTGCTAAACGTATTGATTTTGTACCTGCAATCTCATCATAATTTTTAAAATTGATTATAAACAAATTATTTTCAAAAAAAACTTACAGTTACCCATATATCAAGAGATCTTAGAAAATTCTTATACTGATTATACGCTAAATGATCTGTGCCACTCTCCGAAAGATCACTTGCTTTACTGAATCAATTAAAATCTATTGACTGTGATAAAATCCTTGAAAGTCGCCAGAATGATTTGATTCAGGACACATTTAAAAAAATTCTATCAAGTGGAGATATTTACAAAATAGATGAGATAGAAAATTGGCTCGATGATGGTCAACAAACCATCACTATAGTTGCTGAAAGGATTCTAAATGTAGCGCATTATCAAAAGGCAAAATTTGATGCAAAAAATCCGTTAAAAATGGCACATGATAGTTGTGGATGTGGCGGCGGAGATTGCTGATTACTTCTTAATTCCAAGTGTTCTATTCTTCAATCTGAGGTAAATGTTGTGACACTTTCTACACCTTGATGCACTAATTGGGTTTTTGGCACCGCATGAGAAACAGACTTTGAAGTGAAGTCTGGCCTTCTGGGCTATGGATTTTTTTAGTGGATCTGTGATAGGCATTTTCTATTTCTCCATTTTTCCTGCTATTTGATTCTACCTTTTCCAATCTTTCCTGCAAGAAGCATGGGTACCTCAGTAGGTCTCTTGGCAACAGGAACGTTTGCCTTGGCATACATGGATACCTTGGATTCTGCAGACCCGTAATTTCCATATACAATAGCACCTGCGTGACCCATTCTCTTCTCTTTAGGTGCTGCTCTTCCTGCAATGTATGCAACCACTGGTTTGTCAAATTTTGTATCAATGATGTGCTGTGCAAGCATCTCTTCGGCATCTCCTCCAATTTCTCCTACTACAACTATTCCGTCAATGTTTGCACCGTTTCTTATGGTGTCAAATGCCTGAATTAATGGAGTTCCGTTGATTGGATCTCCTCCAATTCCAAGACATATGCTTTGGCCAAAATTTGCAACTGAGAGATTATGCGATGTCTCGTACATCAAAGTACCACTTCTGGATATGACTGCAATTCTTCCTGGCTTGAAAGGAGATGCTGGCATAATTCCTATTTTCATTATGCCTGGAATGATGATTCCTGGTGTGTTTGGACCAATTACTATGGCGTCTTTTTTCTTTGCCAATTCTACTATCGTCAATGCATCTTTTACTGGGACATGTTCTGGAATTGCAATTAGTAATTTGACTCCGGACTCTAGTGCATCTGTTGCTGCAGAAAGAAAGAATTTTGCAGGAACAAATATTATTGAAATCTTGGCATCAGTTGCACCAACAGCTTCTTTCATTGTTTCATAAATTGGGACTCCTTCCAACTTTTGTCCACCTTTGCCTGGTGTTACTCCAGCTACAATGTTTGTACCATAAGCTAACATTTGCTGTGTATGAAACGCACCAAACTTGCCAGTAATTCCTTGTACTATGACAGGTTTCTTTTGGTAATCCTTGTCACCCTCTTTTCCAATTAATATTTCAAAAAGATCAACCATTTTTATTCATCTCAATTACTGCTGCATTTATTGCTTCTTCAATTGTATCAAACATCTTTGTTCTTGAACCTTTGAGCATTTCTTTTGACTTGTCTGCCTCGGCGCCTGACATTCTTGCAAATACAGGAAGATCAATTACTTTATCTTCATATGCTTTGATAAATGCTGTTGCAACTGTTGTAGTCTTGACAATTCCACCATATAGATTTACAAGAATTCCTTTTACCTTTTTCATTTTACTAATCAAAGTAAGTGCTTCGTATACTGTGTCTGTAGTTGCACCGCCTCCGACATCCAAAAAGCAGGCTGGTTTTCCTCCGTTATCTGTTAACATGTCCAGAGTAGACATTACTAAGCCTGCCCCGTTTCCTACTACTGCAATATTTCCATCTAGTTCCACAAGTGAAAAACCACTTTTTTCTGCCCTTTCTTCAAGTTCTGAGACCTCTTGGAACTTGCGTAGTTCATCATGTCTGAACATTGCATTGTCATCTATGATGACTTTGCCATCTAATGCAACAACTGATTCATCACCTAGTATTGCAAGAGGGTTAATCTCTGCAAGCTCTGCTTCTTTTTCTATTGTGATTTTTGCTAATTTTTGTAATATGTCAATAAACTGGGCTAATGTCTTGTCTTTTAATCCCATTTGTTTTCCTACATCTTCTGCAGTCTTTTTATCTACATTTCCCAGTCCAACTTCGTGTATTATCTGATTTTTGACAGACTCAATTTCTACACCACCCTCTGCAGATGCTATTATTGTATAACACCTCTTACCCCGGTTCAAAAACAATGAAAGATAAAGTTCTTTTTTAATATCTGCCATCTTTTCAAGCAAAATCGCTTTAGTCTTTTCTCCCTTGACCACCTTCTGCATAATGTCGGGATATTTTAGCTCAAACTCGTCTGCGTTTTGGCATTTCTGAATTGCTCCTGCCTTTCCTCTTCCTCCTACTGCCATCTGAGCTTTAATTACAAACGGAAATCCTAATGCCGATGCATCCTTTCTGCCTTGTTCAATGTCTGTTGATGTAAGTCCCTTTGGAATTGGGATTCCATAGTCTGCAAACAATGACTTTGCCTGATACTCTAGTAAACGCATTGTGATTTTTCATTTTTATGGTCCTTATAATCTGTTTGATGGCATGACAAAGGTCCGTTAAATATTTGCGGTTCTTGAGGAAGACATACCAAGAGGCAAGTTGCGATTTGAAGAATACCTGTCTAGCCTTACTGCAAAAAAATATACTATATCAAAGTTCTACACCTGGGCAAAGATCGGTGATGCCAAAAAGATATTTATGCTCAAGGATCGTATTTTTGCGAATTTTCTCAGAAGGTTATTAGTTCTTATTCTTTTGTAGCAAACAAGCATTTCTAGTCTTTAATTAAAAAGGAAAAGTTTCTATAAATTAATGAAATGATCATTTTTCGTATGTCTATCCTGAAAGTACAGATGCTATATTGCTTACAAAGTTGGTCACATAAACCACCTTTGAACAAATAGATGTTTATCTCTCTAGAGTTTATGGACTAAATTACATTCTATGAATTAGACAAACATTTTTCTGCTTAAATATGGATGATATTTATTACCATAGTTTTAGATTTTAATTCCAATACCTTAATTGTCGCTATGGAGATAGGAGTTTGGATGGGTTTTAGTAAACCAATTGAAATTTGTACTACTTGCATAGAATCTTGTGAGACATGTATAACATCTTGTCTTGTCAGCAATGCATCCAAGATGTCAGGATGCATTCAAGCATGCAGAGATTGCGCTGATATTTGCAGCATGACAGTTAGATTCCTGTCACGAAATAGCAAACATGCTAACAGACTAGCTTCCCTTTGTGCAATTATTTCTGATATATGTGCAAAAGAATGTAGCAAATACGAAGATGAAGAATGCAAAAAGTGCGCAAAAGCATGTAAGAAATGTAGCCTGGAATGTAGTTCAATATCAAACTAGCACTTCTACGAATGAGAGCCCAAAATAACAATCATGTATGTATCGGTCTCCTCGATGTAGTTGCAATGTGACTAAAGTTATTGCAAGATAGTAGCCTTGGTCCTAACTGGACTAGGATATGTGACTAGGAAAATATTATGCTTTATCTGGGTTGTAATTGTTTGGAAACAAAACATATTGTCAAACCTAGAAGTTCAAAATATGAGCATTTAACTAATTTGGCTAAACGTGATGTAAGAAGGTAATTACATATCATACTATGATATCAGACATGCTGTTGAATAAGAAAATTCTAACAATTATTGTAATAGTCGCTATATTCATAATATCTGCAATAGCATATTTTCTACCTGCCAGTTACAAGACGATGGTTAACCAAACTGTCAATACAACAGAGGACTTCAACCAGACTGCCATGTTGGAGCGTGGCAACATGGCAATGGGATTTAATCAAACCCAGATTCATCATCACTTCATGTCTACTACAACAGGCGGTGAAATTATGATAATGTCGACAAACATGAGTGATATGCAAACGATAAATAAAATAAAAAACCATGTGAAAAATATTCAATACGAATTTTCTCAGGGAAATTTCACTAAACCATTCTATATTCACGCCCAAATTGTTCCAGGCACAGATATAATGGCTGCAAAAAAGAATTTGATTCGTTATTCGATAAAAGAAATTGATGGAGGTTCTGTTCTAATTTTAACCACTAATGATACCGAACTTCTCAATGCAATACAACGGTTCATGGACTTTCAATCAAGTCAACACATGGGTCATTAGACAAGAATTATCCGATTACGTTTATTTGAACTCCAATTTATGCCCCAAATCCATCGTAAAACTTTGAAGCCTTAAGTGTGATCCAGCTAACAAGTGCATTGATACAATTATTTATTGCGATAGATCTTATCATTGATCTGTTATGGTCAGGAATGTTAAAGAAAGTACCAGTGTGAATTACTGGATTAATATCTTGAATACTTACAGGTACGACAATTCCATTGATAATATGTGGCTTGAATATTCCGTCCTTTGAGATACTGCATGTTTTATTCTACCTTTGTCATGAATACTCTAAAATCCCTACCATTCTCACGAATAGAAATGGTGACTAGATATTATAACCTGAAAAAGAAAAAGATGTCATGTCCAAACAACAATACAGATCCGAGATGGGCATAATCTCAGATGTTTTAGAAGTAGCCATGGACTGTGGTAGGCAAGGTGCAATAATATCTTCTATAGCTAGGAGAGCAAATCTGTCTCATTATAATACACTTGAAAAATGCCAAAAGCTAGTAGATTTTGGATTACTGGAATCTGCAAGTGATAAGAAAAATCGCATTTATATTATTACGGAAAAAGGAATGAAGTTTTTCCAAGAAATGCAAAAATTCATAGAACTGGTACGGGCAGTAAAAATAAGATATTAAAGTGGTATGCATAAATACATCTAGAAGTTAACTGAGGTGGATTTTTCGGAAACCACACATGATAAAATGATTTTGAGTTGAATTTATTTCTGATCTAAATCTGTCATTTTATTTTTCATCCCACATGTTGCAAACCCTGTAATAGCAGTCTCTTGGATGAATATCTACATAATACAATTATACAGGTATGATTTCATACGTACAGGTTTCGTAGGGTATAATATTTTGACAAGAAAAGTTTTGAGGTCGGAACCGAGTGTCTGATGACACCCTCTTGCCTGGCCCATCTCCCCAAAACTGATAACAATGCTAATTTGATATTTTTAAGCCTCCTTATCATAAAATTCTAATTTTATGATAAGATAAATGGCGGAAAAAGACTTAACCGAATTGCTCTTCTAGAATATCAACACAGTGTAGGAACAAATCTTTGCTTTTTCGCATGAGCCAATTGGGAAATTCATCTAATGTGAAGACAAACTGTTGCTGAAAGCTAGGAACTACACCCCCTCCAGATGTGATTACCTGTACTATGACATATCCGTCCGTTATGGTGCATACTGTTTCTTGGTATGATTCTTCCTCTTCTTCTAATGTATTTCGATACAAAACAAGAGGTGTTTTGGTCTTTGTGACATGTGAGGATGCCTTCTTGAGTAAAACGGTAAAATGTGATATGAGCCAACCGTCTAGGGTTATCTGTTTTGGCATGCAATACTATGCGCTTTTTTATTATTTAATTCCATGGATGAATCGCTACTCCACTGAGATTCGAATCTTTTGACCATCCAAGTCCTCGTCTTTGTAATTTTTGGCCTTGTCTTCAAATTCAATTCTTTTTACTCTGACTAGGAAAGAAAGATCCAGCTGTTTTTCTTTTGCCATCCCAAGTGATTCTTCATCAAGACCCAAAACATATGCTGCTTCTAGCACATCAGTTGGATTGTAACCTCTCTCTTTTCTTAATACTTGCAATCTTCTTGCAATGTCGCGTATCAAACCCCTTGATAGCATTTCGCGGTTTCTAGTTGTGCTGATAAATACAACAAGTGAATCACGATTTGACATTGCAAAGCCCTCCTTTTCAGAATATCCCACTATGAAATCTTCTTTAGCCAATTCAATTTTTGTGTCCCCCAGATCAAAAGTATATGTCCCATTTTTCAAAAGACTGGCCACAATCACACTTGGGTCCGTCTGAGAAAACTTGCCTAATAGCCTTCCCATGTCCTGTTTTGCCTTGGGCCCTATTTTTTTTCGCTCAAGTTCTACTTTTGGAATTATTGGAAGTCCTGCATGTAACAGGCTTGATACAAGATCGAGTCCTTCTGATTTTTGTAATTCTATGATCTTATATTTTTCTACATTGAGTTGTGAGAGTAATAATTCAGAGAGGCTCTCCAGCTTTTCCTTTTGAGAAGGTTCTACACAAATTATTGCATCATTTAATGGCCATCTTCTCTTGAGCTTGCCCTTCATTCTTGCAGCGGCGGAAACTGAGATTGTCTCTTTCATCAAATCAAAGGCATCCTCAACTCTGTCATCTGTAAGAGAATCTTGTGCTGATGGAAAGTCTTCCAAAAGTATGTTCTTTTTCGCTGCAAACATTGTATTATACAGATACTGGGTGGTAAAGGGGCATATTGGATGCAATAGTATGTCCAAGTTTCGTAATATCTCTGCAAGCGTTGCATAGATTGCAAATCTTCTTTCCTTTTGAGATTCGTCTTCAGCCCATAACTCTTCACGGGTGATTGGGATGTATACTTGGCTTACGGAATTTATGAGATAGTCATCAATCGATCTTGCGGCTTCATGAAATCTACACCTGTCCTGTGATTCGATTACAGAAGAAATTAATTTTTGAAGTTTTGATAAAATCCAAATCTCAGATTCTTTTAAGAGATTCTTGTCTTTTGCCCACTGTATGTTGTATGTTTTGTCATACTTGTCGTATTCGCTATTTTGTTTAAAGTATAGATGAAGATGGTACAAAGTACTTAGAATCTGATATGGTCTTGATACAAGCTCGTCTGTACTAAAGTTAATTGGCTCTATTGGACTTGACTTCCACATAAAGTATAATCTTATCAAGTCAACAGAATATTTTCCAAGCAGCTCTGCTGCATCCATCACGTTTCCTTTGCTTTTACTCATCTTGTTTCCATTTGCATCAAGGACGTGGCCTTGGAACAAAAATGACTTGAATGGCGCAATTGGTGCATTGTTGAAAATTACATTTTCTATTAAGAGGGTATATGCCCATCCTCTTGTCTGGTCTATCCCTTCTGTTAGGAAAAGGGCAGGGATTAGTTCATTGTATTCTAAATCAGAAAGAGAGGCATAAGGCGCCGCACCGCTGTTGTGCCATGTGTCTAAAACAAACTGTTCTCTTTCCATTTTGTTATTACATTTTTCACATTTTATTACTATGCTGTCAATCCATGGTCTGTGAAGCTCAAAATTCGGCCCATCTGGAAGTTCGGACGCTGCTTTTACGATCTCACTCCTTGAGAAGAACCATTTACTGTGATTACATTTTTTGCAATTCCATATGGGTAGAGGACATCCCCAGATGCGCTCCCTTGAGATGCACCACGGATGCCTGTCTTTTATTATTTCCAAAAATCTATTACGCGGAGGTTCAAAGAAATACTCTACACTTTCTGCAGCCTTTACTGCCTTGTCCCCTAGTCTGTCCAAAAAATAAAAAAATCCCCTTCTTGCAAGCCAGAGAAGCTTGTGCTGTGATCTCCAGCATAGTGGATATTGATGCTTTATCTTTCCAATCTTGACCAAGGCGCCCTTTTCTTTTAGCGAGTTTACTATTTTTTCATCAGAGTCTCTTACAAATAATCCTGCATAGACTCCGGCATCTTTTGTAAATTTGGCCTCATCATTTATTGGATTAAATATTGGTATTGATCTCTTTGATGCAATTTCGAAATCTTCTTCTCCATTTGCAGGAGACAGATGGACAAGACCGCTACCTGTTTGGATGTCAACAAAACTTTCTGCAACTGCGATGTGAAATTTGGGTGATTTTGAAAACTCTCGCAGTCCTGGAATCTCATCTATCAATGGATGGATGTATTTTTTTCCTTCAAGTGTTGATCCTTTGATAGTCTTGATTATCGTATGTTCTTCGATTTTTGCCTCTTTCATGAATTCCTCTAATCTTTTCTGTCCTACAATCCATGTCTCACTTCCAACTTTTACATGAACATAATTCTCATCAGGATTTAGACCTACCATGGTATCTGTTACTAGTGTAAATGGCATTGTAGTCCAGACAATTAAATACAAATCCTCATCTTGCAATTTTACTTTATAGTAAAGAGATGGATCTACCACTGTATCATATCCCTGATTTACTTCTGCATGACTAAGTGATGTCTGGCAACTGGGACAGTATGCGACTACCTTGTACGATTCTGATAAAATTCCTATCTCGTGAGCCTTCTTTAGATACTTCCACTCTCGCTCAATATATTCATCCTTGTATGTCCAGTATGCTTTTTGTTGATTAAATGACATGCCAAGAAGTTTGTCAACTTCAAGCCATTTTTCATTGAATTTGTGGACAATTTTTTTGCACTCTGAAACTATTTTTTCAATTCCTGCAGCTTCTAAAACCTGCGATTTGCTTCCTGAAATACCTAATTCCTTTTCTACCTGTAATTCTACTGGAAGCCCTTGTGTATCCCATCCTGCATTAAAAATTACCTTGTAACCTCGTAAAGTTGCATATCTGTACCACAAATCTTTCATTATTCTTCCGCGAAGGTGGCCTGCATGTGGTGTTCCATTCATTGTCGGAGGCCCTTCTATGAATGCAATCTTCTTTGTCTTGTTTTGTGATTCGAAAATTAGTTTCTCTAAATCTAGCCCGGATAATTGTTCTTTTACTACTTCCTCTATCTTCTTTGGATTAAAATCAGTATCTAGCTGCATTCAAGGTTGGAATGAATTGTATCATATTATAAAGGTACAAACCTTGAAAAATTGAAAAAGAAAAGTTATCGTATGTTTACGTTTTATGGACTAACACTTGCGAAATCTTTTGGAATGTATCCTATCTTGATTGCATTCTTTACTACAACCTGGCCACTTGATAAGCTATGATCCCATGATCTTATTATCATGTGGCTTGTATTCATTGTCTGGACTGGTATTAGATGGAATGTGAGATACATGAGCTGTCCATCATATTTCACAGTTGTGGTCACACTCTTGAAGATTCCAGTTGGATCTGATTTTGACACTCCAAAATTTTTGTCCCAATCAATGTGGGTGTTGGTTTGATATACTTGTGGGTCATTTCCTTGAAGGTTTAAGAACACTATTACATGCTGCACATCTTTTGCATTGGTGTTGAGAAAGATCTTCAGCGTTATGTCTGATTGATCATTCACATACAGGTTTTGTGTCTTGATTGTTGTATCGTACTTTGAGATGTCAAATGTTTCACCATTGATCTTAAGACCGTCATTATAGGTCTTGTATGGTCCTGCCCCATATTGGGGCCCATATGATATTCCATGTCCGTTAATTGCAAATGCTGGTGCATTGGATGCAACAACTGATGCCATAAGAACGAACAGAGTCAAAGCACTTGATGCCTTAACAAATTTACTATTCATGATTCTATTTCCAAATGGAGTAACATATAACTATTTATGATATGCAAACACAGTCTTGCGCTTCATAGGGTATGAAAATGAAACATATTTTCTATATTCTATGGTGTTAGGCTAATTTTTGAATCGACCTTGATGTGAATTCGCTCGCCATTGTGAAAATGATCATTGTAGATCATCTTAGTCTTAATTCCTTTTTTATTGAGATATCCCTCAAGCAATAAAGCCCAAGGAATCGAGTGACCGCTATTTACTTTGGATTCTATCACAAAGTGGTTGGCATTGGATTCATACTTTAGATGTCCAGAACATGTTATGTCTAGTGTAGAATCGACAAGTGTTATTATCTCATCAAGTGTCTTTGATTCAAGATCGATTCCATTTTTATTCAAGAAATTCAAAATGTCTATTCCCCTGTTTTTTGAGTTTATCATGTAATTGAGTACGTATCCTAATCCATTTTCAGTTATCACTTGAATTGCCTTCAATGTCTCCTGTGCATCGCTTTTTGTCATTTCCGCCAAATTGCTTATCTTGACTCCATTCTTCCATATTTGATCAAATGACTTGACTTGATTAGTTCCTAAAACATCTGTTGAATGAAATATTGCACCCTTTCCATTATTGCTGTTTATCATGAGAATTTCGGAATCATCAAAGATGAAAACATTTTGTGATATATCTGATGTCTTTATCTTTATTCCTGTTGGAAGTCCATGAAAGGTATCAGAGCCTACAAGGGTTGGTGGGATTACTATCTTAACATCAATATCTCTTCTTAATACGTGAAGAAGTACTTCTTTGCATTGGGATAAAAGATTGAGTCCCCACGAGTCAATTACTACATGTATTGATGTCTTGGAACCCTCTATCATTGTCTGAAGTTGTTTGAACACATAATTTGCAGCCAAGTGAAAGTATCTTTGTTCCTCTGATCCTCTTGCCTTTTTGCTGTCCTCGCTTAACTCCTTTAATTTTGTAATAAGGCTATTCATGGCATTTACTCGATTAATCTGTTCTTGAATGATCTCATCAAAAGCGTCTTCTGGCGCAATTGCAGTACACATGATTGGCTTGCTTTTTGATGTTATCGAAATCTTTTTTTTCTCAAGTTTAAGCAAGGTTGGATAAACTTTGGTTCTTGGTAAATTGGAATAATATGCAAGCTCTCCTGCAGAAATTGTACCCTTGGTAATCAAGGTAACATAGGCTTGCGCCTCATATTTGCTCAGCCCAAACTCCTCTAGGCTTACGGCTAGGTCTTGCCCTTTTACCATTGCTTGAATTTATCAAATTGAAAGGTAAGCTGAATAGCTAAATTCATTGAACAAAGCTTTGAAAAAATACTAAGCTGTATCTCCAGATTGTGTGACTGTAGTGACATGACTTGATGTAACAAGGATCGTATAAGTACAAAGTCAGGTCTCTTATTGGGAATGATAAACCAATCAAAATGGATAATTGAAAATAATAGTAAGAGTCAACTTGTACGTGCAAGTACAATTAAGCCAAGAATTGACTATGCGACTGAAATCATAGATGGTTTGCTTGATGTTCTGGCACGTCACAGACAGGATGTCAACAAAAATAATTTAGATTTGTATAAACGACTAGACAAGGACTGTCGATTACTTACTATGCTTGAAAAGCAAGTTAGATATGAACTTGAGCTGTCTTATACGATTGAATCACTAAGGCAGGTAAGACGAAGTATTGATTGTATAGTCGGACTTGGAAACGTGCCTACCGTATTATCTCCAACAATATCCGTTGTTAGAACGATTAGGTCTAAACTCTTGGCACTTATGCCAGCCATGGACTTTCAGTTAGGAGAGTTATCGTTGCTATTGGGAGGAATTATAATTGATTCAGCTCACTTGGCAAGCACAAACTTGGACTTTGGCAAGGCAAATGAGGTTTCAAGTAGGTTGTTAGATGAAGCTAAATTGATCGCCGACTCTAAAATATGCAAGCAGTTCCCTAATCTAGATTTCTCGTAAGGCACTGATATGTTACATTTTACAAAGAATGATAGTCAATCTGACTTGTCTGACCACCTTAATAAAATCAAGACATTGTCTTCAAAAATTGAGCAAAAGATATCTCAAAAGGGAAAGGATGGAAATGATTCTTTTATTGAGACGCTTTCTGTGGAGGAGTTAAAAGATGTGAGGCAAGTGATGCTGGCTGCAGAATATTTGCTTACAAAATATCAAGATAAGCATGACATCAAGGTCTTTTTACAAGAGTTTATTGGAATCATACTAAACGCATCAAACTCTGTAAATGGTTTGAAAACTGAACTTGAAGACTTGGTCATGTCTGCTGAATTTGCGCTGCAACAGATTCAGACACTACACGATGAGGTGACTGAGAATCTTGCCTTTGGCAAAGCGACTCAGACCAAGATTGATGACTTTAGGATTCCTTCTCTTCTAAGTACTCTTACTACAAAAGCCGAGCCTGTAAAAATAGAGACTGTAAAGCCTGAAATGCAAAAAATCGAGGTTGGTTCAATTAATTTAACAAATTCTGCTAGACGAGTTAACACTGGTGATTACCTTGAAAGAACCGCAGTCGAGATATAGTTGATTATATTATGAGTCTAGCCCCACAAGAATTAGAAAATAGCGCCAGCAAATTTGCGGCAGAGGCAATAAAACTTGACTCACAAGGTGCAAGAGGAATGGCAATTGCAAATTACCAGCGAGCAATTGAATCACTTGTTAAATTAATCCAGCTTTATCCTGAAAACAAACTAAACAGAGTGTATCAAGAGAGGACCGCTGCATATCAGAATCGTATCAAGGCATTGCAGATGAACAATGTTGAATTGGAGCCAGCTGTCGATCCAAAGGCAACTCCTGAAGAGCAAAAACAATCTCTTACCAAAAATGAACTAGACTCGTTGATAATGAAGGAAAAACCAAACGTAACATGGAAAGAAGTTATTGGTTTGGATGATGCTAAGAATGCTTTACGTGAATCAATTGTATATCCTGCAAAACGACCGGATCTATTTCCGCTTGGATGGCCAAGAGGAATCTTACTTTATGGTCCACCGGGCTGTGGAAAGACAGTCATTGCAGCAGCTACTGCAAATGAGATCGATGGTTACTTTATCAATGTAGATGCCGCATCCATGATGAGCAAGTGGCTAGGTGAAGCAGAGAAAAATGTCTCAAAACTATTCCAAATGGCAAGGGGACTTGCAGAAAAAGAAGGACTTCCAGTTATACTATTCATCGACGAAGTAGATTCTCTTCTTGGTAACCGTAACAGCGAGATTGGCGGAGAGATTCGTGTCAAAAACCAATTCTTGACCGAGATGGACGGAATAAACGGCAAAGGAAAAGACCTCAAACTCTATGTCATTGGTGCAACAAACAAGCCATGGAGTCTTGACTGGCCGTTTCTTAGGAGATTTACCAAGCGAGTCTATGTTTCACTCCCGTCACTTGAAGCAAGGGAAGCACTCTTTGATCTCTATACCTCTCCCCTACACAAGGATGATAAAGTAAAGTCGCTTGAGCTTGCAAAACTTGCAGATGGATACAGTGCATCTGATGTCAAAGACATCTGCCAGTCTGCGCAATTGATGGTCGTAAACGATTTATTCCATTCTCCAAACTTTGGAGAAGAAGTATTGGGAGAACCAAAGTCACAGCCACGTGTACTTACAACAGCTGACTTTAAGGAAATCATATCAAGAAGAAAGCCAAGTGTTAGCATGGAAATGATTAGGGCGTACTACAAGTGGACTGAACAATTCAAAGCACTCTAGATTTTATTTTTCAATAATTTTATTCTGCTAGTTTTTTAGAAATCTATATTATAAAATTTGGATCGGCATAAAATTTAAATTCCTATCAAATTCCACATGCAGAGGGTTTCAAGGATTCCAACAAGAAAAGCCAAACATGCAAACAAGTTTGGTATGCTAATTTTAGAAGACGGTACCGTTTTTGAGGGGATGGGGTTTGGTTATTCCACTACTGTCTTTGGCGAAGCGGTATTCAATACTGGCATGACAGGCTATACTGAAGCCCTCACCGACCCTTCCTATAGTGGACAGATTCTGACACTTACTTATCCACTTGTGGGAAACTATGGTGTTCCAGACCCTTTGGCAAAAGACTCTGATGGTATACGAAGAAACTTTGAATCTGAAATGATACAGTCAAGGGGGCTAGTTGTACATGAATTATCTCTTACTGCCAGTCACTGGAACCTATCCATGACACTTGATGAATGGCTGTATGATGAAAAAATCCCAGGAATTTCCGGAATTGATACAAGGGAACTTACAATAAAACTTAGGACAAATGGTGTGATGATGGCAGCACTAGCGGTATCTGATACTCATATAGATGTATCAGAACTTAAAAAGAAATTGGCATCTGCTAAAAAATACAACGACGAGGAGTTTATGAATACTGTATCTACAAAAGAGCCACAAACATTTGGTTTGGAATCTGAATCGATCGTAGTAATTGATGCTGGAGTAAAAAATGCTATATTGCGAAATGTTCGCAGCCTGGGATACAAAGTAATCAAAGTTCCATGGAATTACTCTATTGAAAAAATTTTGGCATACAATCCAAAAGGAGTTGTAATTTCAAACGGACCTGGGGATCCACTCAGATGCGGTGAAACAATGGAGACTGCAAAATACTTGATTGAGAAAAATATCCCAACACTTGGAATCTGTCTTGGTGCGCAAATATTGGGACTGGCAGGTGGCGCAAATACCTACAAGCTAAAGTATGGTCACAGGGGACAAAACAAATCCTGCATTGATCTTGATAATGACCAAGTCTATGTTACTAGTCAGAATCATGGATATTGTATTGATCCAGTGTCTTTGAAAAATACTGACTTTAAATTATGGTTTACAAACGCAGATGATAAAACAGTCGAAGGAATAAAACACAAACAAAAAAAGATAATTGCAGTACAATTTCATCCCGAGGCATCGCCTGGACCTTTTGATTGCATGTTTATTTTTGAAGAGCTCAAGAAACTCATAGGGGAGGACAATGCCAAAAGATGAGTCGTTAAAGAAGATTCTAGTTCTTGGCAGTGGGGCAATTAAAATCGGAGAAGCAGGCGAAAGTCACTTCATGTGGCCGTCAATTCGACTACTCCGGTAGCCAGTGTCTCAAAGCCATACAGGAAGAAGGTATCAAGAGTGTACTTGTGAATCCAAACATTGCAACAATTCAAACTGATACAAGGTTTGCAGACAAGGTTTACTCTATTCCAGTAAATCCTGCATATGTGGAATCTATCATAGACGCAGAAAGGCCAGATGGCCTAATGCTTGGCTTTGGAGGCCAGACTGCACTCAACTGTGGAGTAAAACTAGATGAGCTTGGAATCCTCAAAAAATATGGCATCAAAGTACTTGGAACTCAGGTACATGGAATACAGGCAACCGAAGACAGGCAGCTCTTCAAGGATTCCATGATTGCATGCAATGTACCTGTTCTCAAAAGTAGGACAGTATACAACTTTGAGGACGCAAAAAAGATTGCAAATGAATTGGGGTATCCTGTTATCATAAGGGTTGCATATACGCTGGGCGGCAAGGGTGGAGGAGTTGCACACAATGAAATCGAATTGCATGAAATTGTATCAAGAGGTCTTAACGCAAGCCTAGTAGGCCAAGTTTTAATTGAAGAATACGTCGGTCACTGGAAACAAATTGAATATGAAGTAATGGCAGACTATGCTGGAAACAATGTGATAATCTGCAACATGGAAAATGTACTTTCAATGAGGGTTCATACTGGCGATAATATTGTAGTTGCACCATCTCAGACACTTGACAATTATGAATATCAGTTATTACGCTCTGCTGCATTACGTGCAGCAAAACATGTTGGAATTGTTGGAGAATGCAATGTCCAGTTTGCACTAGATCCATACTCTGACAAGTATGTCGCAATTGAGATGAATCCAAGACTTTCTCGTTCATCAGCTCTTGCAAGCAAAGCCACTGGATATCCAATTGCATACATGGCCGCAAAAATTGTAATGGGATATACTTTACCAGAACTTGTAAATCGCATTACAAAAACTACAACCGCATGTTTTGAACCGTCTTTGGATTATATTGTGTGCAAACATCCTAGATGGGACTTTGGCAAGTTTGAACTTGCTAATCGTAACCTTGGCCCCACAATGAAGTCCGTAGGCGAGGTCATGGCAATTGGAAGATGCTTTGAAGAATCATTACAGAAATCTATACGGATGCTTGAGATTGGAAACGATGGACTGGTTGCAAATCGTAACGGTGATAAAAAATGTGACACTGAAGAGATTGAAAACAAACTCCAGCATGCCGATGACGGTATCTTGTATTATGTAGCAGAGGCATTAAAGCAAGGGATTCCTGTTGAGCGTATCTACAAACTTTCTGCAATTGACCCGTGGTTTATAGAAAAAATCCAAAATATAGTAAATTGTGAAAAGAGGATAATAGAGTCAAAACTTGACAAAGGTGTTCTCTTTGAGGCAAAAATATTGGGCTTTTCTGACAAACAAATTGGAAGGCTGGTTGGAAAAGATGAACTGGAGATTAGAAAAATACGAAAAAAAGATGGGGTCTTGCCTGTTGTTAAACGAATTGACACGCTTGCAGCAGAGTGGCCTGCCAAGACCAACTATCTGTATCTGACATATGGTGGAAGGACTAGCGACTTTGAGATAACAACTGATTCCCAAAGGATTGCAGTGCTTGGTGCAGGTCCATATAGGATAGGCAGCAGTGTGGAGTTTGACTGGGGAACGGTAAACATGGTTTGGGGGTTGAAAGAAAATGGTGTAAAAGAAGTATCTGTAATTAACTGCAACCCAGAGACTGTATCTACTGATTATGACATATGTGACAGGTTGTACTTTGAAGAGCTAACACTTGAGCGGGTCCTGGATATTGCAGAATTTGAAAAATTAGAAGGCATTGTTACGGCAGTGGGAGGGCAGACTGCAAACAACCTAACCCCCAAGCTTGCACAAAATGGAATTAAAATAATCGGAACATCTTTTGAAGATATTGACAGGGCAGAGAATCGTTCTACTTTTAGCAAAGTACTTGATGATCTAAATATCAGGCAGCCTCCGTGGCAGACATTTTCAAGTCTTGTTGATGCCAAAAAATTTGCAGTAAAAGTTGGATATCCAGTTCTTGTAAGGCCATCCTATGTCCTAAGTGGCGCTGCGATGAAAGTTGTATGGTCTGAAATCCAGCTCAAAAAATATCTTCAAGAGGCAACAAACGTCTCACCTGACTATCCTGTTGTTATAACAAAATTCATGCTAAATTCACTTGAAGCCGAGGTTGATGGTGTAGGGGATGGGGAAAATGTCGTAATTGGTGCAGTAATTGAACACATAGAAGGTGCAGGAGTGCACTCTGGAGATTCCATGATGTGTATTCCTCCATGGACGCTAAATAACAAAGTAATTGATGCCATCCTTGATTGTACACAAAAGGTGGCAATTGCATTTAAAATCAAGGGACCGTTTAATTTACAATTTTTGATAAACCAAGACCAGGTGTATGTGATAGAGCTTAACATCAGGGCATCACGATCCATGCCGTTTGTCTCAAAATTTGTAAGGATGAATCTTGTCAACTTGGCAGCACGGGCAGTTCTGGGAAAACCACTTCCACACATTGCAAAAGACAGGTGGCGCAAGATACACCATTATGGAATCAAAGTTCCACAATTTTCCTTTATGCAGCTAGAGGGTGCAGATGTTGTATTGGGGGTGGAGATGCAGTCAACGGGAGAGGCAGCATGCTTTGGTGACAGCTTCTATGACGCACTTGCAAAGGGCCTGACTTCTGTGGGATACTCTCTTCCAAAACAGGGCTCTGTACTTATCAGTGCAGGTGGTTCGGAGAACAAGGAAAAACTATTACAGACTGCGCTTTTGCTCAAAAGTCTGGGATACAAATTACTTGCAACTGAGCATACTGCCGAATTCTTGTCTGATAAAAGAATAGGCGATGTTGAGGTGGTCTATAAAATAAGTGAACCTCAAAGAAAGCCAAACATTTCAGACTTGTTGTATGAACGAAAAATTGACTTTATCATAAATGTCCCAAGTACTTCCACACTTGAAAAATATGTTGGCATGCTCTATGACGAATACCAAATTAGAAGAAAGGCCGTAGAGCTTGGAATTCCTGTTCTGATAACTACAGAGCTTGCGGATTCCTTTGCAAAGACTCTGGAATGGTTGAAACATAACGAGACTACAAAAAAGCCACTAGAATCATACGAGAAGGTAGACTAGAATTTTGATCTCAATTTGGATTTTTTTATTATTTCATGCTGAAAGTAGTTGAAATTATTTATGCATGTGTTTCTAGTGGAAAGTAATTTGAACTAAAAGGGCTTGGGCCTCTACCACAATAACGTCCTAAAATTCTCTGGAAATAATTTGTACTCAAAATACTGCATATTTTACTATGAATCACGTGCTCCCAAAATAAAGACATGTTGGTACACTTGCGCTTCAATGTAGATGCAGTGAAAACTGAAATTGCTACATTATGCTGGGCTAGTCTTATTAGGTCAGAATATCTTTACAGTTGTTCGGATCATCTTATGGTTTATTGAAGATATGTTTTCTATATCTAAAATAATGATTGTCTTAACAGTTCGTTTGAATCAAACGAAATCGTGCTAATATTCAACTCTGTTTATAATATAGCCATGAGTCAAATAACAAGTTACAAAATCAAAGAAGTAAGTGTTATCAAAGTCACTGGGTTAGATAAGGCAATTATCCCAAAAATTCATGGTAATGGAGATTTTGATTGCATATGCCGTGAATGCACAAAGGATAAAGAGTATCTTGTCTGGGAACTAGAGACATAACATCAATAGTGCACGATAAAGTCAATTTGCCTAAGTTGTAATTGTTTATAGCCAGTGAGGAACCTGTAGAATTCCTTCAATGCCTTCTTTTCTTAATATTTTTAGTAATGCATTTGCCTGAGTAGACAAGACTGGCTTGTGAAAATGATTATCTGTTGATATTCTTGGACATGCAACCTGAATAAAGGCGTCAATTTCTTTTAGATCGTGCAGTTTGTCATCAGAAATTTCTGTCATGGCGCAAATAGTTGTACCTTCATTCCTATACTTTCTAACTTAAATTAATTTAACCCTGACTCAGATTGTTCAAATATTTGGATTAATATCTTGTATTCGCTAGTTTCTCAAGATGAGTGAATCCACTATCAAGGAAATAATGACAGAATTTGTTCAGACCATACCTACAAACTCAAGTGTTCTCGAGGCTTCACAGGTGATGGCAAAGTTTGGAACGGGATCCCTTGTGGTGACGCAGGGGGGACTACCAGTAGGGATGCTTACAGAAAGAGACGTTGTAACTAAGGTGGCATCTCAGGATTTGAATCCATCTACAGTGCTTGTTGAGAATATAATGTCAAATCCGATCATATCCATTGAGCCCAATTGGATAATTGTCGAAGCTGCAATCATGATGTCTGCATACAAAATAAGACGTCTTGTAGTTGTGGGAAGAGATGGCAATCTTGTAGGAATAGTAACTGCAACAGATATAGCCTCATGGCTTGCAAGAAATGAAGATTACAAAAATAACGCACTAAATGCAATTGCAAGATTGCATGATATACAGAAGTGTATACCATATCAGTAGCACCAAAAATCAAAAAAGACTAAACTCATTAATAATTAAAATTACTTGGAAATGTTATCTATCGTATCTTTCTTGTGAGCACGTATTAGATGAACTTCAAATCATTTAGCAAAGTAAAAGACAGTGTTACATTTCCTGCAAGTTGGAATAGATATAGTTAGATTATTTTTGATTTAATGGATTTGATTAAAATCAATATGTCTGGAAATTTTGTATACCCAATTACAATCTGTCTAAAAGATGATCATAATTTTTGAATCTTTCATAAAATGTGTAAAGTTACAAAAAAAGTTATTAAAAATTTAATTCTAGAATCGAGCCAGAGGAATTCTCTTGCTAAGGGATCCCTGATTATCAAGCAAATTGTCATATGTTCAAACATGAATAATCTGGATTCTATTTTTACTCTCTCTAGATGAACCTGTTTTGAAAATTGGAATAACAAAATATTATCTGCCTAGAGTATTTTTGACAGGCTTGACTCGTCTCCAATTATGGATCCATCTAGTGTCACAACCTTTGCGGTATGGCTATTTTTTATTCTCTCAAGTATCGGAGAGATTGATTTTTTGTGATATCTTTTGGCCGTGGCATAAAAATACCTGTTAAAAGACGGCATTATGATTATCTCAATCTCCCCACTACTTGATGGAAATATCTTGCTCTTTTCCGTCTTGATTGATACCCATAACCTTTGGCCGTCCAAGACCGAACCTTCTTGGAAATATACTGGATGGAGATGACCCATTACTATTCTGTTTACATCGGAGAAATTCTCTGATGGCATTACATGACCATGGGTAAGTAAAGTGTCTCCTATGACAAGACCTGATGGTGCGGTCATTGTGATATATTCTGGAACCAGATTGGACAAGTTGCCATCATGATTTCCTGGTATTACTATGGTGTTGATCCTCTTTCCTAATTCAAAAAACATTGGCACCATCTGCCACTCTATCTTTGAGATTGTCTCTATTCCAGATTTTATATCTCCTAGAAGAATCAGAGTATCGGGCTTTTCAGATTTTACAAGATAGTCAAGACTGGTGTGTATCTCTTGGATAATCTCCTCTGGTCTAACATTAATGTCATTTGAAATCATGCCAAGCTCAAATCCTATGTGTAGATCAGTTACAACTAGAAATTTCTGCCCATCTTCTAAAATTAAAGCTGGTTGTGAAGGGATAATTCTAGTCTTTACCATTTAAGATATAGGTATCTTTTTTCAATTAAATTCTTGTGAAAGAGTCTGGCAACGTAGAATCTATCGTATCATCAAAGGGTGTCAAATTGCATTTGTTTGTGCCAAGCAACAGAAAGATCTTGACTGTAGTGGGAAAAGAAAATGAGCATTGGCTTGACTTGAATCTGGGATACTGTTCATGTGAGGATTATTATTATAACGCATTGGAAAAGGGAAGACAATGCTATCATCTTAATGCAGTCAAGGCCGCAATGGAGCAAGATAGAGTTGAGGTAATAAAATTTCAGGATTTCGAGTTTGAGGGTTTTATTTTCGCACTCTTGCAAGATTTTGTCTAAAATATGCAAAATTCAAATCTTGATTGAAAAAATCAGTTGATGTAAAAATTCGATTTACTTTAGAGGTATTGTAAATATGTCTTCTTTTGAGACCCCTTTCCAGAGTCCAATCATTCCTTCTGGCTTAACTTCTTCTACCTTTGTTATTCTCTGGATTTTTATGTGATCAGGAGTCGGAGGCATCCAAAGCATTGCCATGTAATCGCCAATACTTCCCACTTTGTCGGGCTTGGCAGATGATATCTTTTCTTTTGCAAAACCATTTGCAACAAGTGCATCTGTTGCAGCTTGCTCTAAATCTCTTCTACCATGTGTGAAAAGATAAACAGATTTTGTTGTATCTACTTGGGTCAATGAGATACATCAAGATCATTGCTTTAATGAATATTTCTAAATTCAATCTTGGATTATATACCTCATAATCCGAGCCCAAAGCATTGGTCAATGTTCTAGTTGTAGGTTCTGGTGGACGAGAACATGCCTTGGGTTGGAAGCTTGCTCAAAGTACCAAGGTGGATAAAATCTACTTTGCCCCTGGAAACGGTGGTACCTCTACCAATGTGGATATTTCTTCTGATGATATTGAAGGCCTTGCCAAATTTGCAAAAAAGAACAGATGTGTAACAGTTGTAGGTCCAGAAGTTCCCTTATCTTTGGGCATAGTTGACGAATTTACAAAAAAAGGCCTTGGAATATTTGGTCCTACAAAAAGTGCCGCCCAGCTGGAATCAAGCAAGGTCTGGGCAAAAAATTTTATGAAAAGAAATGATATATTGACCGCAAGGTTTGAAGTCTTTGACGATCCAAAAAAAGCAATAGAATTTGCAAAGTCTGTAGATTATCCATTAGTAGTAAAAGCAGATGGACTTGCTTCAGGGAAAGGAGTGATTGTTTGTAATGACTCTGCTGAAACAATTGCTGCTATAAACAAAATGCTGGTTGAGAAAAACTTTGGAAATGCTGGGTCTAGAATTATTCTGGAAGAGAGAATTGATGGAATAGAGGCATCCTTTATTGCCATTTCTGACGGAAATACCGCATATCCAATGGCAACAAGTCAGGATCATAAGAGAATCTATGATGACGACAAGGGGCCAAACACCGGCGGAATGGGAACATATTCCCCGACTCCTCTAATTGATGACTACACCGCAAGTGAAATTCAAAAAAATGTCATTGAAAAGACCATACACTCTATGAAGAAAGAGGGAATCATTTTCAAGGGATTCTTGTATGCAGGAATAATGCTAAAAAGTGGCAAGCCATATGTCTTGGAGTTTAATGTAAGAATGGGAGACCCAGAATGTCAGCCAATCATGATGCGAATGGATTCTGACTTGATTGATTATATCCAGTCAAGCATTGATGGGACTTTATCTTCATTGCCTCTTGTTTCATGGAAAAAACAGAGTGCTGTATGTGTAGTGTTGGCATCTAAAGGGTATCCAGAATCCTTTCCTAAAGATGAAGAGATCCTAGGACTTGATGATGTATCTCCAAACTCACAGGTCTTTCATTCTGGCACAAGAAAAGAAGATGACAAGATCTTGACAAGTGGCGGACGTGTACTTGGAGTAACTGCAACTGGAGATACACTAGAGTGTGCTATAAAAAATGCATATGCCAGAGTGGATAAAATCACATGGCCTTCCAAGTATTACAGAACGGATATTGGGAAAAAAGGCATCGCTTTACATAAATGAAGATGGACTCTGCTTATTTTCAAATATAATTTTTACAAACCGATTATGGACTTGTAATGACTCATTACTGAAAACCTAAGATTTTTTCTTTACCATAAGAAAACCGGCAATAAAAAATGAAGCGCTTAAAAGAAACGAGGTCAAGTTTATCACAAGAAAACCAACTCCTAATGGTATGGGAATGTACATTGTTGGGATGCAAAACCCGTGAATAAAACTGTCGCAAGTAGGAAATCTTTTTGGAAGTTGGTTATTGATGGAGGCAGATTGCCGAGTTATGACGCCTACAACATATGGCGATAGAAGTAAAATGAGCCCTATGATTGACTTCCTGTCAAACTTTCCAAATTGTTTTACTAAAGAATTACCTAATAGTTCAAATTTTTTTATCAATGGCATGTGTGCTCTCATAAGAGAAGTGCAGACGAAATATATTTGTGGGGGTTTCTATTGTAAGGATTTTCTATCAAATTTGGGGATTTATCTATTATCTTTCTTGACCATACACTAGTATCCAAAAAACCCCCACTACTAGATGTTATTTTATTTTAGATATAGAAATTGTTGAACATTGTTAGTTAACAATGTTAGTGAACAAGGATCCGCAATTAATTATAAACTTAAATCGTACCATCCATGAGATTTTGCATGAAACATAATCACAATGTACTTACCTCAAATTACAGGCGAGGTATAAAAAATATTCTCGCAGTATTTCTATTTGCAGTTGTAATGATTTTTTCATTATTTTCAAACGGCTCCTTTGTTTCTCAGGCAATGACAAGTAGTACTAGGACAAGTGTGGGCTATGATGCATATGCTACCGCATCTGGCAATGTCTCCTATGTCCAGTACTCCAACTCTACTTCTCAACCTAGCGGTAACTCTATTGCTCAAGATATAACATCAGTCATGGTGACATCATCTACATCCACGATATCCTCTGGAGGGCAAGTTACAGTTACTGCAAAAGTTACTGACTCTATAAATTCACAAAATACTCCTACCAGTTCCATATCATGGAGTGATGGAATTGGAGGGGGAACATTTACTCCATCCTCTTGTACTCTAATATCTGGCTCATGCACTGTTTCATATACTCCCTCAGCAAACCCTCCAAACGCAATAACTATAACTGCAAGTTATAGTGGTGATAGCACACATCAAGCAAGTACTGGTTCGTCACAGTTGTCAACAAACGTACTTGATCCAACCACTTTAACAATAACACCAAATCCAGCTACATTTTCTTTTGGGACACAAGTAACATTTACCGTAACAGTTGCAGATACCGCAAATCCATCCTCCAATATGATTGGATTGATAAAGTGGACAGATAATGGGGCAGGCGGCTCATTTAGTCCTGATGCATGCATACTAGCAGGCAATCATTGTTCGCTTCAATACATTCCTCCCTCTAATCCAAGCAACCGTATCACTATAGCTGCCTCTTATGCCGGTGACTCGACGCATTCAGGAAGTTCTACAACATCAGTAGTGTCAGAAAACACTGCATCGTCATCTTCATCCACCACACCTTCAACCCAACCATCCACCACACCTTCAACCCAACCATCCACCACACCTTCAACCCAACCATCCACCACACCTTCAACCCAACCAT
>Ga0209698_10000966_pt1 | contig 33026 bp, 26 predicted proteins | sample LitLauG_LLR_2012_FD_187203 | JGI IMG/M metagenome (GOLD analysis project Ga0209698, IMG submission 187203) | Freshwater sediment microbial communities from Pennsylvania, USA - Little Laurel Run_MetaG_LLR_2012 (SPAdes) (version 2) | ecosystem: Environmental > Aquatic > Freshwater > Creek >... | reverse complement strand
GTGCCGTTCCGTTCAGGGTCGAGGTTTGCGTGCCAGCCAAGTCAGTGACCGAAATAGTCGCCGGCTTTGCTCCCGCCGCTTGGGCTGTCAGCGGCTTGAACTGCACCTCAATGTTGCACGTTGCCGCAGGAGCCAGAGTTGTGATCCCCAGCAGCTGGCCTCCGCCCGCCGGACCGCAGGTCGACAAGAGGCGGACAACGGCGTAGTTCGCAACGTTCGTTGCCGTACCACCCAGCACTCCCTGGGTGATGCCGGTCAGCGGCACGTTGCCGGTGTTGGTAAGCGTGAACGCCTGAGCCGGGTCAAATGTGCAGGCCAAGATCCCGAGGACTCCCGTGCCCGGGCAGTTCCTGGCGTGGGATATTGTCCACGTCGTCGGTGATGCCTTGTGAAATTGTCATGAACAATCCCTCAGGCAAAGACAGTACACCGTTCCACATGAATAGAACCTGAAGGCCCCAGAGACCACTGCTTAAGGGTATCCAGCCGAGTCGGGAAGTCTGCATGTTTGAGGGGTACGAGAATCTGTTCCTTGCCCCTCGTCTGAACATTACCAAACGGGATAGTTGTTGGAACATCGCCACATCTTCAAGTCGCTTCTTGCACCCCGTAAATGTAAATCCTAACTTACATTTGCCCTCCTGATTCTCGCTCGTTCCCTGAGGCGCGTACGATACCAACACAGCAAAGATAATTTGGACGGAAGGATTTATGGCGGAAATCAAACTAAAAAACGGTAAAGCCTATTGCTCACAATGTGACAGGGAAGTTGAGGTTCGCGAGGGAAAGGGCGACGCGAACCGTGACCAGAAACCCTTCGTTCTCGTGGACGAACATGGCCACGTCATTGCCGAACGCTACACCAGTGCAGGCGCCTGGAACCGTGCCGCCTGAGGTCAGTTAATGAACTCACTGAATACGACACTCGATATCTTGTAACGGCTAGCCTGCAACGGGCGCCAAAGATTGTGTGTCGGGGTCAGAACCTCTGTCGTCTCGATCGTTAAGGTATTGCGCCGGAATGGTTCCGGCGCATTTCTGTTTCTTGCGAGGACGATCGGACGATCAGCGTCTTTGGTGAAGAATTGCCCTTGTCAATCGTTGATCTGGTGTGGGCCGTCGTTCACCTTTCATGACTTCACTGCGCGTCGGTGTCTCCGTGGGCAAAGGGGATTAGAAAACTATACATTTCTAACACTGAACATCACGACGCGAAGAGTCAATATCCTCGGAGGTGCGGCAAGCGATGGTCTCCGCGTCAGCCGGTGGCGGCGAAATGCGGGCCGGAAACGCGCATGACGCCCACGACCCGCCGCACTTGGACTGCACCTGCGGCGCGAAAACACGCGCATGTTGGTCACCAGGAAGGTTTCGTAAGGTTGGCAGATCCGGACTCAATGAGCAGTTCGCGGACGCGCCAACCCCAATCGCGCTAAAGCACTACTCTTACAGGGCCGAAGTCTCTATTGCTTGTCCTCATCATCGTCTGAACGGGGTACGAACTCTAATCCGTGCGGACCCTTCAAATTGCTGACGAATGGGCTTGTGACACCCGTGTGGATGTCGACCACCGTAAGTTGATTCAAACTGCCGACAGAAGCGAACAGTGTGCCGACCCGAACGTGATCCACCTCAATCTTGAGGATCCGGTTGTTGCTTGTGTCCGCCAGATAGAAGGTCCCTTCCCTGGCGGTAGCGAAAACCGCATCATCCAGGCCGGAAACGGCGAGGCCCGTGCTTGGATCTAGCAACTGCAAGAAGCTGACCGACTGATCGGGTCTTCCCGGCTTTTCCACAAGAATTAGCTGACCGTCCGCCCCGCTGGAGAGCATAAGGTCTCCGGTTGGCGTTAGCTTCAGCGAGTCAGAGTCGGTGTCGGTGGTGGGCTGGTTCGTCTGTCCGGTCGCCAGATTTGTACCGGTTGCGCCCATCGTCAAGATGGGGGTAACGACGAGGGGCTTCGACCCGTTCTGCAGCAGCTGAATCGTCGGATCCGTGGGAGCCAATGGATTGGTATAGCTCAGGAATACCTGATCACCGCGGAAAACGACATCGTCGTAGCCTTGCGTAGCCGATTTGACAGCGTAGGGAATTGAGCCGGAGACGGTGTGCGTTTTCGGATTGATCACGCTCAGGGTGGAATTGCCGTCCTGGTTCTGCAGGGCCCATACGCGTCCGGTTCTCGGATCAACTTTTAGGCCGTCAACGGAACCGGCGATGGAATACGTGTGGCGCACCTCGCCGTGCAAGTTGTACTGCACGATTGTGCTGCTGCCGCTGAGGCCGGTGCTGTCGGCCCCGTTGGTATAGCTCACCCACACGGAATTTCTGCTCAAAGTGATGGAGTCCGGTCCCGTTGCATTGACCGCGGTTCCGGTCGCAAACGTCGTAATCCGGCGGATGTGCTGAGCGTAAGCCGACGAGGCCATGGTCAGCGCAATGGAAGCGATCGCAAACCGCGCGATTCGTTTGGCGACAAGGTAGTTCATATTTCCTCCAGCGCGTTACCCTAGCAGCCGCCTATTACAGGAATGTGACAGACAGACAACAGCTCTATGAATTTGTGAATTCGACCGCTTCGAATGAGTCGATTTCAGGCTTCGGAAAGGCCCGCTAGACGGGCTTTTCTGCCCTATCGCCATCTTCCGCCATGTCAAGCAAATGGGAAGCCCTGATCCGAACGTGCGCTCATTCATCTTGGATTTTGGCGAACACACGGCGAAAACTGGAGAGAACGCCTGTTACCGCCATTCATCGGGCAACCTGAGTCGCTGGATCGGCGACTAGCTGAACAGCCTCCTGCTCGGTGGGCCTTCCCCGGATATACCCGAGCCTTTCCCCTCCCAGAATGCGAAGCACGTGTACGTCGGGCTTGCCAGCACGAATGCCGACGTTGCGGAGATACTCTAATGCTAGCGCTGGGCCTACATATCTCAGTTTGTAAGGACTAGGCGTGCTGATCAGCTTGGCGATCTCGAAAGGGTCGACGCCCGGAACCGGCATGTAGTAGAGCATCCCTTCTCCCTCGTCGAGGTACCGCTCGCCTGGGGAATCCGATTCCTCAAAGGCGTTCTCGACGTAGAAGCGCGAGCCTTGATCGACCAACGTACCCCAATTCGGCCATCCACCATTACCAAACCAAACAATGTGACTCAGCGGGGTGATTACGAACCCGCGATGTCCAGGGTGAGGGCCGAGGCCACGGGTTCAGAGCGAAGTCTAACTTGATAATCGAATGGTCGAACCATACCTCGGGCCTGGATATTTAGGTGCAGATTGCGCTCGTGTCAAGCTTTTGTTGTAATGATCAGCGTTGATAAGCCTCGACAGCACATTTGAGCATGATGCTACTCGAGGCACATTTGGTACACCCAATTGTGATCTGCGTTAAGCACTCTCAACGGACAAGGAGATGGTTACCAATGGTGAACGACTCGCGTCTCTGTATCTTGAGGGCGGTATTCTCGATCCTACTGCTGGCTGGATTGGCAGCCGGCCAGCAGAGCGGTCCTGCGGCCCGGTGGGAGTTCGATCAGTCGAGCGGCGCTAAAACCCGGGACACCATCAGCGGCGCTGAGGACAGCGTGAGCGGATACTACGCGTATGCTGGCGGCGTGTCTGGTAACGCGCTGCGGTTCGACGGATACACGACAAGTGTCACTCGACTCGCCAAGCAGGTCCCAACCATGGGGAACGCAATCAGTGTCGCCGCATGGGTTGCGGCCAACACGTATCCCTGGAATTGGGTACCGGTGGTGGACTACCAGGATGAGCAGCAGGGCGGATATTTTTTCGGCATCGACGCTGAGGGCCATGTGGGCATGTCGGTGGAAGCGGGGGATCGATGGCAAACGGTTACTTCCGAAGCCGCGATTTCGCTAAAGAAATGGGCTTTTGTTGTCGGGACATACGATCCGGCGCACGGGATGTCGCTCTATATCGATGGCAGGCAGGCCGGACACTTGGATGCTTCCGGTAGACTCCAAGCTCCCACTCATCCCATCGACCTTCTGATCGGCCGTACTCGTGATGCCGTATTTCCCTATTGCTACATCCACCCTAAGGTCACGACCTGGTACTCGTTTGACGGATTGATGGACGAGGTCAGGCTTTATAATCGCGGTCTTGGCAGTGAGGAAATCCAGTCTGATTTTGCGCAGGCCCACCCGCCCCAGGGAGAAGTGCTGCCTTGGCCTGTGTTGCCTTCCGGCGCTCCCGGCACAGGGCCGTTCGGGGCCTACTATTCCACCTTGAAATACGAGGATACCTGGGATCGGCTGTGGCGGCTCGGGCCGGAATCAGACGTGGTGGTTCGCTTCGACGATGCTCCGATACGACTGGTCTTCTGGCATGGGCTCAGCTATATCCCGGCCTGGGTAACCGAGAATGGAAAATGGTACACCGATGAATTTTTGGAGGACGGATACGGAGGTTCGACTGTCTTCGATGCCGAACCCATGTCTGATAAACAGACGCGTTACTCACGAGTGAATATCCTGGAAAGCAGCCCTGCCCGGGCGGTGGTGCACTGGCGCTATGCGCTGGCCGATATTCTGCATCGTGGCGCGCACCAAGACCCGCTCACCGGGTGGTTCGATTGGGCTGACGAGTATTACACGGTTTATCCCGACGGAGTGGCCGTAAGAAAACAAGTCTTGCACCACAGTGACCGCGTGCAGCCGCCGAACATGTGGCACGAGTGGCAGGAGACCATAATTGTGAATGGTCCGGGCACGCGTCCTGAAGACAACATCCAGAACGACGCGCTCACTCTGGCGAACATGGCGGGCCAGTCGGCAACCTATTCCTGGTTGCCACGGCCCCCGGAAGCCCTGCCCAACCCACCTGATGCCAATATCCAAGTGGTCAATCTCAAGGCGAGTTGGAAGCCTTTCCAAGTGGCGCCCAAACCGGCTTCTTTCACGACGTATGCCGGCGAGGACACGCGTTCGACCTTCGAATGGTGGAACCACTGGCCGGTGGGTCTGATCGATTCCAGCGGCCGTTGCGCGGTTGCCCCTGACCGTGCCTCGCATTCTTCACTTTCGCATATCTATTGGCCCGAGTACGCCAAAGCCGAGGACACGATCACTAAAATCCTGATGGACGGGCTGACGAACCGGCCCGCAGCGGAACTGGCCATGCTGGCCAGATCCTGGCTGCATCCAGCGGCAGTCGATATCAGCGGACAGGGATTTGTGAGCCAGGGCTATGATCCGGCAGAGCGCGCGTTTGTGGTAGTGCGGAACGCGGGGACCCTTTCGCAATTGAAGCTGAAGCTGGAGGCTTCGAACGATTCTCCCCTTTTGAATCCCGCCCTTGTGGTAAAGAATTGGAATGCCGAGACGGCGCAGGTCACAGTTGATGGTCGCGCGTTGCCAGCAGAAACCGTCCGCGTTGGGGCGATACGCAATCTAGAGGGCACTGACCTGGTGGTCTTTGTCCAGCAGCAAACGACGAAACCAATGGAGATCACGTTGACGATGCCACCCTCCCGCACTCAGTCGCCATGGAGCGATTCAGAGCAAAAGCCAAAGCCGAGGCTTACTCCGGTTGGACTCCGGAGTGGGTGTAAACGCTCGCTCAGAACCGGATGGAATAAAACTCTATCGGGTTCTTTTCCAAGATTGCATGTTGTTCATCGATGGAAAGCCGGGCAATGCAGTCGGCTTCCAAGTTAATCACCGACGGATAGTCTGCCGCCAAAGTGCACACCGGCCAATCCGAGCCGATCATGAGCCGATGTGGGCCAAATGCGCCAAGTACAACATCGAGGTACGGCTCGAAATCCCGCGCTTCCCATAAATTCCACTCTGCTTCTGTTACCAGCCCAGAAATTTTGCAAGAAACATTGGTAAAACCTGCCAGTTGTTTGAGGTCACTTGCCCAAGGCTCCATTTCTCTGGCTCGAACCAGAGGTTTGGCTATGTGGTCTAGCACGAAAAGTTGGTCTGGAAATCGCTTCACCACATCGCATGCAATGGGAAGATGTCGAGGAAAAAGGAGGAGGTCGTAAGTTAGCCCGAATCGCTTCAGTTGGCCTAACCCGTTCAGGAAGCTCTCCCGTAACATAAACTTGTCATCCGATTCGTCGTGGACGACATGTCTGACACCGCGGAATTTCGGGTGTTGAGCAAGCTGCTCAAGCTGCTCAACCACCCGTTCGCTACTGAGATCTACCCAGCCCACTACGGCGCGGATGAAAGGATACTTATCCGCGAGTTGCAAAAGCCAGGTACTTTCCTCGAGAGATTGCCGCGCCTGGACTGCGACCGTAGCACTGATACCAGCGGCGTCAATGAGTGGTAATAAGTCCGCGGGCAGGTGATCCTTACGAAGCTTGTCCATACCAGCGGACATCCATACGTAATCTCGATCGTTATACTTCCAAAAATGCTGGTGCGAATCGATTTTCATCGTAACCACAAGTCCCAAGCCCCGCTATTACTCACCGACGCTGAACCCCCATTGTCAGCGGAAGGTGTAGTAAAGAACAGCGACGGTCACTGCGAGGACCGTCGCGATTAAGCGCGGGTCTCGCAAGCCTTTGAAGCGTTCCTGAGTGACCACAGCCAGAGGGTGACTCCACGTAAGGCCATCCACCGATTCGGGCGCAGGTGCCGGCGTTAGGACGGTGACGACAACGTAGATGACGCTGCAAATACAAAACATCCACCAAGCCTGCATCATGAAAGGAATGCCCCAGCGGTGAGTAACTATCCTCTCCGTGCCGAACACAGGAAGGTCCAAGATGAACGCGATTACTCCCAAGGTGAAGCCCGAAATCAGCGTGTAAAGCGAAGCTTGCTTGGTGCCTCGGCGCCACAGTACACCCCAAAAAAATACAACAGTGATCGGAGGCGCCAAGTCAGCTGCAATCGCATTAATCGCTTCAAAGATGCTCGAGTATCTTCCACCCTGGGTGGACCAGGCCATGGCTAACAGCATGACGACGACTGAACTGATACGGCCGATGGTCACCTGCGCGCGGTCAGAAGTGTTGGGTCGTAGCCGTGCCACAATGTCGACAGCCACAAGGGTGCCGATGCTATTGAGCGCGGCTGCGACTGCGCTCATTAAGGCTGCCAAAACTGCCGCAGTGATCACTCCCCGTAAACCCGTCGGGATCAATTGCTCAATGAGCACCGGTAGCGTCTGATTACTCGCGCTCCCGATAATGTTGTGAAACAGTACATATGCGATGACGCCGGGCAGCACCAGCAGAAATACTGGCAGGATCTTGAGAAACCCGGCAAAGAGGGGGCCCAATTGGGCATCTTCTGAGCTCCGAGCTCCTAACACTCTTTGTACAATAGTTTGGTCTGTGCACCAATACCATATGCCGAGAATCGGGTACCCAAGCAGCACCGCATACCAGCTCAGACCTGCCGCGTCGTGTGTGTGCAGCATAGATAGCTGGTCCGGCTTCACCGCAGCCCTAAACTGTTCTACAGAATGGATTCCGTGACCAGGCAGTGCGGCAAGAGAGAACGCCAAAATCAACACCGCTCCCAATATCAGGATCACAGTATTGACGGTCTCGGTGATGACCACTGCTCGTAGGCCGCCGAGCACGGTATAAATTCCGACGACTGTGGAGATGATTACTATCGAGGCAACTACGTTAATACCAAAAAAGCGCTGGAAAACTGCTGCGCCGGCGTACAGGCTCATCCCAATATGAATAAACAAGGCCGCGACAATTGCCATGAAAGCCAAAAATGATCGCGACGCGGGACTGTACCGGCGCTCCAGAAATTCTGGCAAAGTTGCGATGCGCGTTCGAAAATAGAATGGAGCGAACACGAGCGACAGCAGAATGAGCGTGTACGATGCCATCCATTCGAAGTTTCCCCAGACCAGACCTTCGTTGTAGCCTGATGCGGTGAGTCCAACGAGGTGGATGGTCGATATGTTAGATGCGAATAGTGCGGCACCGACGAGTGGCCATGATAATGATCGTCCGGCGAGGAAGAAAATGTTACCCGTGATTTTGATATGACGCACCGACACGAGGCCGATGGTCAAAATACCGCACATATACAGCAGAATAATCGCGACGTCGAGAGCCGGAATTGCAAGGGTGGGCTGCGCGGCGTGGTTCATGCGCAAGATCCAGAGCGAACATTTGATTGGTCGGCTTGTTTGACAAGAGGCATGCCATCGGCGCCAAGTAGTTCGGTCACAATAAAGCACCTGCCATATTGAAAAAGCTTTGGTTGGTCCAATTTAGAGCACAAGGTATCATTCGTGAATTTCGGATGTCAAGGATTTCGCAATGAGGCGACTGGCGCGGAGCGCATCTCTTAGGTACGCTGCTGAAAGAAAAACCTCAGGCACTTCTTAACCTCGGTCAACTCTCTTGACGGACGATGGATGCTACCCCTACAATCTGTTCCGTATAATGGCTGAGCCAATTGCAACTCTGGATCAGCCGCAATGTTGAGGAATCCTTTATGAGACAAATCCTACTGACTGCTCCGGGTGAGTTTTTAGACCTTAAGGTCCCGCGCCCAGTGCCTTCCAGTGGACAGGCCCTGGTTCGAGTTCATCGAGTCGGGGTTTGTGGTAGCGATTTTCATGCTCTTGCTGGAAGGCACCCAGTCTACACATACCCACGTGTTCTGGGGCACGAGCTTGCCGGCGAAATAGTGGATGTGCCTGACAATACGCGAGGCCTCCGCCCGGGTGATCGATGCGCCATCGAACCGTACATCAGTTGCGGCCAATGCCGAACTTGTAAAGTGGGAAGAACGAACTGCTGCGAACAGCTTCGGCTGATCGGTGTACATGTCGATGGAGGTATGCAGGGCTTTTTAGGGGTCCCGATTGAGCTATTGCACAAATCAGAGCGACTTTCGCTTGATCAACTCGCGCTGGTCGAGACGTTGGGAATTGGGGCGCATGCCGTAAACAGAAGCCAATTGAGGGCGGGTGAAGAGGCGCTGGTAATCGGGGCCGGCCCCATCGGGCTGGCGGTGAGTCAGTTCGCTGCGGCCATCGGGTCGAAAGTGACAATCGTAGAAACCAACGATTGGCGAAGACGCTTTGCACACAAATTGGGTGTAGAAGCCCTGGCTACTCCTGACGGACGACAAGCTGACGCGGTATTGGATGCTACGGGTAGTGCGACCGTGATGGCAGACAGTTTGAATTATGTGGCTCCCGGAGGGCGGCTGGTTTTCGTGGGCTTAACCCGTGATCCAGTACAAATTGATGACGCTTTGCTGCATCGGCGCGAAATCACGATTTATGCGAGCCGAAACAGTTGTGGACAGTTCCCGCCCATTATCCGCATGCTGGAAGAAAACAAGATTAATATCGAGCCTTGGATAACGGATCGGATCAGCCTTGACGAAGTGCCTGCGCGGTTCAAAGAGCTTTCCGAAAAAGTTGGGATGATGAAAGCGGTCGTGGAGGTACAAGATAGCGATGGATAGAATGCAAGCCGGTTCGAAGTAAAGGCGCTGCGGTTGTTGGTGCGGTGGTGAAACAGGCACTTGGCCCTACGTGGCGTGTGACTCGCTATCGTGTATCTAGTCCCGATGGATGGGCGCGAGCCTTTGATGGAACACAATACTCTTGGACGGACCGGGATGAAGGTCTCCCGGCTGAGCTTCGGAGGTTCATCGCTGGGTGGCGTTTTCCGTCCTGTCGATGAAAGTGAAGCCATCAAGGCTGTACATGCAGCTCTCGAATGCGGGATCAACTATTTCGATGTGGCGCCGGCCTACGGAGGCACAGTCGCTGAAACGGTTCTGGGAAAGGCGTTGCGCGGCATTCGGCGTGATCGGTATTACCTATCTACGAAAGTTGGCAAGTATTCAAAACCCGGAACGTATGGCGAGGATACGCTCGACTACTCACGCTCCCGTCTTCGCAAGTCGATCGACGAGAGTGCAGAACGGCTAGGAACTGACTATTTCGATCTGATCCACATCCACGACATCGAATACCAAGGGCGTAAGCACACCGAGTGGGCCCTAGGCGAAGGCTACGAGTCGGTGGTGGAGTTGAAGCGGGAAGGGCGTATAGGCGGCGTCAGCTTTGGAATCTATCCGATCGATTTGTGGGTGCGAATTTTCTCTTCTCTCGATGTGGACGCGGGCCTGGTTCATAACCACTACTGCCTGAACGATACGCGAATGATGGAATTGCTGCCTGTTGCTGAATCGAAGCGAATTGGAATCATCAATGGTTCTCCATTCGGCAGCGGCCTGCTGACAGACCGTGGGCCGGCAGCGTGGCATCCTGCCAGTTCTGAGGATCGAGCTGTTTTTAAATCGGCTGCCGATTTCTGCCGAAAGCAAGGGACTTCGATCGCCAAGGTGGCCCTGCAGTTTGCCAGCCAAAACCCGAGGCTTCCGACTACTCTCTTCAGTTCCGCCAGTTCTGAATCAGTGCGACGTAGTGTTCTATGGCATGAAGAATCATGCGACCTGGTACTCGTGGCAGAGGTGCAAAAAATTCTGGAACCCGTGCGCGACAAGCAATGGGAATACTAGCCGGCTGCGGAGAACCCCGAGGGGCGCCGTATTTTGAAAGGCCACAATGACCGAGGGTCACGCCAGGATCGGATGCCCTCGCGTCGCGAATTCTTGAAGTGGTGCAGCAGCGTATCTGCCCTCTGGCTCCCTGCAAGTTATGCGACGGCGCCGCTGGCCATTAGCCACGAACCAGGCCCCCAACAACAGCGAACACCGCCTACTCCACTGGGCTATCGCCTTATACCTCACTATCCCCAGGGAGTGCCGCTCGATGACGTGATGCGGAAAGTCAACCCGGAGCTGGACGTCTTTCCCACAGAGACGTACGCGGAAGAGATTGACGCCACTCTTGCCCGCTGGGGCGACGCTTTACGCCAGTCTCCCCCTGATTTTGGACAGCTTGAAGGTTCACTTTCGCCAGAGTTAACGGCCTCTCCGCTGGTAGCCTCGGATGTCAAGAAGATCCGTTCCGGGCCGCCTCTTGAGGTCTCGCAACTGCTGTTCCCAGGCGGTCAAAGCCTGCATCGCAATCAATTCGCCGTGCAACTGCGCACGCTGTTGGATTCTTCAAGCCGCGTTTTGGTGGCAGAATTCCAGATACCCTCCCTCTGTGTAATCTCCTCATCGCCCCTCGTGGTCCATACGCAAGTATGTTACGACTGGGTTTTGACGGGATCGGATTTCTATCGCGAGCAGCGGATTGGAAAGTGGAGTATTAAATGGCGTCGGGAGTCCGGTGGCGAGTGGCGCGCGCTGGAATGGCAAGCTCTCAGAGAAGAGCGTTGTCGCGCTTCGAGTGCAGCGTTTGTGGACATCACCGCGCAGGCGTTCGGTAGCAACCGGTCGTACAGCGGGCAGCTTCTTTACGGAGCGGATTACTGGCGGACGGTGCTCGATGAGGCGTCAGGTATCGACATCTATGGAAGCGTCGGTGTCGCCAGCGGAGACATGGATAACGATGGCTTCGATGATCTCTATGTATGCCAGCCGTCCGGACTACCCAATCGTCTCTACCGCAATCGGGGAGATGGGACTTTCGAGGACATTACGGAAGCGGCGGGTGTTGGCGTGCTCGACGCTTGCCCTTGCGCGCTGTTTGCTGACGTCGACAACGACGGTTATCAGGATCTCCTTGTGGTCCGAGTAACAGGTCCTCTGCTCTTTCTCAACCAGCGAAATGGAACCTTCAGGCTGAAACCTGATGCCTTCCGGTTTGCGAACGAGCCTCAAGGCACATTTACCGGTGCCGCCTTCGGAGACTACGACCGCGATGGATGGCTTGATGTGCACTTTTGTCTCTACAGTTACTATAAGGGTCTCACTCAAAATCAATATCCGCTGCCTTACTACGATGCGCAAAACGGACCGCCCAACTTCCTGTTCCGCAATAACGGCGATAACACCTTCATTGATGTAACCGCCCGAACCGGTCTCAACCAGAACAACAATCGCTACAGTTTTGATTGTCACTGGGCAGACTACGATAACGACGGCTGGCCCGACCTTTACGTTGTGAATGACTTCGGGAAGAAGAACCTGTACCACAACAATGGCAATGGGACGTTCACCGATATAGCCGATAACGCTGGAGTCTCGGATATTGGGCCTGGGATGAGTGCTTGCTGGTTCGACTACGACAATGACGGCTGGCTCGATCTCTATATCTCTAACATGTGGGAGGCGCCAGGCCTACGCCTCACCACTCAGGACGCCTTTGCCACGCAAATGCCGCGCGACATCCTCGCGCTTTATCGGCGATTTGCTCAGGGCAATTCGCTATACCGGAACCTCAAGAACGGAAGCTTCGCGGATCACAGCGTATCTGCTGGGATTGAGACGAGTGGCTGGTCCTGGTCGAATCATGCGTGGGATTTCGATCACGATGGTTACGCGGACCTGTACATCGCCAACGGCTTGATCTCCGGCCCTCGTAAGCAGGAGTTGGCAAGCTTCTACTGGCGGCAAGCTGTTGCACAGTCGTATCCTGCTGACCGCCCCGCAGGCTACCAGAGAGGTTGGAACGCGATCAACGAGTTGACCCGTTCGGATGGTACGTGGGGAGGTTATCAGAGAAATGTCTCTTACCTGAACAACCACGATGGGACGTTTACGTCTTGTGCGGGAGCGCTGGGACTGGACTTTATCGATGATAGCCAGGCGTTTGCCCTTGCCGACTACGACCACGATGGGCGGATGGAAGTATTCCTGACCAATCGCACGGGGCCGCAACTTCGGCTTCTGCGTTGTGAAATGCAGGGTCTTGGGAACTCTATTGCCTTTCGCCTGCGCGGCACCAAGAGCAACCGGGATGCGATCGGGGCGGTCATAACCTTGGAGACGGAACAAGGAACTCAGACTAGGCTCCTTCAAGCGGGCACAGGGTTCTGCTCACAACACTCGAAGGAGATCTTTTTTGGATTGGGGAAAGGCGGTGTTCCTGTTAAGGCGCGGATCCGCTGGCCGAATGGACTGCTCCAGGAATTTCAAAGCCTGCCGGTGAATCACCGGATTGAAATTGAAGAGGGTTCTGAGCAGTTCCACGCCGAACCCTTTCGGGCTCTTTCCGAGCGATCTTCTCTTCGTCTCGAGCCCCAGCCGAGTTTGCCCTCGCCATCTGAATGCGAGACCTGGTTGCTCGACCCGGTGGCTGCTCCGGACTTCGAACTGCCGGACATTATGGGCAGTATGAACACTCTGGCTGAGTTCCAGGGGCATCGGGTTTTGTTAAGCTTCTGGGCTTTGGAAAGTGCTGCCAGCCTGAAGCTCCTGGAGACCTTCGAGCCGCAGGTCAAGTGGGCGCGCGAAGGACTTCAACTCATCGCTGTGAACGTTGACCAACCGACGGCGGCGGACAAGGTGCGGGCTTTTGTCCAGGAAAAGAATTTCTCATTCATCACTGTGCTCGGTTCGGTGGACATGGCGGGTATCTACAATGTTCTTTACCGTTACCTGTTCCCACGGCGGAGGGACTTGGGAATTCCGACTTCCTTCCTGATTGACGAAAAAGGGGACATCGTCAAGGTCTACCAGGGAACGCTCAGCCCGGACCATGTCTCGGGTGACTTGCGCCGCATCCCAAAATCGCCGGAAGAGCGAGTGCACGTGGGGCTTCCATTTCAGGGCATTTCTCCCGAGCGAGGATTTCGACGCGACAACCTGGCTTACGGGATAGCGTTCTACCAGAGAGGTTATCTGAACCAGGCCTTAAAACTGTTCCAGCTCGCTGCGCGTGACAACCCCAGCGACGCAGCGACTCAATACAACCTTGGAACTTTGTATCTAATGAAGGGAATGACTGCCGCCGCTCACGAGCCTCTGAGGAGGGCCCTACAAATCCGACCCAACTATCCTGAGGCCGAGATTAACCTGGGAATCATTGCGGCGCAGGAGGGGCGGCCGCAGGAAGCCCAGCACTATTTCGAGGGTGCGATTCGGCAGAATCCCAACAATTCCGGCGCACTGATGAGTCTTGGAACCCTATATCGGCTGCAAGGCCGCTTCGCGGAGGCGCGGCAGCCGCTTGAGCAGGCTCTTCGATCCGATCCGGAGAATCCAAAAGCAAACTATGAACTGGGGATGCTCTTTGCTCAACAAGGAAATACCGAGCGAGCCCAGCAATACCTCCGGGAGGCAGTGCGATTGCGCCCAGATTTCCCTGAAGCACTCAACAACATGGGGATTATTTATTGGAGGACCCAGAATCTGGAAGATGCCATTAGAGCATTTCAAGAATGCATTCGAGTCTTGCCCGATTTCGACCAACCCTATCTGCACCTCGCCAAGCTCTACAGTGCCACCAACAAACCAACCCTCGCTCGGGAGATCCTTCAACAGCTCCTGTCACGAGCCCCAAACAATTCAATTGCGCGCCAAGCGCTCGAGCAATTGAAGCAGTAACTCGTTTGCTCCGCCTCGGTAGCTACCACGCCGCTGAAATCATACTCAGCTTCGTGCCGAAAGAGCGGATCAGGTCACGGGCAAAGCTGCTTTATCCGAACTGGATCTACGAGGTAACAATATCCACAGCTCGACCCGATTGGGTGTACCAATATCCCCATCATGCGAGTGCACCTGCCTGGGAACCAAGACGCGTCCCTCGGAGAGTCTCGAAGTCTAACGTCCCAATGCATAAAAATTCTCTTGACAATCGGGAAGGATACGAGCTATGAGTTCCATCGCCGATTGGTCCAGCCAACTTTATTGGTTGGCAAACCACGAAATCGTGGTTCTTGGAGGTTACGATGGCGCATCTACCAAGAGTTCTGGCGATTTTCGTCCTTGGCTTGTTCATGTCCGTAACCTTAGGCTTTGGTCAGAGTCCCACGGGTGGAGTCAATGGTACCGTTACCGACCCGACGGGCAGTGTAGTTCCTGGCGTGACCCTGCACCTTGCCAATCAGGGCACTGGGATTGTGTCTACCGCCGTCACCAACACTAGCGGTGTCTATGCTTTCGTGAATGTCGCACCGGCTCTTTACAGTCTCAAGGCAGAAAAATCCGGTTTCAAAGCGACCTCGGTAGCTGCCTTCAGGGTAGATGTCAATGGGACTGTCACGTTGAATATGACTCTTTCTGTGGGGCAAGTTTCGGAAACGGTACAAGTATTCGGCGAAGCTCCCTTGCTCCAAGCCTCCACATCTGAATTGGGCACGGTCATAGGAAGCAAGGCCGTCGAGAACTTGCCGATCAATGGCCGGAACTTCACCGAACTGACAATGCTGGTTCCGGGCGTCTCACCAGTAAACACCGCGCAAGAATGGGGCAGCACGGTCGCTCTCCCTGGTTCCGCCTGGATCAAGCCAAGCGTTGATGGGCAATGGAGTAGAAGCAACCTCTATTTGATGGATGGCATTATCAACACCGAAGGCGAGACCGCTGGTTATAGTATTCTGCCCAGCCTCGATGCGATTCAAGAATTCACTGTCGAAACACACAATGCTAAAGGTGAATACGGCTTGGTGATGGGCGGTACGGTCAATCTCGCGACGAAGTCCGGGACCAACACGCTTTACGGCTCAGCGTTCGAGTACGTGCGCAACCAGATTTTCGACGCACGGAATCCTTTTACCGATATAAGCACCGACAGTGCAGGAAACATTATCCCCATTGCTCCTGCGACATTTCGACAGAACCAATTCGGCGCTACTCTGGGTGGACCCGTTTACATACCCAAACTCTACAATGGCAAGAACAAACTTTTCTTTTTCTTCAGTTATGATGCCTGGCGGTATTCGTCAGCGGCAAAATCGCTCTATCACGTCCCCACAACGGCGGAACTCGGTGGAGATCTTTCAGCATGGCCGGTTCAGATATACGATCCCGCAACTACGCGTCCGGATCCGGCGAACCCGGGACAATACATACGCGATCCGTTTCCTGGCAATATCATCCCGAAGAACCGACTCAGCACAACGATGGTGAACACGCTTACGGCTTTGTACGACACTCCGAACATTCCCATCGAGAGTTATGCAAATGGCTTCAACAATGTAGTCAATAACCGGCCGAACGTAAACAATGCCAATGCTTTTGAGGGGAGGATCGATTATCAGGCCACGTCAAAGACGCGCCTGTTCTTCCGCGTGAACCATTTTAGTCAATGGGACCTCACGGCCGACACCCTCAAGAACGGCGGCTTCGACCATCACACTCCCAATCAACTAGCTCTGGGCTGGGATCAGACATTCAGCCCTAATCTTCTTCTCACGACACGCGTGTCAACAACCGGGACTCCCTGGACCCGGAGTCCGGAACATCCGGTGTCCGCATCGCAGTGGTCCAACCTCGGTTGGGGTCAAATTAACCGATACGGCGGCCAGATTTTGATAAACATTCCTGAACTCGGGCCAACCGGAATTGAGGGTGACCCGTACAGTGTCGCTTCGGAGCGGAATTACCAGTTTTCCCAGGATTTCAGCTGGGTAAAAAAGAATCACCAGCTGAAATTCGGATATCTCTTCTTCCGTCAGCACTGGTGGGGGTCCGATCCCTACGCCGGAGCGGATTTCCGAACCGACCAGACCGCCGATCCAGGGCAGACTGGTGGAGTGCTATCGGGGATCGGCCTTGCGTCCGCCTTGCTCGGAGCTCCGAATGACACGTTCGGTTCGGACCAGTATTACAACCAGAAGTACAACACCTGGGGCTTTTATGGTCAGGACCAGTGGAAAGTGAAGCGGAACCTGACAGTGAGCTACTCGCTACGCTGGGAATTTGTTGATCCTGCGAACTACAGCAAGGTCACGGCCGGCGACTTCAATTTTGCCACAGGAGATTACTGGATAGGTGGCAAAGCGATGCCCCCGGCGTGTGGAACGCCTGCAATTCCGCCGTGTATCCCGGGTGGAGACTTGTCGGCCCTTCCTGGAGGCAATCACATCATTCTTGCACCACGTCCAAACATTAAAGCGCCTCACCGGAGCAATTTTGAGCCGCGTGTGGGATTTGCCTGGGAGTTTATGCCCAAGACGTTGCTGCGGGCAGGGGCCGGACTGACTTACGACGTGTTCTCGGGGATCACTCAGGAGAACAACAATATCCAGGCGCTGTGGCCGAATAACAATTTCGGGTCCGCCGTCTACAACCAGATAGGACAGGCGGTAACCACGCTTGATGCTGCCGAGGGACAGGGGCTTGATTTTGGGCCGGATCCCACCGGCCCCTGGAACTCGATAGCCTTCGGCGGCTATTGTTTTGATCCCAACAAGAAACCCCCTTACTCGATTCAATACAACGTGCAACTCCAGCGTGAGTTCACGCCAGACCTCACGCTGTCAGCGGCCTATAGCGGAAGTGTCACTCGGAGATTGGACTACGGCTATTTCGCTAACGCTGCTACCACGCCTGGACCCGGGTCAGCTGCTCAGGTGAATGCTTTGCGCCCGTTCCCATACGTTGGACTCCCGTTTCCCTATAGCTTTGACACGGGCCGCGCCAACTACAACTCGCTGCAGGTTGAACTAAATCGCCGCTTCAGACGGGGACTGATGCTACTCGTTGCCTATACCTGGTCGAAATCGATTGATAACGGTGCCAGCGGCTGGTTTGGCTCTGAAAATGGCGCCAGCGGCACCTCATCCATTCAGAATGAGTACGACATGAAGTCCAACCGCAGTGTTACTAGCTACAACGTACCTCAGAATCTCGTGGTCAGTGGCAGCTATGAATTGCCTGTTGGGAGAGGGAAACGGTGGCTCCCTAGGGGGCCACTTTCCTGGATAGTCGGCAATTGGCGGACCGATGTCATCCAGGCGATTCATTCCGGAGCGCCGTGGAATCCGTACATCGACGGAGACGTGGCCAACGTGGGAAGGTTTGATTCGTATGAGCGACCTAATCTCGTCGGCGACCCAACCCCTGCGCATCGTACTATCAACGCGTGGGTCAATCCTGCGGCCTTCGCTATTCCTCAGTTCGCGTACGGAGATTTGGGCCGAAACGTATTCCGGAGCGCACCCGTTTTTGAGACCGACTTCACCTTGGCTAGGGTGTTCCCAATCACGGAACAGGTGCATTTTGAATTCAGGGCCGAGGCATTCAATGTGTTTAATATGATGAACTACGGCGTTCCCAACGTGGATATGAGCAATCCAACCTTCGGTCAGATCTCTTCCCTCGCAACCACTCCGCGACAGTTGCAACTGAGTCTTAGGCTTAATTTTTGATCCTGATCCTTCATGCCGAACGCCATCGAGCGATGGTTGTTCGCAGGGACCGTTCGAACGGAGAAACGTCGTCGAGACTTTCGGACGTATGACCGCAAGAAGACGTAGTTTTTATCAAAGGTGCGCTTACATCCGCTTTAGCTTCGCAAACACTGGTCTGGCCTTTGTCGGAGTTGCCCAGAAACAGGCAACAACCAACGCACGCTCGCAGCCCGGATGCCTGGAGGAGCACTCCAGTCGGTTTCGATAGCCCAGCTGCTGGCAGGAAATAGGGAGCAACTTGGGAGTCACTCGCAACCCGGCCGACTCCGCCATGGTTTCCCGATGCGAAATTCGGCGTTTTCGTCACATGGGGTCCTTATTCCGTCCCCGCATATAACCCGCTAAGAAAGGTTACGCCGAGTGGATAGGTCACTCGAAGAGAGGATGGATGAATGATCCCCTCATCAAGGACACCTTCGGCGAACGAAGTCACCTATGGGGACTTTGGAAAGGCGCTCAGAGGTGAGCTATTTGATCCTGATCAGTGGGCGAGTCTTTTTGCCAGGTCGGGGGCCAAGTACGTCGTGTTTACGACCAAGTTTCACGATGGTTTTGCATGTGGCCGACGATCTATTGCTGGCCAAAGCATTGGAATGCCGGCGAGACGGGACCTAAGCGTGACGTCGTCGGCGAGATAGAAAAGGCCGTCCGCAAGAAAGCAATGCGACTCGGTGCCTACTTTTCACTTTGCGAGTGGTTCAACCCGCTGCAGATGAACAACAGCGAGGACCTCAAGCACTGTGTGGATTGCTCCACATATAGCGAGAGATATATGACTCCCCAAGTGAAGGAGTTGTGACGCGCTATATGCCTGACATGCTTTGGGGCGACGGAAACTGGGTTGCCAGCGATCAGCTGAGAATCAAGGAATTGCTTGCCTGGGTGTACAACGAATCGCCGATTCGTGACACGGTGGTGGTGAATGATGGGTGGGGCAACCTGTGGACAGAACGGGATGTGGCCGATTACGCGGTCGGCGAGTATGGACATTTCCGGGCAGGCTTGAAAGCCAACAAACCCTGGGAGGAGGGTCGCGGGATAGGCAGGTCTTTCGGTTACAACCGCGTGGAAGATGTGGATGACTACAAGAGCTCTAAAGAGTTGGTTCATTTTCTGGTCGAAGTGGTCAGTAAGGGGGCAATCTCTAACAGGAGCAACCCTTGGACAGCGACAAAACGAGACGAAGCTTCTTGAAGAGGTTGGGGGTAGCCTCGATGTTGGCTGCCCGACCAATGAATCGAATCTTCGCGAGCAACTTGACGAATTCGATGTTCAGGGAAGAGTACATTCCTCCGAAGGGGAACATCCGGGTCCCGGAATCAGACGACCAGTGGAAGGCGGTGGAAGACTATGTAGACGAACCGGGTCCGGAATATCGCCATGCTCCAGAATCCGCCTTTGAAACCTTTCGTGACATTAAATATGGTGTGCGGATCCATTGGGGACTGTACTCCATCCAGGAGTGGTGGAACACCAGTTGGCCCCTCCTGGAATTGTCGCCGGCGGAGATGCAAAAATATCAGGAGCAATACAAAACCTGGAACCCCTCGGGATTCGATGCCGACGAATGGATGGAGTTTTTCAAAGAGAATGGGATGAAGATGTTTGCCATCACTTGCAATCATCACGAAGGGTTCACCATGTATGACACGAAAAGGAGAGTGAAAAGCCGGGTTGACTGGAGGGCACCCGGGGGACCCAAACTCCAAAGTTGTGACTTGGCATACAGCATTCTGGAGACCCCCTTCAAACGAGACGTGGTAAGAGAAGTGTGCGACGCCGGGCGCAAGCGCGGGCTCAAGGTCGATCTCTACTTTTCGCACCCCAACTGGTACGACGCAGACTTTCGTCCTTATTGCAGACATCCCCTGCATCCGGGTCTGTATGGCGTTCCGGATCCTACGCGAGAAGAGCAAACGCGGATGATGGCGGGCCATCGCCAGCAACTGACGGAGTTACTGACGAACTACGGCAAGATCGACATGGTGTGTCTGGACATGTGGCTGGGGAAAGAGGTGTGGCCCCAATTGCGCGAGACCATGCTGGCACTCCGCAAGCTCCAGCCGGATGTAATGTTTCGCGCACGCGGCATCGGTAATTACGGGGACTACTACACCCCCGAACGATACGTGCCTGGGGGAAAAGGAACAACCGACATACCCTGGTTCGTAATTTATCCGTTAGGCCGCGGCTTCTCTTATGGCGGCGCCGATGATCACTACAAGGGTAGTAGGTGGGTCATCGAAAATCTTGTCGACTCGGTGGCCAAAGGCGGCAACTTCATGGTTGGGATCGGTCCCGACCGCAACGGCAGGTTTAGCCCGACGGCCCTGAGTCAACTGCAAGAAGTCGGTTCATGGCTGAAGGTGAATGGTGAAGCGATTTACGAAACGCGGCCGAGGCCGGGTGATTTATGGAAAGAGGGTGAAGAAGTTTCCTTCGCCGAACCCCGGCCTGAAAATGGCGAACGGCCTGCCGCGACCGGCGAAAATGGCCCGATTCGTTTTACTCGCAGCGAGGATGGAGGAGTGGTCTACGCTATTTGTTTGCGATGGCCCGGTCCAAGGCTAAGGTTGAGGACCATTCGGGCAAGCCAAAGTACAAAGATCACCCTTCTGGGTGTGGGCGAAACATTGAAATGGCATGATGACACTGCTGAGGGGTTGATCGTCGAAATTCCGAGTGCGCTTCAAGATGAAGCAAGACGGCCGTGTAAAGTTGCGTGGGCGTTCAGAATTGAAGGCGAGAAGCTGTAGTTCCCGTGTGCTTTTGTGGTAAATGCCAAGAATCAGCAGAAGACACAGCCATTGGTGAGTTGCTGTACCAATTGTGCGAATCACGCTAAAATAAGTACTGTCCGTTGTTTGTTCGTTCGAAGGACAACGTCGCACTTCTTGTCGCGCATATGGCAACTTCGGTGCAGACTCGCCGCAAGACACCGGCCGACACCCGGATTACGGCCAAGATACTCGAAAAGATTAAGCGCCTTATCGCGACCGGGGCGGTTGCGCCAGGGGGCAAGTTCGCCCCTGAACGTGAACTGGCGAAGGAGTTCGGCGTAAACCGCGCTTCATTGCGTCAGGCTCTGAAAGTTCTTGAGATTATGGGTGTGCTCGCCCAGAGAGTGGGCGATGGGACGTATCTGAGCGCCAGCGCCGAGTCGACCCTCAAAGAGCCAGTCGACTTTCTCATCCTCTTAGACGACCTTTCCCATCATGAACTGTTCGAGACCCGCATGATTGTTGAACCGGAACTGGCGGCACGGGCTGCCCAGCGGGCCAGCGCCGAGGACCTAATCGGGCTTCGAAAGGCGATTGTGGCGATGGAGAACTGCCGGACGAACGAAGAGAGGTTGGATGCGGATCTGGCGTTTCACGAATGCATTTTTCGCGCCAGCGGCAATCGTATCTGTCACTTGTTGTTCAAAGTGATCCACCGCCACGTGCTGACCAGCATGTCGAAACTTTCCAAGCGCGTGCCCCTCGAGCGGCCGCTGACCTTTCACAAGCGAATCTATGCGGCGATTCAGGAGCGAAATTCGGAAGAGGCACGCCGCCAGATGTTGGACCACATTGCCGACACCAAAGGGCTCCTGACGTCGGCAAACATGTAGTGGAGCGCGGCCGCAATCTGCAGTCGCCGCGTGAATGGCTAGAGGGCCGGCATCAAGTTCTACGGTAGTCTGGTCAAAGGACCATCCAATTAGTCATTGGCCGATCGATGGTTTTCTCCCGCCGCACCCCAATCTTCACGCAGATCTCTCTCAGCTCTTGAGTAGTTCTTGATTATCTTGGCTTGACTATGTACGATTTGGTCCGTCCATTGATCCGAAAATCTTATGCGAAGACGAGAATTCTTGAAACTGACAGGCGGTGCGACGTTTGTTGCGGCGACCGTTCGGGCTAACACCGACGCTTTTGCGCTTTTAGCAGATGGCCAGCGGCACGAAGCTGTCTCCTTCTACGTTTCATCTTCCGGCAATGACCGGCATCCGGGCACCGCAGCAGCGCCGTTTGCCACTCTGCGTCGGGCGCAGCAAGCGGTTCGGGATTCAAAGAGAACTTCGATCTCCAACAAGGTTTTGGTCCGCGGGGGCACCTATTACCTTGAGAGTCCCCTCGTGTTTGAGCCGGAGGATTCCGGCAGTGAAGCGCCAGTCATTTACGCAGCTGAACCGGGCGAGTCGGTGACTATCAGCGGCGGCCGCAAGTTGTCCTGCAACTGGTCGACATATAAGAACGGAATCGCGATGACGAGGGTGCCGGCAGGATCAGAGTTTACTCAACTCTTCGTCAATGGAAAGAGGCAAGTCCGCGCTCGCTATCCAAACTACGATCCTTCCGATCCGGGGAAGTCCGGGTACATCCACGCTGCAGGTCCGATCCCGGCCGGCACCCCGAACCCTTACGCCGGGGAGGACGAAGAAATGACGTTCTCCACCCAGGCTCCCAGAGGCGTCCGTTTCGATCCGGCCACCTTCACAAAGCAGAAGTGGTCAAACCCCGAAGGCGCAGAGATACACATTTTTCAGGCAGCATACTGGGGCAACCTGCAGTGGAAGATCAGAGGCATTGACTTTGCCACGAACACGATTTGGTTTGGCGATGGCGGCCAACAAATCGGCGCCAAGTGGAGCTATGGTCCCGCGGTTCTTAACAAGCACTCGCGCTTCTTCATCGACAATGTATTCGAGGAGCTGGATGCGCCGAGCGAATGGTTCCTGGACGAGCAAAAGAGCATTCTCTACTACTATCCCGCGCCGGGCGTCGACCTGGCGAGCGCTCTGGTTGAGATTTCCGGGCTCGAGCATGTGATCCACTTCTCCGGGACCCAGGAGACTCCCGTTCATGATATTTCGCTGCAAGGTTTCCGCATCGCGCATACTACGACGACCTACCTTAAGCCCTACGACGTCCCATCCCTAAGCGACTGGGCGATTCACCGCGGCGGCGCGGTTTTCGCTGAGGGAACGCGAAATTGCTCGATCGAGGCCTGCTGGTTCGACGCCGTCGGCGGCAATGCTGTGTTCGTCAACAATTACAACCGCAAGTTTTCGGTGACCGGTTGCAGATTCACCGAGACCGGCGACAGCGCCATTTGCTTTGTCGGCGACCTAGGAAGAACCAATGGCACGCAACGCGCATTCCCCTACGAATGCGAGGCCAGCAACAATCTTGTTTGCGATATCGGATTCTTCGGTAAGCAAGTCGCGGGTGTTTACATCTCGCGAGCCAAGCGAATCACCGTCAGCCACAACCTGATGTACGACCTGCCTCGTGCCGGCATCTGCATCGGGGACGGCACCTGGGGCGGCCACGTTATCGAGTTCAATCACATTCATTCCACTTGTCGCGAAACCAGCGACCACGGCCCGTTCAACGCATGGGGACGCGATCGCGGTTGGGCCCTGGCTCAATCCCATGGACCCTACACTGCGGACCGCAGTCTGGATGTCTGGGAGGCGCTGGTCGATGCCATGGAACCGATCATCGTTCGTAATAACTTCTTCGACGAGAAATCCGGCTGGGGGCTCGACCTCGACGATGGCGCTTCGAACTACGAAATCTACAACAATATATCGGTCGGTGGCGTGAGTATGAAATTGCGTGAAGGGGCCTATCGCAAGGTCTATAACAACATCTGGTACTTGTCGAAAGGTGCGCCCTGCTTCCATGTGGGGAACAATTACAATCACGACCAGTATTTCAACAACATCACGGTGATGGATCCAGGAAATACGAAGTGGCCCGATGGTTTCCCGTGGTGGCCGCAGATGATCTATTCGGTAATCGCCCCGCCGCTCCTGGGGCCGTGGCTCGAAAGACTCGATAACAACTGCTTCTACTGCGTTGGCGGAGAATTCCAAGCGGTGGTCGATGAGTTACGGTCAGATGGGGGAAAACACAACCCGCAGCGTTATGACCTTGCAGGATGGCAAGAGCTTGGCTTCGACCAGCATTCTGTTCTTGCCGATCCGCTTTTTGTCGATCCCAAGAATCGCAACTTCCAGGTCAGCCCAGAATCACCAGCCCTGAAGGTGGGCTTCAAGAACTTCGAAATGGGCAAGTGGGGATTGACCGACAAATTTCCCGGGCAGTGGCGTGAATCAATACGTTAAGAACTTCGAAGAGGCAAACATGAGAAAACTCACCTTTGCAACATTTGTGGTTGCTTCTGCTCTATTGGCCGCGGCAATGTACGCCAAAACGGAGAACTCACGCGTCCAACGCATCGGCATGGTAATCGGAATCAAAGCCGACCAGATCAGTGCCTACGAGGCGCTGCACGCCGCCTCCAACCCCGGCGTGCGCGACTTGTTGGCTAAAAGTCACATGCATAACTTCTCTATCTACATGCGTCAACTCGACGACGGAAACTACTACCTCTTTGGATATTACGAGTACACCGGCACGGACTACAAAGCGGACATGGAAAAGCTCGAGGCGGAACCTCGCAACCAAAAGTGGCTCTCCGTAACGGGCCCGATGCAAGTTCCGCTTCCCGGGGAACGGTCCTGGGCCATGATGAAAGAGGTCTATCACAATCCTTAAGAAATAAGAATTCAGCCCGCAAGCTGGAGTGCGTGCGGAAATTCGGGATCGCGCGGAGCTTTATGAAGGGGGACATATGCTGGTGCAGCGCATGTGTTGCAGTCTGTTCTTAGTTGGAATCCTTTCTCAGTGTGTCGTAGAGAGCAAGAAAAGGGCTTAGTGGCATGTTGGCTGTTTGATGAAGCGAGGGGTACGAACACCGTTGAAAGCTTCAAACACACGGAGGACGTGATCCAAGTGAATCCTGCGTTTGTGAGCGGAGTCCGTGACAAAGGCTTCAAGTTTGAGGGGTTCATGACCCGCACTACACGCGATTCCAATTGTGGACGGCGTTAGGAATGCGTCCGAATCCACGACGCAGTAACTTTCGAGGGGTGGATCGCCCCTCAGGCCTGCCCTTGGAATTGGAATGCGAGCCAGACCCGTTGCTCCAGGCTTGCGCGTACCTTTGAGCACAGGTTCGCGGCGAGCGCTTAGTCCGCGAGAAGGCTCAACCAGATAGCGATCTCGTCCGGCTTGTTCCACGATCAGGGTGTCAAGGTCGGCCTCACAATCTTTTCCGAGGAAGGCGTCCGGGGCCATATAGCGCAGAATAAAAGCTGGGGGGGGAGGCGCTCATCGTGGGCGGCCCGATCGGAATCGCGGTCGCTCGGGTGCACATCGTGGAGAAGAGCGATTGGCGGAGAGCTTCGTGGAACGCATGGGGTACACGTCATTGTAGACTGCGGAGGACCGGCACGCGGATGCGGTGTTCGACGCAACCAGCAACGCGGCAGCAATGGCAGCGGGCCTGGCCCACGTCGGGAGCGGCGGAAGACTGATATTTGTGGGGCTGACCCTCGACCCGGTTTGCATTGACGTTCCCCTGTTTCATCGCAAGGAGATGACGCTGCTGGCCACCCGCAACAGCTTCGGCTTGTTCCCTCGAATCATCCGATTGATTGAGCGGGCAGGATTGACACGCCTCATTGGGTGACCGACCGGCTGGAGCTTTCGCACTGGATTGAGAGCACTGGGGCGGAACCGATAAGCCAGGAATTTTCCAGGCTGAATGGGTCGCTAGCGGTTAATGCGCAATCGAACATGGAGATGCTTCCCGTCATGTTTTGGCACCATCATTATGTCGAATGGTTGTGCCAAACAACATCAGGCACCTAATATTTCAGGCAAGTATGTTTAAGGCACGATTGTTGCCATTGACCCTTGTTGTTGATGGAAAATCACGGAAATGCGCTCTCGAAATGTAGATCGCTCGTCACCTGCAATTATGGCTTGACAACTCCAAGGGGGGTAGGGTATATGGTGACCGTCATCACAATTGGACGGACCAAACGTACAATCCTATTTTGCAGTCGCGGGAGGCCACAATGGTGCTAGCACGAACTGTGAGGAGCCGGTCGCTTCGTGTGTTCGTGACGGTGGCCATCTCCCTAGGAGTGGGGGGGCTACTTTTCACCGGCTTATCCTTGACACTGACCACACTAGGTCATGCCCAAGTGGCGACCGCGGCGGTGGGAGGTAGAGTGACAGATTCCTCGGGGGCCGTGGTGCAGGATGTAACAGTGGCCTTGACGAATGTAGGTACCGGCATCAAAACCGTGACTCGCACCAATAGCACTGGCGTCTACTACATCGGTGACATTATTCCGGGTTCATATGCTCTGGAAGTCGCCAAACAGGGCTTTGCCACCGAAAAGCATTCGTTTCCTCTCGCTGTCAATCAGACCGCAACTGTGAATTTTACCCTTCACGCAGGCATGACCGAGACGACCGTGGAAGTTTCAGCTCAAGGCGTCCAACTAGAGACAGCCACCGCCGAACTGGGAAATGTCACTGACCAAGAAAATGTCAATGCTTTGCCTTTGAACGGGCGTGATTTCACTCAACTAACCCTGTTATCACCAGGTAGCAGTCCTGCTAACCAGTCGGGCAATGCCGCCGGAAGCTGGCTGGTTCCCTACGGCAACGTCGCATTTCCGGCAGTAAATGGTCAGAATAATAATAGTAATATGTATCTGCTCGATGGGACTGTCAATTTCGGCGGGATCCGAAACACATATGGAATTGCCCCCATCTTGGACGACGTTCAAGAGTTTAAAGTTCAATCGCATAATGACGAAGCCCGGTTCGGCCAGGTACTCGGTGGAATTGTCAATGTAGTGACGAAGTCTGGGACCAACCACTTCCATGGGGATGTTTGGGATTTTTTGCGCAACGATGCGCTTGATGCGGTTCCTTACTTTGCGCAGAACAAGACTCCACTTAAGCAGAACCAATTCGGCGGCACGGTTAGTGGGCCAGTGATCCTGCCGCATTACAACGGCCGGAACAAGACTTTCTTTTCCTCCTCCTACGAAGGTCTTCGTAATCATACCGCCGCGAATTCCCTAGCTTTAACGCCAACGGCGGCACAATTGGGAGGAAATTTCAGCGCCTTGACTGGCACGCAGATCTATAATCCGTACAGTACCGTCGTTGATCCCACGACCGGGGCGGCAACTCGACAGCCTTTCATGTGCGACGGCGCAGGAAATCCGATGCCAGTAAACGCGAGCAATTTGCAACCGTCTGGCACTTCCTGTAACAAGATCCCTGCAATTCTGCTAGATCCCACAATGGTCAACTTTGCACAAACATTTTTTCCTGCGCCGATGGATACTGGAAACCCAGCCTTTAATCAGCGGAATACGACGCCAAACATCATCGATGGCAACGAGATCTCGGAACGTATCGAGCAGCAAATTGGAGAGAAGGATAGGATATTTGGTCGCTATACGGGATGGTGGCAGACGACCTCGGGCTCAGGGGGATTCCCAAACTTGTTGTCGAACACCAACTCTTACACCTATAACCTTGCCGCTCATTGGACACATACGTTCGGGCCATCCACAGTAATTGATGTGGGATTTGGTCGAACGTACGGCGACTACAATGTCAACCCGAAATACGTGAATGTACCCGCGAATTACCTTCAGCAGTCGGGGTTTGCCCAATACTTTTACGATCACCCGGGCAGCGGGAATCTTATCCCTTCGATGTTTCCTTCAGGTGGCTATGTCGGCGGAGCAAACTATCAGGCAAAGATCCATTGGACGGACATTTACGACTATCGCGGTGACTTACATAAGGCCTATGGCAAACATTTGTTCAGCATGGGCGCGAGTCTCGCAACGAATGGTTGGTGGCAGCCGTTTAATGGCTCGCAAAACAATTTCGATGCATTCCAGACCTCTGATGGCGAGGGCAACGGCGGGGACGCCATGGCTTCTATGGTGCTTGGCATCCCCAGCTACGCGGAAGTGGATAATGTGTATTCCTACCTGCACGGTGGTAAAGCAATTGGCGCCTATTTCCAGGACCAATGGCGGGTTACCCCGCGCCTCACACTCAATCTTGGGCTGCGTTATGACGTGACCATCAACCCGAGGGAGGGTAGGGCCTCCGACGGAAGTAACATTACGGGTGACTTCAATCTCAGCAATGGCACATACGTTCTGCAAGATCCGGCGCCAGCCTGTTCAGCAACCCAGGGAACGCCCTGCATTCCGGGCGGGGTCTTGCCAGCCCATGTGGTAGTGGCCAGCAACGGCAAAATTAGTCAGGACATTTATGACAACATTCAGCCTCGTATCGGGTTCGCTTATCGACTGACGGAGAAGACCGTTCTCCGTGGGGCCTACGGAATATTCTTCGACAATTGGGCGGCTCTGACATGGAATCAGTCGAATAACACGCAAAGCTGGCCGAACACGGCCTTCATCGGTACATCCGGTCTGAATCTCACTAACCCGACTGCATTTGCCACCGATCCTTTCAATCTCGGGAGTCAGTCGTTTTCGTCGGTCCTGCCTGCGCCCGATCCGTGGTCGCAGAGCAACTATTTCTTCGCTCCTCACATGCCAAATGCGCGTTCCCAACAGTACAACTTCGGAATCCAACGCGAGCTATCCTCCAATAGTACGGTTACGGTGAATTACGTGGGGGCCCGTGATACTCGGCTTCCAGACGCGATTACCGGCAACGCAGCGTTTACGCCCGGACCAGGCGATCCCTCGCTGCGCAGCCCGTTCCCGTACATGCAGCCCGAAGGCTACATGACAAGCTTCGGCAACAGTACATATAACGCCTTACAGGTTTCTGCGCAGATGAAATCTCGCAATGGCCTGACTGGCCAGGTCAACTACACCTGGTCGCGTGTGTTTGACATCGGGTGTGACGGATACTTTACCGGTTGCAGTGTTCAGGATCCTTATCATCCGCAAAACGATCGTGGCCCGGCTTCCTTCGACCAACCGCACGTTTTCACCGCCAGTTGGGTTTATCCGCTTCCGTTTGGTCCAGGTCAGAAATGGACCGCGAGCAACACTGTAGTGAACCACCTCGTCGGCGGATGGCAGGTTAACGGCATTCTATCGACGTCCAGCGGCTTGCCGTATAACATTAATGCGGACAACTCAATCCCTAACACTAACAACTTCTTTGGCGCCGAGCGCGCAAACGTCGTGGGCAATCCCAATACCGGCGTGACCCCTCTTGAGCCCTTCAACACGGCGGCTTTCGCCGTTCCAGCCCCTTTCACGTTCGGCAATATGGGCAGAAACAGCCTTCGCTCGGATTGGAATAGAAGGCTAGATCTTTCGATTTTTCGGTCTTTCTCGATCGCGGAAGACAAGCGATTGGAGTTCCGATTTGAAGCGTTCAATGCAACGAACACGCCTGTATTCGGCATTCCTGATAGCTTTCTTGGAGATCCTAACTTCGGGCTCGTTTCCTCAACGGCGAGTACTGAGCGCCAGTTGCAGTTAGCTTTGAAATTCTATTTTTGATGTGAAGCTGTCATTGTGCATTGCGGATAGCCATTGCGCACCCGCAGGCAGGTCTGATCACGATCTATCGGGCGACGGGTAGTTTGGGACAATCTCTGACTGCGCCGCCTTCTGAGAGTCCGCTGGTGGCTCTCTTCCCACACTTGTTCCTATCCGCAGATCGACAGCGCAACAAGAAGGCTGCAGAGGCCGCGAGATACCGACGGCCAAGAATTGCTGATGCGGACACCCGATAACAAGGTTTGGAAATGCGGAGGAGGTCGTTGGGGGCAGCTATTCTTCTTGCTTCAGACGCGGCCAGCTTTATGACCGGTTCCGCGGAAATCGTTGACGGCAGGTTCTTGGCTAGTGGCGTGAATCAATGACTCCCTCCTTGCTGATTCGGCAGATTCGTGCCTGGAGCCTTGCGCGTAGTCGGAGGTTTCGTCATAGAGAGTGATTTCAATGGACTAACAGCGCTGATTACGGGCGCGAGTAGCGGTATCGGCGCAGAGACGGCGATCCGATTTGGAGTCAACGGCGCATACACGCTGATTCATTACCGTGAAAACCTGAAGGGCGCAACCGAGGTTTTGGAGCGGATCCGCCGCAGTGGAGGCGATGGACACCTCATACCTGCAGACTTGAGTAACACTACGACGATTGCGCAGTTCACAAGTCAACTCGAGGGCATGCGGAGACCGATCGACATCCTGGTCAATAACGCGGGATCTCTAATCATGAGAAAGCCGTTCCTGCAAATAACCGAAGAACTCTGGGGAGAAGTCTTTACATTGAATGTGACCAGCGCTTTCCTCACGACCAAGGCGGTCATTCCGCTGATGCTACAACGCGACCGAGGTTTTGTGGTCAACATTTCCTCAGTAGCTGCTCGCTTTGGCGGCGGCATTGGGTCGATTGCATACTCCTCCGCAAAAGCGGCGCTGTCGGCCATGACCAAGGGACTGGCTCGCGAATTTGGACCGCGGGGCATCCGTGTAAATGCTGTATCCCCTGGCACCATCGATACCAACTATCACAAGAAGTTTTCCACGCGGGCGGCCCTGGATGCAGTGATTGCAGCAACTCCGTTACAGCGCCTTGGAACCGGTAGTGATATTGCCGATGTGGTTGTCTTCTTGTGTTCGGAAGAGGCGCGTTTCATCCAGGGCCAGACAATCGAGGTGAACGGAGGCTTTCTGATGGTTTGAGTTGTCCATCCGAATAGTTGGACAACGTTTGAGAGAAACGAAGCGGCGGTCGATCCTCGGAGTTGTTTCACAAGTCGCGGAGCATAACCACAACAAGGAGAATAAATACGATGACCTACACACGACGAGACATGTTAACGACCAGCTTTGCTCTTTCAGCAGGATCTCTCCTTGCGAACACCCCTTTAGTGGCGAGCGCAACCAGTGCGGCAAAAGAGGCGAGTCGGGGCGCCCCGTTTCAGCCGACGTGGAACTCCCTGAGAACGGCTAGCACACCGCAGTGGCTGAGGGATGGTAAGTTCGGGATCTACACGCATTGGGGTGTGTATTCGGTTCCTGCTTTTGGGAAAAATGGTACCTGGTATATCTACAACGTGTACCGGAAACCGGACTCTCCTCAGAGGAAATACCACGAGGCTACGTACGGTCCCCTCGAAAAATTTGGGTACAAGGACTTTATCCCGATGTTCACCGGTGCGAAGTTCGACGCCGATGAATGGGCAGACTTATTCCGCAGAGCGGGAGCCCGCTTTGCGGGCCCGGTAGCAGAGCACCACGATGGATTCTCGATGTGGGACACCAAATACTCGGACTGGAACGCAGCCAAAATGGGGCCCAAGCAAGACATCATTGGCAAACTCTCAAAATCGATCAAAGGCCACGGAATGAAATTTGTCACCGCATTCCACCATGCCGAGAACTGGTTCTTTTTCCCCACCGATGACAAACGCTATGACTGCTCGGATCCCCGCTACTCCGGTTTGTACGGACCAATTCATGAGGAGGGTGCACTGCCATCACAGGAGTTTCTGGATAAGTGGAAAGGAAAGATCATCGAGGTTGTCAACAAATACGATCCCGACCTCATGTGGTTTGACTTCGGATTAGAAATGGTACAGGAGAGCTACAAGAAAGACATGCTTGCATACTATTTCAACAAGGCAGCGAGGGCAAAGAAGGATGTGACCGCTACGTATAAGCACCACGATCTTCCACCAGGAATTGGTGTGGATGACTTGGAGCTGGGTCAAGAGCGCGAGTTGACGTACAACGATTGGATCACGGATTCCTCCGTCGATAATCAAGGAGCATGGGGCTACGTTCGCGATGCAGGATTCAAGTCTGTCGACAATTTGGTGGACAATCTGGTCGATCGCGTGAGCAAGAACGGGTATTTGTTACTCAACGTGGGTCCGAAACCAGATGGCACTATTCCGGATGAAGCCAAGGAGCGGCTGCTCGGTCTCGGGAAGTGGCTTGATATCAACGGCGAGGCCATCTACGGTACGACACCATGGTTTATCCCTGGCGAAGGCCCCACGCAGCTCGAAAAGAACGGACCGTTCAATGAGAACAACGAACTCCATTACACAGGGCAGGATATACGCTTCACCTCGAAAGATAACATCCTGTACGCGACTGCTCTCGATTGGCCAGGTGAAAAGATTGTTATCAAGAGCCTTGTGCCGAAGGGACGAACTTGGACTGGGCTGTATCCCTCGGAAATCGCCTCCATCACTATGCTTGGGGACGGAAGCGAGCTTAAGTGGGAGATGACGAAAGAAGGTCTACTTGTAGACACTCCAAGAGTGAAGCCGTGTGATTACGCTTTCGCTTTCAAGATCGTCCGCAAAGCGCCGTTTTGAGCGGAGCGCGGACCATGACGAAAAACAGCGAATGCACAAGCGCCCGGACACCGGTTGTCACCTGCTGAGAGGATAGCTAGCCACGCCGCACGGTTGGGACAGGAGGAGGCGGGAATGATCACCGACTGAATGCTCTGTGCAAGCTCACGAATAACGGAAGTCTGAGGAATTTGGATGGAAAAACCGTCCCCAGAGGGAAATCGGATGCTGAAAACGAATGTTTTGCACCGATGCATCACTTGCTGCATAGACCCTGGACGCAGTCGCTCAGGCATCACGACTCGACTGGACGTAGCCGGATCACGTTTTCGACGTGACTGCGGACATCGAAAGGAACTGCAGAGCGATGGCGGAGCGAAAGGAGTGACAAGCAAGGTGAACGACGGATTACATCGGTTTTCTACGGCTCTCTGGCCCTTTCCCCCATGCCACCCTCTAAGTTGCGTCCCGGGCGCTCCCAGACGCCTCTACAGCCGGATTTAGACGGCCGGCTGACGCCCTCTTTTTGCTGGGACACCGAATCTCCCGGCTTCAACCCTCACCAGTTCTCCGGCAGCGTCGAGAAGAAATCACACTGCGGGTTGTGGTAGCCATTGATCGTTACGGACGTGTCGTTAATC
>Ga0209698_10000965_pt1 | contig 33040 bp, 26 predicted proteins | sample LitLauG_LLR_2012_FD_187203 | JGI IMG/M metagenome (GOLD analysis project Ga0209698, IMG submission 187203) | Freshwater sediment microbial communities from Pennsylvania, USA - Little Laurel Run_MetaG_LLR_2012 (SPAdes) (version 2) | ecosystem: Environmental > Aquatic > Freshwater > Creek >... | reverse complement strand
GACCTGGGCAAGGGCGTTGTCGGCCTGGTGCTCAACGTCGGCGGCTACTACAAGAATGTCATCACCATCGTGCCCTCGCTGCAGATCACCAACGAGGAAGTCGACCAGGCGCTGCATGCCCTGGATGTGGTGCTGTCGATCGGTACGCGCGCATAGCCGCAGGCGGTCGAAGCAGAGAAGGGGCCTTCCTGGCCCCTTTTTTGTTTGCCGGCTTCGACTTGCCGCGTGTCGTCGGTCCCGGCGTTCAAGCTGCCATTGCCATCGGCAGCGGTGCCCGGATGAGATGGTCGAACGCCGACAGGGCGGCCTTGGCGCCGTCGCCGGTGGCGATGATGATCTGCTTGTAGGGAACCGTTGTCGCATCGCCGGCTGCAAATATGCCGGCAACGCTGGTCTGGCCGCGGGCATCGACCACGATCTCGCCGTGGCGGCTCAGTTCCACGCTGTCCTTGAGCCACTCGGTATTGGGCACCAGCCCGATCTGCACGAATACGCCGGCCAGTGCCACGTGGTGCGTCTGCTCGGTGGCGCGGTCCTTGTAGACCAGTCCCGTCACACGGTCGCCGTTGCCGGTGATCTCGGTGGTCTGCGCATGGGTGTGCACCGTCACGTTGGGCAGGGTTCCAAGCCGCGCCACCAGCACGGCATCGGCCTTGAGCTGCGGCGCGAACTCGATCAGGGTGACGTGCTCGACGATGCCCGCCAGGTCGATGGCCGCTTCCACGCCGGAATTGCCGCCGCCGATCACGGCCACGCGCTTGCCCTTGTAGAGCGGCCCGTCGCAGTGCGGACAATAGGCCACGCCACGATTGCGGTAGGTCTGCTCCCCGGGCACGTCGACGTTGCGCCACCGTGCGCCCGTGGCCAGGATCACGGCGCGCGCGCTCAGCCGCGCGCCATTGGCCAGTTGCACCTGGGAAAGTCCGCCGGGCGCGGCCGACGGGGCCAGCTTCTCGGCGCGTTGTGCATTGAGGATGTCGACGTCGTACCGGCGCACGTGTTCCTCCAGGGCCGCCACGAAATGCGGGCCCTCGGTCTGGGCCACGGAAATGAAGTTCTCGATGCCCAGGGTGTCGAGCACCTGCCCGCCAAACCGCTCGGCGACGATCCCCGTGCGTATGCCCTTGCGGGCCGCATAGATGGCGGCCGCGGCCCCTGCCGGGCCGCCGCCGACGATCAACACGTCGTAGGGCGCCTTGGCGTCGAGCCGCGCGGCATCCCGCGCCGCGGCGCCGGAATCGAGTTTGGCGAGGATTTCTTCGATGCCCATGCGGCCCTGTCCGAAGGGCTTGCCGTTGAGGTAGACCGACGGTACAGCCAGTATCCCCAGGCGCTCGACTTCCGCCTGGTAGAGCGCGCCATCGATCGCCACGTGCGTTATGCGCGGATTCAGTACCGCCATGGCATTGAGCGCCTGCACGACATCCGGGCAGCTCTGGCAGCTCAGCGACATATAGGTTTCGAAGCGGTAATCGCCTCCGAGCGCGCCGATGCGCTCGACCGTCTCGTCCCCGATCCTCGGCGGATACCCGCCCACCTGCAGCAGCGCCAGCACCAGCGAGGTGAACTCGTGCCCGGTGGGCAGGCCGGCGAAGGTCACCGCGACGTCGCTTCCGGTGCGTTCGATGCGGAATGACGGGGCGCGCCCATCCGCGCCCGCGTCGATGCCCGACGTGTACCTGACGACGCTCACGAGATCCGACAATTCCGCCACCTCGTGCAGCAGGTCCATCATCTCCCCGGAGGCGGGCCCCTGGTCCACGGTGGCAACCAGCGCGATCGGCCGGGTGATCCGCTGCAGGTAGCCCTTGAGCTGGGCCTTCAAGTCATCGTCGAGCATCGCCATTCCTTAGTAAGTGTCCCGCAGCCGGCCCTCGCCGCACTGTGCGCAGGTGGCGAGCGGGCCGCGGGCGGTTCAATCAGATCTTGCCAACCAGGTCCAGCGACGGCTTGAGCGTCTTGTCGCCTTCCTTCCAGCGGGCGGGGCAGACTTCGCCAGGGTGCGAGGCGACGTACTGCGCGGCCTTGACCTTGCGCAGCAATTCGCTGGCGTCGCGGCCGATGCCGTTGTCGTGGATCTCGCACAGCTTGATCCGGCCCTCGGGATTGACCACGAAAGTGCCGCGCAACGCCAGACCCTCTTCCTCGATCATCACCTCGAAGTTGCGCGTCAGGGCGCCCGTCGGGTCGCCGACGAGCGGGTACTCGACCTTGGCGATCGACTCCGACGTGTCGTGCCATGCCTTGTGCGCGAAATGGGTGTCGGTCGATACGCCATAGACCTCAACGCCCAGTGCGCGGAATTCGCTGTAGCGCGCCGCGAGGTCCTCCAGTTCGGTGGGGCACACGAACGTGAAGTCGGCGGGGTAGAAGACGAATACGGACCACTTGCCGCGTATCGATTCATCGCTCACGGGTACGAACTTGCCGTTATGGTAGGCGGTGGCCTTGAAAGGCTTGACGGTGGTGTTGATCAGGGACATTGCGCAGCTCCGGTGGGATTGAGAAACCAGCATCCGCATGGTGCGTGGCCCGGAGAAATTAATCCAATGAATTAAAAATGTGATAATTATCGATATTATCGATAAGTCGTCCGGCGCCGCTAGTGCTCGGTGCCGACCAGCGCGGCGCCCGCATATCCCGTGAGCTCCAGGTAACCGCGGCCGGCCGGCCGGCCGTTCTCGAACAGGGTGCTGGCGCCCTCCCAGTAGACAACGCCGCCGGCGTTGCGCGCGTCGTATTCCTGGTCCGCCATCACCGGCCGGGACTCGAAGACCCGGCTGCCTACCTGGATGCGCTGGGCCACGGGGTAGCGCGCCCGGGTGCGCGGCGAGTTCCAGTACTGCAGCGGCGTAAAGGCGATCTGCGACGGCGCGTACAGCGCGGGGGCCAGGCCCGGAAAGCGCAGGCAGGCATAGGCATGCATCGTCTGCCCTGGCGTATCACCGCCCGCGGCGCGTATGCGGAAAACCGTCAGCGCGCTGCCGTCGGCAAGGTTGTAGCCGCCCCAGTCCCAGCCCACGGCCTGCGGCGGCAGCAGCGTGCTGGACCATTCGTGATCCAGCCAGCCCTGCCCGCGGCGCTCCCGTTCCGTTCCATCGGTGCGGATGCTTGCGTGCAACGCGAGCTGCGGTTCGGTGTAGTAGAAGCTGGCGGCCGGATGTCCCGCCGCACTGCTGCTCTTTCGCGAGTAACCGCCTTCACCCTGCGGCAGCAATGGCTGGGTCGGCGCGGCGGTGACGTCGAGCGCGAATCCGGTGGCATTTATCCTCGCGTGATAGCTGCCCTGCGCCGGATCGCGCCGGAGCGACCAGCGATCCACCCCGACATCCGTGTCGCCTTCGGTGAACTGCGCCACGCCGAAGCCGGTGCGTGCCATGCGCTCATCGTGCAGCAGCGCGCCGCGGGCCGGATCCGCGATGGCCGCGTGGGCCAGCAACAGCTGGTGGGCCGCGAAGCGGCTGGGATTTTCCGGCGTGATGCCGGTGCGCAGGCGAAAGAACGTCACCTGCAGGCCGATGGCCGCTGCCGGGTTGCCGTCGGGCGCATCCAGCAGTCCGGTGAGGTACCACCATTCGATGCGTGCATCCGGATGCGCCCCGTAGTCGCGCGGGAAGACCAGCGGCCGCGGCGGCAGGTACGTCGGGTCGCCCGAGACTGCGGGAAACGGCGCAGCCGATGCGCGATACGCGGCGGCCGCCCAGGCGGCGCCGGCCAGCAGCAGGCGGCGGCGCGCCGAGCTCACCAGTCGTCCTTGACCGCGCGCACCGCGTCGATGGACAGCGCGCGCTGCCCGGCAATGGTCGAGGTCAGCGCGGCGGCCAGCAGCAGTGCCACGCTGAGCGCGAACAGCAGCCCGGCGGGAACGCGCATCTCCATCGTCCAGTGAAAAGACTGGGGATTGACCACATGGACGAGGACACCGGCGATACCCAGGCCGGCGCCCAGTCCCAGGGCCGCGGCCAGCAGCGTCACCAGGGTGGCCTCGGCAGCGAGCACGAGCAGGACCTGCCGGCGCAAAACCCCGACATGGCGCAGCATGCCGAATTCCCGGGTGCGCGCGATGGCCTGCGCGGAAAAAGTCGTCGCCAGGCCTGCAAGGCCGATGATGATGGCCGCCCACTCCAGCAGATACGTGACCTGGAAGCTGCGGTCGAACAGCCGCAGGCTGATCGCGCGTATCTGCCCGGGCTGCACGAACTGGGCCGCCGGCGTGGCGAGCACGTTCAGCAGGCGCTGCGCCACCGCATTGGCGTCGGCGCCGGGCTGCAGCCACAGCGCCGCATCGGTACGCGTCATATCGCCGCTCAGCCGTTGGTAATCGTCCACGTCGATCACGATACTGCCTGCCTGGCGTGCATAGTCACGCCAGACGCCGGCCACCATGACCGGAACCAGTGCGCCGCCATGCGGCGCGCCGCCCGCCAGGTCCGGCGCAGGCCCCAGCGGCAATCGCAGCTCGGCCCCCGGGTGCGCGCCGTACAGGTCCACCATCGCCTCCGAGACCCAGACCGGCACCGCCGGCGCCGCTACGGGCCAGGCCGGTCCGCGCAGCGGCAGGCGCGCCGGTGCCTGATCCTGCCGCAACGGCCGGGCAATCAGCGTCACGGGCGCGTTTGCCGGATCGAGCGTCAGCGTCTGCAGCCGCGAGAACTCGGCGCGCGCGATCTGCGGGTCGGAACGCAGCGCGGCGAGGTCAGCGGCGGCAAAGCGCCCGGTCGTGCCGGCCGGACTTGCGCGCACATACAGGTCGGCGGCAAGTACCTGCGAAAGCCAGATGTCAAAGCTGCTCCGGAAACTGTCGACCATGGTCGCCATGGCGACCATGAGCGCGAAACTGGCGACGATGCCGGCGGCGCCCACCGCGGCGAACCGCGGCAGCCGTGCCAGGCGGGTTGCTGCCAGCCATGCCGGAGCGTGGCGCCCCAGCGCCGGACTGCGCGCCACCGTGCGCGCCAGCGCGTTGAAGAGCGGTGGCGCGATCAGCGGCTTGAGCGCGATGGTGCTCACCAGGAGCAGCGCAATGGCGCCGTAGGCGCCCGCGGGAATGCCGGCGACGGGCGGAACCGCCAGCAGTGCGGCGGCCAGTGCATAGCCGGCCAGCGCAGTGCGGGCGCGCGGCTGCTGCGAGCCGGGTGCCGGATCCACGCCCGCCTTGAGCGCCGGCGCGGGCGCCTGGCGCCCGGCCTCCGCGGCCGGCAGCCACGCCCCGCCCAGCGCGGCGGCAAGGCCCAGCACGAAAAAGAGCAGGGCGCTGCCCGGGGCGATGGACACGTGTGCCGGCACGCCGGAGAAATAGCCGCCGCCCAGGTCGCCGCCCAGCGTTCGCAGCGCAACGGCGGCCAGCGCCGCTCCGGCGGCAAGGCCCAGCAGGGCGCCCGCGCTCCCGAAGGCGAGCGCCTCGACGATGAGCATGCGGCTCACGGCGCCGCGTGTGGCGCCCAGCATGCGCAGCAGGGCCAGCTGGGCCCGGCGCGCGACGATCGCCTGCGACTGCAGGGAGAAGACCAGGAAGGCGCCGGTGAACAGCGCCACCATCGACAGCACATCCAGATTGACCCGGTAGGCGCGGGAAAGCCCCTGGTCACGCGCGGCCGAGGTGTCCGGCTGTTCGATGCGCATGGCGGGCGGCAGGCCCCATTCACGCCGCGCCGCGCCAATGTCCGCGCTGTCCGTGCCCGGAGCGAACTTGACGGCGATCCGGCTGATCCGTCCGAGGCGCTCGAAGCGCCACTGGGCAAAACCCAGGTCCATGGCGGCGATGGCGCCGCGTGCGGCCGGCAGCGTGCCGGTGATGGGCAGCGTTACCTGGTGGTCGCCTGCTACCAGCACGAGGTTTTCACCGACCGAGCGGTGCAGGCGGGCCAGCGCCGCCGGCGAGACGAACAGGCCTTCCGAGAGCAGGGGCATCAGGCCTGCCGCGGCTTGCGCGCCATGGGCGCCGGATACGCCGATGAGATCGGGACTAAGCACGCCGCTGCGCAGGACGTCGAGGCCCACGATCCGCAGCGACGCGCCGCGCGCCGTCGTAGCGCCGGGCAACCGGGGTCCCGCATCGACAACCGCGGCTTCGATATCCAGCTGGGGTGCAGCGATTGCGACCCGCGGATCGGCCGCGATGCGTGCGTACCAGCTTTCGTCGAATCCGCCTTCAGGTCCCGCGATCGCAAGGTCGGCCTCGCCCGACAGGCTGCGTTCGGCCGCCGAGAACTCGTCGAGCGCCGAGGCATTGATCAGATTGACGGCAAAGCCCAGTGCAACGCCAGTGGCGATGGCCAGTACCTGGATCAACGCACGCCAGGGCTGGGTTCGGGCAAAGCCCAGCGCGAAGTGGTGCAGCAGCCAGGCCGCGCCGGCGCTGCCCAACGGCGCGTTCACGCGCTGCTCGGGCCATGCCGCGGCCCGGTGCCGGCATCGACCAGGCGGCCCCGCACCAGGCGCAGCACCCGGTCGGCGCTTGCCGCGGCCGCGTCCGAATGCGTGACCAATATCGTGGCTGCCCTGCCGGCGCGTGCGCTGCTGTTGAGCAGTCCCAGGACCGACAGCGCGGTGTCCGGATCGAGATTGCCTGTGGGTTCATCGGCCAGTACCAGCACCGGACGGTGAACCAGGGCGCGCGCGATGGCAATGCGCTGCAGCTCGCCGCCGGAAAGTTCCCGTGGCAGCGCGCCAGTACGCGTGCCCAATCCCACCGCCGCCAGCATTGCCGAGGCGCGCTCATCGCGCTCGCGCGCGGACACGCCCTGCAGGACCAGCGGCAGCATGGTGTTTTCCAGCGCGGTCAGGTGGGGAACGATATGGAAGGCCTGGAAGACAAATCCCACCGCGCGGCAGCGCAGCCGCGTTCGCGCATCGTCATCGAGGGATGCCAGTTCGGTGCCGGCCAGCACCACGCTGCCCGAGTCGGCAAGCTCGAGTCCGCCGATGATGTTGAGGAGCGTGGACTTGCCGGTGCCGGACTCGCCCACCACTGCCACGACCTCGCCGGGCTCCACGGCCAGCGACAGACCTTCGAGCACCGCGCGTGCGCCATATCGCTTGACCAGCCCGCTTATCGACAGCATGCGGCGATTGTAGTTGGCCGCCCCGCGCGGATCGTCTTTTCCCACTCGCGCGGCAGGGCTTCGGCGGACGCTGCCTGCAGTTCCTCCGGGGGCAGTGCCGACAGCGCCACTCCCCTGGCAGGGTATATTGCCCGCGCAGCCCGGCTATCGGAGTCTGGCGGGCGAGGCGGCGTCTTTGCCCGCAATCCGGGCTCCGCCACCTCTTTCCTCGAGGATCCTGATGACGCGCACGGCATATGCCAGTGTCGAAGACCTGTTGCACCGGAAGATCACGGACGCGCCGGTATTCTGCGTCCATCCGCAGATCGTTCGCGCCACGGCGCGCGGCTTCGTTGAACGATTTCCCGGTACCGTGCTGTACGCGGTCAAGGCCAACCCCGACCCCAACGTCCTGCGCTGGATCGTGGAGGGTGGCGTCGCGGCCTTCGATACCGCTTCGGTCCGGGAGATCGCCCTGTGCCGCGGCGCGCTGGCCGATGCCCATTGTTCCTTCAATCACCCCGTCAAGCCGCGTGCGGCCATCGTCGCCGCCTATCGCGATTGGAAGGTACGCGATTTTGTCGTGGATCATATTGCCGAACTCGACAAAGTCATTGAGGAAGCCGGTGCCGACCTCGTGGTGCAGGTGCGGGTCGCGGCGCCCAATCCTTCGGCAACCATCAGCTTCAATGCCAAGTTCGGCGCGACGGCCAACGAGGCTGCGCTCCTGATGCGCGCGGTGCGTGATCGCGGCGCCACCGCTGCCATATCCACCCACGTCGGTTACCAGACGCTGGATCCTGCGGCCTACACGCGCGCACTGCGGCTGATTGGCGATATCGTGGATGCGTCGGGCGTGCGTCCGTCGTATGTCAATCTCGGCGGGGGTTTTCCCAGCGTGCTCATGCCGGCCGGCCTCGGCCTCGACGATTTTTTTGCCAGCATCGCGCGCTGTTACGCGGCCGACGGTCGGCTCAAGGGAACCCCGCTGCGCTGCGAACCGGGCAGCGCGCTGGCGCATCCGGGGGGGGCCGTGCTCACGCAGGTGATGCTGGTCAAGGACGCCGGCATCTACATCAACGATGGCGTTTACGGAGCCATGTCGGAACTGGTGCACACCAAGATCCAGCCGCCGACCCGGGTTTATTGCCGCGATGGGGGCCTGCGCACCGGCAACCCGCGCCAGTACACTGTTTTCGGCCCCACCTGCGATTCCTACGACACCATACCGGCGCCGTTCCTGCTGCCCGACACCATACGCGAGGGCGACTGGCTCTACCTTGGCATGATGGGCGCGTATTCGCACGTGCTCATCACGGATTTCAACGGCGTCGGCGAGCACGAGTATGCCGTCATCGACGCCGCGGCCTGACCACGGAGTACGGCGTGGACAAACAGCACATACTGGCGCAGATCCGCAGCACCGCAGCCGCCAACGGCGGCGTGGCGCTGGGCCGGGGGCGCTTCATGCAGGCAACCGGCATCACGGATGCCGACTGGCGGGGCACGTATTGGGAAAACTGGTCAGATGCGCTGCTCGAAGCGGGCGTACCGGCGGCGGGGTCGACGGCGCCTCCCGATGCCGCGGCGGTGCTCGCTCAGCTGGCCGCGCTGGTACGCCGCCTGGGCCGCTTTCCGACCTTGGCCGAACTGCGCGCCGAGCGCGTCGCCAATCCGGCGTTTCCGGGCAGTGGCGCATTCGAGCGCATGGGCAGCAAGTTCGAACTGATGGACCAGTTGCGCGCGTTCTGCCGCACCTCGGAAGCAAACGGCGACGTGCCGGGCATCCTGGACTTTTCATTGCGCGCCGCCCGCCAGGACGCGGCGCCTCCTGCCGAAGGCGGCAGTGATGACGGTTACGTCCATCTCGTGCAATCGGGGAAGCATTTCCGGCTGGCGTGTACGGATGCTGCCGGGCGCATCGCATTCGAATCCGCCCAGGCGGCCGAGGGAATCAAGCCCGTGCACAGCGTGCGCACGGACGATCCGGCCGGCATCGTCGCCTATTGGCAATCGCGATTCGCCGCTCGCAAGACGAGGGGCGACTGGTTTGCCCTTGGCGCCGACGACGTCCAGGCGTTCAAGCGCCGCAAGTTCATGTAACCGCCGGTTCGCGCCGCTCGGGGGGCGGCGGCGTGACGGCGGCCCTGTGGAAGGTGGGCAGCGCGACAACACCTGCAGGCAAGGCACTGCCTGCGATGCCGCCGGGAGCGGTGCCCGTAGGCGTGACGCCGGCGCTGCTTGCGCCGGCAGTGGAAGATGTAAGAGTGCCGCCGCCACCGGCGGCAAGGGCACGGAGGGTGGTGAGCGCCAGCGCCACCGGGCGACGGCGGGCGCGCGGTATGCGCGAAGTCATGCAGGGCATCGAGATTGCTCGTATTTTCCTGGCCGTGGCACCGTGCCGCGGTCCTGGCATCGTCGTGCGTGCGAATCTGCGAAACGCGCGTACAGGGCGGCCTCATCGAGGTTAACGGCAGTGATCCGGCTAACTTGAGGGCGGCATGAGGCCTTTGGAGGGTCCGGACGGCTGATATCGATCGATCGACCGGATCAGCGTGCTGCGCGGCCCTTTGCCAGCAGCAGGGCGATCAGCGTGAGGAGGGCGCCGCAGGAAAGGTAATAGCCGACGAAACGCAGGTCAAAGCTGCGTGCAAGCGACATGGCGATATAGGGGGCCAGGGATGCCCCCAGGACGCCGGCCAGATTGAAGCTGAGCGAAAGACCCGTGTAGCGGATCTGGGTAGGAAAGAGTTCCCCGAGCACGGATCCAAGCGGGCCATAGGTGGCGCCCATGAGCGTCATGCCGATCGACAGGAAGACGGCCAATTGCACCAGGCTGCCCGTGCCGAACAGGGGGGCAAAGAACAGGCCGAAGATGAAGATCCCTAGCGTCACGGCGATCATCGTCTGGCGGCCACCGTGGCGGTCGGCCAGGCTGCCCGAAATCGGAATCATCAGCGCGAAGAACAACACGGCAATCAATTGCACCACCAGGCACTGCGTCCGCGGGATGTGCAGCGAACCGGTTGCCCAGCTCTGGGCAAATACGGTCACGAGGTAGAACAGCAGGAAGGTCACCGTGGCCATCAGCGTGCCCAGCATGAGCGCGCCGCCATGCGTACGCAGCAGGGCGAGGAAGGGGACGGGTACGCGCCGCTTGGCGCGTACGGCCTCCTCGAAGGCGGGTGTCTCGGAAATGCGCAGCCGCACATAAAGACCGACCAGTACCAGCACGGCGCTGCCCAGGAACGGAATGCGCCAGCCATAGGTGACAAACTGGTCTTCGGAAAGATAATTGCTCAATATGAGGAAGATGCCACCCGACAGCAAAAAGCCGATGGGCGCGCCCAGCTGCGGAAACATGCCGAACCAGCCGCGCCGGCCGGCGGGCGCATTCTCCGTGGCGAGCAGGATGGCGCCGCCCCATTCGCCGCCGAGGCCGAATCCCTGACCGAAACGGCACAGCGCCAGCAGCAGCGGCGCGGCGGCACCCAGCGCCGCGTAGGTGGGCAGCAGGCCGATGATCACGGTCGAAATGCCCATGGTGAGCAGGGACGCTACCAGGGTGGCCTTGCGGCCTATGCGGTCGCCAAAATGACCGAAGAAGGCCGAACCGATGGGCCGTGCAAAAAAAGCGATGGCAAACGTGGCCAGCGACTGCATGATGGCGGCGGCCGGGTCCGACGCCGGGAAGAACAGCCGCGGAAAGACCAGCACTGCGGCGTTCGCATAGGTGTAGAAATCGAAAAACTCGATGGTCGAACCCACCAGGCTGGCGAGCAGGATGCGGCGGACGGGGTTGGCCAAGCGGATTTTCCTTTTTGGGGCAGCGATTATCGTCGTTTTGCGCCCGTTTGCGGCGACCGGTGGTTGTGCCGGTGCGCGAGCCCACATTTTTGAAACGTCGTGTCTTTGGGGCCATGGGGCTTCCTTGGGCCAATGTCCTTGGACACCGGGGGTACGTGGCCTGCTCCAAAACCCAGTCGTCCTCCGCGCACCCCGGGTATTCAAGGGCTTTTCGCCCTGCTGTGGACCGCGAATCGGTGTGTTCGCGGGGCTGCGAGTCCGGGCGCGACCGGGTGGTGTGCAGCGTGCGCCTCGGCGGCTTCGCTCAACGCTGGCGAATCTGCTCGAAGGCCCATAGTGCCCGCTGGCGGGCGCTGGCGTGATCCACGATGGGCGCCGGGTAGTCGCGACCCAGCGTGATGCCGGCGGCCGCCAGGCGGCCCGGGTCGGCGTCCCAAGGGGCGTGCAATAGCTCGTCGGGCAGGCCGGCCAGTTCGGGGAGCCAGCGGCGGACGTAATCGCCCGCGGGGTCGAATTTCGCGCCCTGTAGCGCGGGGTTGAAGACGCGGAAATACGGCGCGGCATCGGCACCGCAGCCTGCGACCCACTGCCAGCTCGCCGAATTGCTGGCAAGGTCGGCATCGACCAGCGTGTCCCAGAACCAGGCGGCGCCGGCGCGCCAGTCCACCAGAAGATCCTTGGCCAGGAATGAGGCGACGATCATGCGCACCCGGTTGTGCATCCATCCGGTATGCCAGAGTTCGCGCATCCCCGCATCGACGATCGGGTATCCGGTCCTGCCGCGCTGCCATGCGCTCAGCGCGGCCGGGTTGTCGTCCCACGGAAAGGCGTTGAACTCCGGCCGCAGCGCCGCGCGCGGCAACTGCGGAAAATGGTAGAGCAGGTGGTACGAAAATTCGCGCCACGCGATCTCGGCAAGGTAAGTGTCGGGGCCGCTGCCCTGTACCGCGGTGCCCCCATCGGTCGACTGCTGGAGGCTGGCCGGGGCCGGCAACCATGCATGGATGGCGCGCCATACCTGGCGCGGCCCGATCTCGCCAAAATGCAGGTGCGGCGAAAGCTGCGATGTGCCCCGGGTGCCGGGCAGATTGCGTTGCCCGGCGTAGTCGGCCAGGGCACGCTCCAGAAAGCGATCCAGGCGTGCCCGGGCGCCGGCTTCGCCCGGCTGCCACTGATTGCGCAGCCCGGCCGCCCAGTCGGGGCGGGACGGCCGCAGGTTCCAGGCGGCCAGCGCCTCGCTTGCTATCGGAAATGGCGGCCCCGGGATACGGTCCGGTGCGGCCTCGCCGGGTTCAAAAGGAGCCTGTGCCTGCAGCGCGCGCCGGAATGGCGTGAACACCCGGAACGGTTCCCCCTTGCGGGTAGCGATGCGACCCGGCTCCACCAGCAGCGCGGCATTGAAGCTGCGCGCAGCAATGCCACGCGCCTTGAGGCTCGATTTGATCTTCTCGGACCGCGCAATGGCCCAGGGTTCGTAGCGCCGATTCCAGTAGACCGCATCTGCTCCGGATTGCGCCAGGAGCTCGTCGATGACCGCGGCGGCGGGACCGCGCCGCAGTACCAGCTGCGTGCCGCGGGCGCGCAGGTCTGCGGACAGGGATTCGAGTGATCCATGCAGCCACCAGCGGCTGGCGCCGCCGGGCGCATGATCACCCGCATCGACGGCATCATCGATGTACACCGGCAATATGGGGCCGCGGGCAGCGGCGGCAGCGAGCGCCGGGTTGTCATCGAGCCGCAGGTCCCGGGAAAACCACAGGAGCGTCAGCACGGCAGTATCGGCACGTTGGCGGCTATCGTGGATCTGGGGCGGCGCCTGCGCGACACAGCGGTCTTGTCGCGGCCCGCGTGATGGTGACTGCCGCTCACCTGCGGCCGCGCGCCTCGGGACGGATGCCCGGGCGCAAGCCGACCCGAGCCGCCGGGTTGGGGCGGGGTCGTCCATCGCCGTGATCGCGCCGCGCCGGCTCGGCATCGCTGCGGGCCAGTTCCGCGCGGTGCCGTTCGATCAGCGCGTGCACTACGCCGGCAATGCGTTCGCTTTGTGCAGCATCGGGTGCGGCCGCCGTGCCGTACCACTGCGCCAGCAGCGTGTCCGGATCATGGTTGGCCGGCGCTGCGGCGGGCCCGGCCCTGAAGCGGTTCTGCAACTTCTCCAGCTGGCGCCGCCGCCGGATCTCCGCGCCGGCACCGGGCGTGGCCAATCCCAGCGCGATTTCCAGGTCGATGAGTATTTCCTCGCGGTGCGCGCGGCCCTTTTCCAGCAGCGCCGGCGCCAAATCGCCGGGAACGGCTGCGGCTTGCGCCAGTACTGCATAGCGCGCGTGCAGTGCGGCGTTCTGCAACTGGGCGACGCGCTGATGCGCCTTCTGCAGCAGCTCGCGCGCCTGCCGCTCCTGTCCGGCCGTAGGCGCGACGTCGTCATTGGCCAGAGCATTAGCGGCTTCCCAGTCGGAGCGGAACTGTGCAATGGCTCGTTTCGTGGCGGCAACGGCAGGGTCGATCTTGCCGGACCCGGCGCTAACCGTCGCGCCATCCGCACCGCGAAGGGTGCTGGCTTCCGCGCTACCCGCCGCGGCGTCCATCGCACCGGCCGCCTCGATGAATGCGGCGAATGCCTCGAGCAAGGCGGCGCGCGCCATGACTTTTTCCTGGCGCTGCGCGGTCTGCGCGGCGCGCTCGGCATCGCGGCGGGCAAACACCACGTCGCAGGCGGCACGAAACCGCTGCCACAGCTTTTGCTCTTCGCCGCGGCGCAGGCGCATGGGCCCCGCCTCGGTGCGCCAGCGCTCCTGCAATGCCTTGGCCTGCGTGCCCGCCTGGCGCGGATCGGCGACATCGGCGAGCGCGGCCACGGCGCCGATCAACGACTCACGGCGCTGGATTTCGATGGAGCGCGCCGCCTCAAGGCGTTCGTCCAGGGTGCGGACCAGCGCGTCAAGTCGCGTGCGCATCAGGCGCTCATCGCGATAACCCGCGTGCGGGGCCGATCGCCACTGGCCCAACATGGAATCGCGCAGGGCGTCGACGGCCGCACTATCGGGTTGCTGCCAGTCGATAGCCGCCACTGCGGCTTCCCACTGCATCAGCAGCGACTCGCGCAGGGCGCGCGCCTGGCTGCGCCGTTCGGATTCCTGGGCATGAAAGGCCGCGACTGGTACATACGCAGCTTCCAGCGCCCGATCGAAACTTTCCCACTGGCCCTTGGACGCCGGACCCTGTGCGTTGAGCCGCTTCCATTCCTCGCGCAGGGCCGGTATGGCAACCGCAAGGTGTTCGACGCTGTGCGTCCCGGTGGCCACGCTGCCGCGCAGCTGGTGCGCGGCTTCGATGAGATCTTCCCGCTTCTTGGTTGCGCCCCACTGGGCCCAGCCGCGCAATTCGCCCAGGCGGGCCGTGGCGCGCTGCATGCGGGCGTCCAGGGCACCCTCCAGGTTGACGTTGCCCTGCGTTGCCTTGGCCAGCCGGGCCGCAGCGTCGGCCTGGGCAAGCTGCCCGGCCTCCAGGGCCAGTTCCAGCTGCTCGAGCTGCGCGCGCAGCGCATCGAGGTCGGCCCCCGTCATTTGCGGCCCGGGCTAGGGCGGCGGCGGCTCCGCATGCTCCACGGCAGGCGGGGCAGCGGCAAGGGTATCCGGCGCCGCCGGTCCCGCCAGTTTGCCCCACCTTTCGATGACTTCCCGCCGCAAAGGTTCGTATTCCGGCTTGGGCAGCCCCTCCCAGGCCATTACCGTCTGCGCATCGGGCGGCGTTCCGGTCACGATGCCGGCAAGGAATTTGTCGAGCACGAGCAATTTTTCCTGGTCGGCGGACCAGGCATCCAGGCGCGCGCCCAGCGACTGCAGCCCTGCGTCCACTGCCTGGGCAGTACCGCTGCCCGCCAGCCAGGCAGGCAGGCCTGCCAAGGTGGCTGCCAGGGTGTCGCGGCGCCGGCGCCATTCGGTGACGGCTGCCGCTTCCGGCCAATCGGCCGCGCCGATCTGCGCAGCCAGTGCATCGTGGCCTGCGGCCAGTGCCTGCAGTGCGCGCTGCGCCTGCGCCTCCTCGAGGATTCGCGCATCGGCCTGCGCCAGAAGGTCGCGGCACTCCTGGAACACGTCGGGCGATTCGGGAACCCGGGGCGACGCTGGCATGGTATCGGCCTTGGCCGCGGCGCCGGCCAGGGCTTTCCAAGCCCGCTCGGTCTCGAGAAGGTGTGATACGGACAAGGGCGCAAGTCCGAGCAGCCTGCGCAAGTCCTGCGCGATCCGTGCTGCTTGCTCCGCGCGTTCCTGGCCTTCGCGGCGGGCGCGCAGGAGATCACTGCAATGACGATAGACGCCCTTGTCCCGGTTCTTGCTGGCGCGGGCGATGGTTTCAAGCGTGGCGCTGTCGCTGACGCGCTGGGCTGCGGCGAGGCGGACCTCGGCATAACGGCCGTCGCGGGCAATCTGGGCGAAGTTCGCGCCGCCTACCACCTGATCAAGCCAGGCAAGCGCCACCGTCTTATCCGCGCAGTGGCTGATCGCTGCCGTCCAAATACCCGCAGCGTCGCCGGCCAGCGGTGCCTGCAGGCTGGCGCCCAAAGCGCGGCCCAAGGCCGCTTCACGGCGTACGCGGTCGGCCTCGTCCACGGCGCCGTCGAGCGCCTCCCGCAAGGCAGCGGTATCGACAGGCGGTGCCGCAGGTGCGGCCTGGCGGGTTGTTGCGCGTGCCGGAGCAGGTGGTGGCGGCTTGCGCAGCAGACTGTTGAGCCAGTTCATCGTCGTTTTCAACTCGGTACGGGTTAGGGTGCGGGTACGTATCAACGCCCGTCGGCGGAATTTGCCGGTACCGGCGCACAGGAGCACCAGGCGAAAGGTCAAATCGTACCGGTTAATCACCTCGCGCTGCGCGGCATCATCCCAGGCACGCACAGGCTGTCATTTCACGAGGAAAAGCGCCGTTTGGGTCGAATGAGGAACCGGCGTTCTTGCGTTCGTTCGCGGCAGGCCGCCCTTTTTCCGCTGCCCGCATTTTTCGGGAGCGTTACCGCATGCCGCGGCCCGGCCGCTCGACTCGACGGGAATTGCGTCGAGTAAGGCTACAAACGGGTGCCGGCGCTATCCAAGGCCTGCTGGCAGGACAGGCACCGAGTGCTTGCGGGCTCGGCCTTGAGTCGCGCAGCCCCAATCGGCTGGCCGCAGTCGGCGCATATCCCGTAGTTGCCGGCGGCGATCCGGTGCAGAGCCGCTTCGAGCTGCAATGCCTCGCGCAGCAGGATCAGCTCGGTGGGCTCCTGCACTTCTGCCAGCGCAACGTCGCCAGCGCGCTCGCCCGCATCGAATACGTCATGGCTGCCGCTGCGCAGGCGCAACTCCTCGAGCGACGCCTGGTCGCGGGCGATCGCGCGCCGCAATTCCGCCACCCGCTGCGAAATCTGCTGCCGGACCGAATCAAGAACGGAGTCGCTGTGCATGGCATATCCTGCTGTATGAGGCATACGCTACACCTGCGCCGTCGGCGCGGCTTGACACCGCGCAATCCGCCTCGTGTTAGCCGTCGGTATTCGTCGGCGGCCGGCCATGATGGGCGGATTGCCCCGCCACGCATCGATTGCACCGCCATGGCGCGAAGCGGCGAGTAAAGTTTTCCGCGGAGCATCCGCGGGCTCATCCCGTGCGCGGCCGGCCGCTCATCCGTTTCGCCTCCCGCAGAACGGATTCAAGTTTTCCGGAACCCCGATTTTCCCTTTGGAGACAGCCGCCGGCGTGCGTGCGTTGGCGCACAGTCGCGCGCCGTTGCGAGTGATATCGAGTTTCTTTATAGATTGAAAGGACTCCCGCATAGTAAGGAGTCAAGGCCGCGTCCATCCCAACAACGCGCGCTATAAATGGCCGGCTGAATCCGCGGCCATAACGCAGGCATTTCCAACCAGGAACGACTAATGGTCTTTTTCCAGCTTGCCGACTTCGGGCGGGCTTTGCGCCGGAACGCGCCGCCGCCCGCCAGGCCAGCAGCGCCGGTGCCGCTTTTCCGGCGCTCTTTGCCAATTTGGTTTGCCGGTCTGCGCCGTAGCATGCCCTTGGCAGATTTACCCGCCAGCGGGGCCGCCGCCCCGCTTCAGTCTGGCCGCCGCACACGCCTGGCCCACCGTTCCGGCAGGCACGCGGCATCGCATAGCGAGCGGATCCCATGTTGGCAAGCGCAACTACCGGCTCTGGGCCGGGCACCGGTCTCATGTTAGCCACCCTGGCCAATCTGGGCCGGGCGGCGCGGCGCGTCCTGACGCCGGAGCGCGAAGCGCCGCGGGGCACTTTGCCCCGCGTGGACGGGCAGGGCAACTGGTACAGCCGGGACGAAGCCATCATGGGTACCGCCATCCGCGTGGAACTCTGGCACGAGGATGCCAGCGCAGCGCAGGCGGCCATGGCCGCGGTGATGGAGCAGATGCATCACGTCGACCGCACCATGAGCCCGCACAAGCCCGACTCCGAACTGTCGCGGATCAACAGCGATGCGGGGCGCCAGCGCGTGGCGGTGGGCGCCGAATTGTTCGGCCTGCTGCAGCGTGCGCTGGAATTCTCGCGGCTCTCCGAGGGAGCCTTTGATATCACCTTCGCCAGCGCCGGCCACCTGTACGACTACCGGCAGCGGACCCGGCCGACGCAGCAGGCACTGGCCGCTGCGCGTGCCGCCATCGGTTACGAGGGACTGCTGCTCGATGCCCCATCGCAGACCGTGCGTTTCGCGCGCACCGGCATGCGCATCGACCTGGGCGGATTTGCCAAGGGCTATGCGGTCGATCGCGGCGCTGCCATCCTGCGCAGCCGCGGCGTGCGCCATGCCATTGTCACGGCTGGCGGCGACAGCCACATCGTGGGCGACCGGCGCGGCCGGCCCTGGACCATCGGCGTGCGCGATCCGCGCCGGCCGGGCGAACTGGCCGCGGTGCTGCCGCTGGTTGACGTGGCGATGTCCACGTCGGGCGACTACGAACGGTATTTCGAGGAAGGCGGGGTGCGCTACCACCACGTCCTGGACCCGCGCACCGGCGAATCCGCCAGCGCGGTGCAAAGCGTGACCATCATCGCGGCCGATGGACTCACCACCGAGGCCCTGTCGAAGAGCGTATTCGTCATGGGCGTTGAAAAAGGCATGCGCCTCATCGAAACGCGCCAGGGCGTCGATGCGGTCGTCGTCGACGCGCAGGGCGTCCTGCATTACTCGAGCGGATTGCGCCAGGGCGCACAGCTTCAGGGAGCAAGCAAATGAAACATGAACCCATAGCGTCCTTGCCGCACGATTGCGTGCGCCGCCCCAGCCCTTGGCATGGGCCCGATCCGGCACCCGATGCGTCCATTCCGCGCCGCCCGCTGGCGCTGGCCTGCCTGCTGCTGGCCGGGGTGGTCCTGGGCGCATGCAGCGGCAGCGATTCGACCACGGTATCGGGTGATGTGCCCGTGGCCTATGTCAAGCGCGCCAATAGCGTCAGGCTCGATCCGCTGACCGCGGCCAACTTCCAGGCCGGCGGCGACCTGATCATCCGCGACACGTCCTCGCCCAGCGCGCAGGAGCACAACGTCACGGCCGCCTTCACGCAGGGCGCGGGTGACGTGGCCGACCCGGAGGCTTCCTACGATGGCAAGAAGCTGGTCTTCGCCATGAAATGCCCGACGTCCAACACGGCCACCATCGGCGCCGTGAAAGCCTGCACCGGCAACTGGAATATCTGGGAATACGACATGACCACCGGAGGTGCCGCGGCGGGAACCTTCCGCCGCATCACCAGCAGCCCCACCTATGACGACGTGGGCCCCGCCTACCTGCCGAACGGGCGCGGCTTTGTCTTTTCGTCGAACCGGCAGAAGACTTCGATGGCGCACCAGGGACTGCCCGGAGCTCCCTACACCGCCCTGGACGAGTACGAGCGCCAGACCGTGTTCAACCTGCACACCATGGATATCAACGGCAGCGATGCATCGATCACGCAGATATCCTTCAACCAGAGCCACGACCGCAACCCGGTGGTGCGCCCCAATGGCGACATCATGTTCTCGCGCTGGGAACACGTGGCCGACCGCAACCGCTTCTCGGTCTTCACCGTGAAGCCCGATGGCACGAACATGTTCATACTCTATGGTGCGCATGCGGCCGGCAACAGCTTCCTGCACCCGCGCGACATGGACCCCTCCGGCAAGTACGCCGGCTTCCTTGCCTCGGACCTCATGCCGCTGGACCGTACCTACGGTGGCGGCGCGCTGATGTTCATCGATGCCGCCAACTATTCCGACCAGAACGTGCCGGCCAACAACACCGTTCCCACCACCGGCGGCCAGACCTCGGTCACCGCGCAGCCGCTGAACGTCGAAACGGGCATTTCCCCGTTCGGCCGTGTCACCACGCCCTATCCGCTGTGGGACGGCACCAATCGGGTGCTCGTCTCGTACACGCCCTGCGAGGTCACCAAGTATGGCGTCGTGGTCGCGTGCTCGACGCTCACGGGCGCCGAACTGGCGCGGCTGTCCACGCCGAATCGCCTGAAGACCGCGGTTGACAGCGACTACGTGCAGGACAATGTGCCGCCGTCGTATGCGGTGTACATGTTCGATCCTGCCAATCAGACCTGGCTGCCGGTTGCCATCCCGCCGGCGGGTTACATCTACACCGATCCGATTCCGCTGCAGGCGCGCACCGAACCCACCTCCCTGCCGCCGACCAGCGTCGACGCCAGCCTGGCTGCGCAAGGTCTGGCGCAGATAGAAGTTGTCAGCGCCTACGACACCGACCTGCTCAACCGCATGGGGGCTGACGAGTCGCAACCCCTGCCGAACGGGGTGATTTCGCCGGCCGACCTGCTCAGCGGCTGCACCAAAGTCATCAAGACGATCAAGCCGTCGGATCCGCTCGACACGCGCCCGCAGGTGGCCGACCTCGTGAGCATGAAGGATCCGGCCAACCTGGCGTACAAATGCGCCCCGGCGCGGTTCGTGCGCGTGGTCCGCGCCATCGCGCCCCCGTCGAACGCCACCGGCGAGCGCCAGGCCATCGGCAACACCAATTTCGAACAGAACCGGATACTGGGCTATTCGGTGGTCGAGCCCGATGGCTCGTTCAAGATCAATATCCCGGCGGACACCCCGGTGGGCTTTTCCATCGTCGATTCCCAGGGCCGCGCGTTCCAGGTGCACACCAACTGGATCCAGGCGCGACCCGGAGAAAAGCGCACCTGCGACGGCTGCCACAGCCCGCGGCGCGGCGCGGCCATCAACACCGGCACCGTCGTCAATACCGTGCCCACCAGTTGGACGCCGGCGCTGGCCAGCCAGCACCAGGCGGGTGAAACCATGGCGGCCACCCGGACCCGGCTGAACCCGGCGCTGCTCAGCCTGGTTTCCGATCCGGTCTACACGGATGTCTGGGCAGATCCGGCCAAGCCGAGCCTGTACACGCGGCCCTCGATCTACCTCCAGTACCAGAACAATCCGGTCGCCAACCTGGGCACTCTCCCACCCGGCACCGATGGCGTGATCAACTATCCGGACCATATCCAGCCGCTCTGGGACCTCGGTCGTCCCCAGGGCGCCTGCTCGAGCTGCCATGGCGCAGCCGACACCCTGTTGAACCTGAGCGGCCTCACGTATGCCGGAACCGGTCGACTGACATCGTACGAAAGCCTGACCGTGGGCCCCCCGCTCATCATCAACGGCGTGCCGCAGCTCCAGGTGCAAGACGGCGTCAATGTCGTCGTGCGCCAGCCGGCCCTGGTCGAGACCATGGCCAGCGAAAGCGAAATCGTGGGCCTGGCGCGCAAGAGCCGCCTGTCGGAAATCCTTTTTGGGCGGACCGTTGTCATGTCCAGCAGCGCCGCGCAGATCCAGTACCCGACACCGGCGCTGGACCACAGCACCATGCTCAACGTGGCCGAAAAGCGCCTGGTCGCCGAGTGGATAGACCTGGGCGGCAAGTACTACAACAACCCGTTCGCCGCCGGCGTCCAGCAGGTATACAAGCTCACGACCGACAATTTCCAGAGTTCGGGCGTCTACAACATAATCCAGACGACCTGCGCAACCGGCTGCCACCTGCCGCGCGGCAGCAACGCCACGGCGCCGGCCGGCACTTCCTTCGTGGAGAACAAGTTCGTGTTGACGGGCGACCTGCAAGGCGACTTCAATAACACGCTGACGATGATCAGCAACGTATGCTCCCCGCCCAGCAATTACCTGTTGAGCAAGCCGTCCACCGCGCCGCACCCCATCGGGGCGGTGATTCCCGGCACCAATACCCCGGGCCCGGCCGTACTTCCGGTAGGTAGTGCCAACTACAATACGATCGCCGCATGGATACAATCGGGGTGTTGATTTGATCGCACGAATGCGCCATGTACGCCTGCGAAGCGCCCTTCGTGCCCTGACGTCCGCCACCATGCTGGCCGCCGCACTGGGTGCCTGCGGCGGCTCGGGAAACGGCAATCCGCTGGACAACCCGCCGCTGGTGGCCAATCCGCCCGGTGCGGCGGGCCAGTCCACGCTGTCGTTTGCCTATTTCCAGCGCTGCATCAACCCGGTCTTTCTGGAGCCCCTGCCCATCACCCTGAACGGCGTACCCACCACCAACAGCTGCTCCAACGCGGGCTGCCATGCAGACGCTACCGGTTCGGGCGGCGCATTCCGTATCATCCCCGGGGCGACGCCTCTGGTCATGCCGGTTCCCGCTCTCGGGAACCTTCCCGCCGTGCCGGGTGCTGCGCCGGATGCGATTCGCCTTTCGCAGATGTACCGCAACTTCATATCGGCCCAGGGGGAAGTCATCATCAACTCGCCCGCGCAAAGCCTGCTTGTCGAAAAGCCCCTGCTGATAAACGTGCAGCACGGTGGCGGCCGCGTGTTCAGCTCGGCGTCGGACCCGCATATCGCGCTGTTCGAATACTGGATCGGCCATCCCACCCCTGCCGGCACCGGCGAATTTGACCAGACCAGCTACGCCCAGTATTTCACCGATGTCAATGGCAACGGCCGTCCCGATCCCAACGCCGGCGGCTGCCTGCATTGATTGCCGGCCCTTGCCCACCATCGACCCGGCACGCACGGATTGAGCGCCAGCCTTTGACCTCCATCGATCCCGCACGCACCGATTCGTGTCCCGCCATATCCGGCGCTGCCGCCCTGGCACGCCGGCTTGCCGGTGTTCGTGGCGCGCGCGGGTTGGCGGCATTGCTGCCTCTGGCTGCGGTCCTGCTGTGTGCGCCCGCGCGGGCCGATGGTTCCGCATCCCCGGAACCTGCGGCAGCGCCAGCGGCCGCCGCCAGCGCGCCGCCGCAACCTTCCCTTGCCGCCTTGCCGGTGGAGGGGCCGCGCGTTCGGATCACCGATCCGTATATCGAACTGCATACCGGCCCCGGTCGCGGCTTTCCCGTATTTCACGTGGCGCAGCGCGGCGACTGGATCGAGTTGCGCTCGCGCCATACCGACTGGTTTCGCGTGCGCACCGATGCCGGCAAGGTCGGCTGGGTGGATCGCGCACAACTGTCCACGACGCTTTCCGAGTCGGGCGGCCCCACCAGTTTCCGCGACATCGTGCTCGACGACTACCTGCACCGGCGCGCGGAGTTCGGCGGCGGCTGGGGACACTTCAACGGTTCCTCGATGTTCAAGCTCTGGGGCACCTACAACCTCAACGATATCTTTGCCGTCGAACTGAGTGCCGGGCAGGTCCAAGGCCTTTATTCGGGAACCAGCTACTGGATGCTCGACATCGTCGCCGAGCCCTGGGCCGACCGGCGCCTGTCGCCATTCTTCGGCATCGGCGTGGGCAAGATCGACAACATTCCCAACGCCAGTCTCGTGAGCGACATCTCCAACAATGCCAAGCTGGCCAACGCAACCGTGGGCGTGCGCTATCACCTCACGCAGCGGCTGATCGCGCGCATGGACTGGACCGAATACACCGCTTTCATATCCTCAGGCCAGACCGCCCAGTATCACGCGCTGGCGGTAGGACTGGGTTTCTTTTTCTGATACCCCACGGGCCACCCATGCGACTTCATTCCCATCTGCTGCCTCTGCTTGCTGCCTGCGCGTTGCTCGCCGTACCGTTGGCGCGCGCAGGCGATGCCGCCCCGGGCAGCGCCGTTGAGACCAAGCCCGCCAACGAGCAGGTGGTGCCACCCGAGCTTGATCGGCGCGATGTGCGGGTGACCCACATCCCGTCCAACGATTTCGAGGCCGGCCTCTTCACCGGGGTCTACAACGCCGAAAACTTCGGCGCCAATGCCGTTGGCGGCGTGCGATTGGGCTATCACGTCACCGAGGACGTGTTCGTCGAGGCCGTCTACGGCCAGAGCAAGGTCTCGGACAACACGTTCCGCGACATACTCCCCGGCGGGATCTTCCCGGCGCCGTCGATTCCCCTGCGGTATTACGACCTCTCGGCGGGCTACAACATCTTTCCCGGCGAGATCTTCCTGGGGCGCAAGTACGCAAGGGTCTCGGCGTTCTACGTGATTGCCGGCCTGGGTATCACCAAGTTCAATGACACCAGCCACCAGACGATCAACGCCGGAGCGGGCATGCGGGTGTTCCTTGCCAATTGGGTTGCGGTGCAGGCGGATTTCCGCGATCACCTCTATTCGGTCGATCTGCTGGGAACCCGGCGCGACACGAACAACCTCGAGGCGACGCTGGGCGCCACGTTCTTTTTCTGATGGTGGATACCTATGCATAGAATATTTGCGGTCAGGGCGACGGTCGGTGCGATATTGCTCGGCGCCGCCGCCATCATTGCCGCGCCGGCGTCCGCTGCCACCATCGCCCAAGCGGCGCCGGATTTCACCCTGCCCAGCGCCGCCGGACCGAATTTGCGGCTGCAGGAGCAGCGCGGGCGTGTGGTAATGCTCAACTTCTGGGCAACGTGGTGCGGACCTTGCAAGCGCGAGATGCCGCAGCTCAACCGCCTCTATACCAAGTACCGCGCTTCGGGCTTTGTCCTCATGGGCGTCAACGTGGACGACGATCCGCTCAACGCGATCGGCGTGTCCACCAAGCTGGGCGTACAGTTTCCGGTCGTTTTCGACAGCGCCAAGAAGGTCAGCAAGCTGTACGACCTCGGTACCATGCCCTCGACCGTGCTCATCGATCGCGATGGTCATGTACGGTATATCCACAAGGGGTACAAGGACGGTTTCGAAGACATGTACGACGAACAGATAGCGGAGCTGCTGCGCGAATGAACGCCTATTGCGCAATTGCCGCAGTGCCAGGAACCTCGGCGCCGCCTCGGCGTGCCGCCTTGCCAGCGCAGCGCACTGCGCGGCCGTGCGGCCGCCTGCTTGCCGCTTTGCTGCTTGCCGGCTTGTTGCCGCTGGGCGGATGCAGCATCGAGCCCTGGGTCAAGCCGTACGATCGTGAACGACTGGCCGATCCCATCATGAAGCCGGCGCGCGACGCGCTTGCCGAAAAGCATCGTGAACACATCTACGACGTGCGCGAAGGCGCGCGCGGTGCCACCGGCGTTCAGGGAGGCGGCTGTGGCTGCAATTGACGCCGCCGCGCTGACGGCGGCCCGCTTGTGCCGGGTCGTTCTGGCCGCCCTGCGCGGCGGGCCGGGGCTTGCTTCCCGCCTGACAGGCTTGCTTGGCGGCCTGCTCGCTACCGGCCATGCCGCGGCCGCGGATCTTCCCGAAGACCGCGCCGACATGATGTACCACTCGTATTCCGGCGGCGGCGTGACCGCCACGGGGCCGGCGCTGCTGGTGCGCAAGAGCATCGACGATGCATTCTCGCTCTCGGCTTCCTACTACGTCGATTCGGTCAGCAACGCGTCCATCGACGTCGTGACCACCGCCAGCCCCTATCACGAGCGCCGCATCGAGCGCGCCGGCAGCCTTGACTACGTCTACCACGATGCCCTGATCAGCGTGGCGGGCAGCAATTCCAAGGAGCCCGACTACACGGCCGATAGCGCCAGCATCGACGTGGCGCAGGACGTCTTCGGCGGAATGACGACGGTGAACCTCGGTTATTCCCGCGGCTGGGATACGGTTGGCAAGCATGGCTACCCCGCGTTCTCCGATACGGCCAACCACTGGCAGTACCGCGCCGGCGTCACGCAGATTCTCACGCCGGGCTGGCTGGCCAGTGCCAATCTGGAGGTGATCTCGGACGAGGGGTACCTGGGCAGCCCGTATCGCGCGGCGCGGGTCTTTGGCGCGGCCGTACCCGAGACGGATCCGCGCACGCGTTCGAGTCGGGCAGCAGCGCTTCGTGCCGTCGGCAGCGTAGGCAGCAACGGCGCCGTGCGCGCTTCATACCGTTACTTCTGGGATACTTGGGACATCCGCGCCAATACCCTGGAGGTGGGCTACAGCCGGTACCTGCAGCAGCAACGCTGGCTGGTCGATGGCTACCTGCGCTACTACAAGCAGTCGCATGCCTCGTTCTACAGCGACAATTTCACCAGCGAATTCACCTACATGTCGCGCAATCGCCAGCTCAGCTCCTTCCATAGCGAGGGGTTGGGGGCCAAGGCCACCTATTCGGCGCTGAAGGTACCCGCGCGCTACGAGATCAAGCTCAATGGCGCCCTGGAGCGCCTGCGGTTCCAGTACAGCGACTTCACCGACATCCGTACCGGCAAGGAATACTCCTTCGATGCCACCGTGCTCGAGTTGTATGTGTCGGCAACTTTCTGACGAAGGAGGCGGCGTGAACAATCGACGCTGCAATACCGTTTCCCCGCGGCGCGCTTCGCCGGCCGCAGCGGCCCGAATCGCCAATCCGGCGCTCCATGCCTTGAGGAGGCTGCCACCGGCCGTGGTACTGCTCGTCACCCTGGGCTTGCTGGCCGGCGGGCCCGCGCATGGCGGCGCGCCCAGCCCTGCTGCCACGGCGGCGGCGACCGCGCCAGCAGTCCCGCCGCCCGCAACGGCGGCACCCGCCGCGCCGGATGGCGCAGCAGTGGCCGGCCCGGTGGCCGCGCCCGGCGCAGCGCCTGCGGCACCGGCTACGACGCTGGACGGACGTATCCAGGACATCAAGACCGAGGCGCTGGAACTCAACCGCGACCTCATGGTTCTCGAGGAAGAGTTGCTTTTCCCTGCCAACACCCAGGTGGCGGTATTCGTGTCACTCGACGTGGGGAAGCTGTTCGGCCTCGATTCCGTGCAGGTCAAGCTCGACGACAAGGAAGTGGCCAACTACCTGTACACGCCGGCCGAGGTCGAATCGCTGCATCGCGGCGGTGTCCAGCGTCTTTACCTCGGAAACCTGCGCGCGGGGCAGCATGAACTCGTGGCCTTTTTCGTAGGCAAGGGTCCACACGACCGCGACTACCGCCGTGCCACGACCGTGAAGTTCGACAAGGGCGCAGATCCCAAGTACATCGAGCTGCAGATCAAGGATTCCACCGGCAAGCTCCAGCCCGAATTTGCCGTCAAGGTCTGGCAGTAGATCCCGATGCACTTGCGGATATCCTCGCGCCGTACCGCTTCCGTCGGGCTGGCATTGCCGGGCGTGCCGGCCATCGCCGTCCGCCTTGCGGCGCTGCTGGCGGCCGTCACGCTGTGGCTGCCGGCCGGCCGTGCGGCCGAAGCCCCGACGCTGTCCGAGCAGCGCCACGAGGTGCGCGATCCCTACTACGGCGTCAGCCTTTACGACTATTTCCAGGAGCATTATTTCTCGTCCCTGGCCGACCTGATGGTGGCGCGGCATTTCGAGCGGCTTTCCCATTCGAGCAATGAGGCCGAGGTGCTGCGCGGCGGACTGCTGCTGTCCTACGGCCTGGATCGCGAGGCGACGGAAATATTTGCCCGCCTCATCGATACAGCCGCCGCACCGCCGATCCGCGACCGGGCCTGGTATTACCTGGCGAAGATCCGCTACCAGAAGGGCATGCTTGCCGAAGCCGAAGCGGCGCTGGCTCGCATCCGCGACAGCCTGCCCCCCGGCCTGGAGGAAGACCGCCTCCTGCTCCAGGCCAACGTGTTGATGCTGCGCGGCGCCTACGGGCCTGCGGCGGCGCTGCTCAAGCCGCGGGTCGACGCCGAACGTGCCTCGGTCTACGAGCGCTTCAACCTTGGCGTCGCGCTGGTGCGCAGCGGCTCGGTGGCGCGCGGCAGCGAGATGCTCGACGAAATCGGCGTCGAGCCCGCCGACACGGACGAACTGCGCGGCGTTCGCGATAAGGCCAACGTGGCGCTGGGATTTGCCGCCCTCCAGAACAAGGATCCCGAGCGGGCGCGGGTATACCTGTCGCGGGTGCGCCTGACCGGCGTGATGGCCAGCCGCGCGCTCCTCGGGTTCGGTTGGGCCGCCGACCAGTTGATCGACCCCAAGGCAGCGCTGGTCGCCTGGGGCGAACTGGCCACGCGCGACACGAGCGATCCAGCGGTATTGGAGGCGCTGCTGGCCGTTCCCTATGCCCTGGCCGAAATCGGTGCAAACGCTCCGGCACTGGAGAATTACGGCAAGGCGCTGGCCGCCTATGACCAGGCGAACGCCAATATCGACGCGAGCATTGCCGTTATTCGATCCGGAAAATTTGTCGATGGCGTCGTCGGGGCCAATCCCGGCGACGAAACCGGTTGGTTCTGGAAGATCGATCGCATACCCGACCTGCCCAACTCAGGCCATTTGGCCGAGGTGATGGCGCAGCATGCCTTCCAGGAGGCGTTCAAGGATTACCGTGATCTGCGCTTCCTGGCGCGCAATCTGCAAGATTGGGACCAGAAGCTCGGCGTCATGGACGACATGCTGGCCAATCGGCGCCAGGCTTTTGCCTTGCGGCTGCCCCAGAGTATTGCCGCGCAGCGCAATGCGGGAATCGGCCGCCTCGATGCCCGGCGCGACGCCGTGGTGAATGAACTGGGCAACGCCCAGGGGCAAGCGGACGGATTGGCCTTTGCCGACGCCCGCCAGCAGGCGCTTATCACCCGCCTCCAGCGCGCCCGCCACGACCTCGAAGTACTTGAAGGAACCACGCCGGCTAGTGCGGGCGATGCGCCCATCGACCTGACTGTGCAGAAGGATCGCTACCGAAGGGTCAAGGGCGCCTTGGAATGGGAACTGGCGCAGAGCTTTCCGATGCGCCTCTGGCAGGCCAAGAAGTCACTGCAACAGCTCAATGAGGCACTGCAGAAGCTGCATGTTCGCGATACGGAACTCGTGGCCGCGCAGGCCAATGAGCCGCAGCGTTTCGATGCGCTGGCGGCCCGCATCAGCGCGCTGCGCGACCGCGTGACGGCCATGCAACCCCGGATCGCCGAGTTGGCAATCCTTCAGCAACTGGCTGTTCAGGATCTGGCCGTGGCCGAACTGGAACGCCAGCGCGAGCGGCTCGCCGCCTATAGCAACCAGGCGCGCTTCGCAATTGCGGAGATATATGACCGGGCAACCCTTTCGCAGGACGCGGCCCATGCACCGGCGAAATAGCAGCCGACCTGGCGCGGCCCGGGTCTTGACGTACGCGGCCGCTGATGGGCCGGCCGGCGGCCGTCGACTGCGCCCATGCCTATTGCTCGCTGCAATGGCAATCGTGACGCTAGCGGGCAATTTGGCAGGATGCGCCAGCAAGCACCCCAAGGACGATTCTCCGACAATCAAGGATCTCGATAGCCGCGTCTTCCAGGTTCCGCCGGACAAAGGCGTTGTCGCCAACGACGACGCCACGATCGCCGCATATCGCGAATACCTGAAAAAGGCGCCCGCCGACACCCAGCGGCCGGAGGCTATGCGCCGTCTGGGCGATCTGGAAATGGACCGCGCCGACAGCCGCCTGGCAGGCGGGGCACCAGAAAAGAAGCCGTCGGCGCCAGCAGACGCTGGCGGCATTGCCGCCGAGAAGAATGCCAGGGCCGGCAACGCCGGCGGCGACGGGAAATCGTCGGCATCCGCAAGCGCGGCGGCGCCCGCCGCAACGGCGTCGCCAACGGCGAAAGTCGACGCGCTGACGCCCAAGGCGGCTCCCCCGGTGGCCAGTGTGCCCGGGTCCGGCAAGGGCGCCATCGGCGCCCCGACCGCCGCGGCTGCCGAGGGCAACAGCGATGCGCAGAATTATCGCGGCGCTATCACCATGTACCTGGAACTGCTGAAGAACTTTCCCGCGGCGGCGGACAGCGACAAGGTTCTTTACCAATTGGCGCATGCCTACGAACTGAGCGGCGACCTGGAGGACGCGCTCAAGGTGCTCAACCGCCTGGTCGCGGAATATCCGCATTCGAGCCTGGTCGACGAGGCGCATTTCCGGCGCGGCGAACTCATGTTCGCGATGCATAACTATCGCGGCGCCGAGAGCGCGTACGCGATCATACTTGCCCAGCCCAATCACACGCCGTACTTCGAGCGCGCGCTCTACATGCACGGATGGTCGCTCTACAAGCAGGACCGGCTTGAAGAGGCGTTGCATTCCTTCTTCGGCGTGCTCGATCTGAAGTTGATCGCGCGCGAGGCGGACGTCGATCTTGATGTGGTCGCGGGTTTGACCCGTGCCGACCGCGAACTGGTTGAGGACACGCTGCGCGTCGTCAGTCTCTGCCTGGAGAACCTGCAGGGTGCGGAGACGGTTCCGCAGTACATGACGTCGGCTTTGCGCCGCGACTATGAATTCCGGATCTACCGCCAGCTTGGCGAGCTCTACCTGGCGCAGGAGCGCGTCAAGGACGCAGCCGACACGTTCTTGGCATTTGCGCGGCGATATCCCCTGCACACGCAGTCGCCCGTGCTGCAGGCGCGCGTGATCGAGATCTACCAGCAGGCGGGCTTCGAGAATCTGGCGCTGGGAGCCAAGCGCGATTATGTCGGGCACTATCGCCTGCACGGCGAGTTCTACAAGGCCAATCGGGTTGCGTGGAAGCAAACGCTGCCGCGGCTCAAGTCCTACCTGACGGAACTCTCGCGCCGCGATCATGCCATCGCGCAAAAAAGTCACAAGTCAGAGGACTACCAGGCCGCGGCGGGCTGGTACCGGCAATATATCGAAACGTTCCCGAAGGACCCTGACACCGCACAGGCCAATTTCCTCCTGGCCGAACTTCTTTTCGAAGACAGGAGGTATGGCGAGGCCGCGGTGGAGTACGAAAAGACCTCCTACCATTATCTTCCGCACGCCAGCAGCGCGGATGCAGGCTACGCGGCACTCCTTGCCTACGCGGAACAGGAAAAGAGCGCCGTACCCGCAGATCGCGGCGGGATTGTTCACGCATCGATCGAAAGCGCACTTCGGTTTGCCGACGCCTACCCGGCCGATCGCCGCTGCGGGCCGGTACTGGCAAATGCGGCCGAGCGCCTTTACGCTCTGCACGATCTGGAATGGGCGACGACGGTTGCGCAGAAGGTATTGAACCTTGCGCCACCTGCGGCGGCAGCGCAGCAGACCACGGCCTGGAAGGTCATCGGGCTTGCAGCGTTTGATGGCGGTGCGTTTGAAAAGGCCGAGCGGGCGTATTCCGAACTGGTCGCGAGGACGCCGGCAACTGACCCGGAGCACGCGGTCCTCGTCGAACGCCTGGCCGCGTCGGTATACAAGCAGGGCGAAAAGTTCCGCGCCGAGGGCAGGCTGAAAGATGCCGTGATCAATTTCGACCGGGTGGCGGTGGTGGCCCCGCTTTCGCCGGTGCGTGCGGCGGCCCAGTACGACGCTTCGGCGGTTCTGATCGAGTTGCGCGATTGGCCCGCAGCAGCCCGCTCGCTGGAAGATTTCCGCCAGCGCTTTCCCGCCAGCCCGCTGGTCACCGAGGCCGGCGACAAATTGGCGCTGGTCTATACCGAAAGCGGCCAGTGGGCTCTGGCTGCCGGCGAGTTCGAGCGGGTCGCCGCGCGCAAGGGCGACGACAAGGTCTCCCGCGCTGCGCTCTGGCAGGCGGCCGAGCTATATGAAAAGGCAGGCAAGGCTACGGCCGATGCAACGGCAGGCGCCCCGGCGAGCAGCGCCGCAAGCCTTGCCCAGGCCAGGGGGGCCGCCGCACGAACCTACGAGCGCTATGTGCAGCAGTATCCCGAACCGCTGGAGCCCGCGATCGAGGCCCGCTCGCGCCTGGCGCGGCTCGAAGGCGAGCAGGGCAACACGGCGCGCTCGCTGGCCTGGACGCGTCAGTTGCTGCAGGCCGAGCAGGCGGGCGGGGCAGGGCGCACGGAACATACGCGGTACCTGGGCGCCAAAGCCGCCCTGCTGCTGGCACAGGGACCCTATGACGATTTCCACAAGGTGGCACTGGTCGAGCCGCTGAAAAAGCAGCTTGCGCTCAAGAAGAACCGCATGGAGATCCTGCTCAAGGCCTACGCCACCGCCGCCGACTACGGAGTGGCGGAGGTTTCCACCGCCGCCACGTACCACACGGCCGAGGTCTACCATGAATTCGGCCAGTCGCTGATGGCCTCCGAGCGACCCAAGGGTCTCGCCGGCGACGAACTCGAGCAGTACAACGTGCTGCTCGAGGAGCAGTCGTTCCCCTTCGAGGAAAAGGCCATCGCCATGCACGAGGCCAATATCCGCCACAGCGCCGAGGGCATCTACGACCAGTGGATCAAGAGCAGCTTCGCAGCGCTGGCGCAGTTGCGTCCGCTGCGCTACGGCAAGGCCGAAACCAGCGAGGATACGATCGATGCGATCCGCTGACCGCAGCTTCGCGACCGCGGCCCGCGCGGCCCTGTTGCCGTTGCTGACCGTTCTCCTGGCGGCCTGCGCCGGCGTGCGTGGCGAAGGCGAAAATGCCCCTGTGGCCCGCGCGGCCACGGCTGGCGCAGCAGCCGCAACGCCGCAGAAGCCGCCCCTCATTCCGGACCTGGACAACGCGGTGATCGACGCCTTCGAGGACGGTCTCAAGGCTCTTCACGAGGGGCGCCTGCCCGAGGCCGAAAAGATCTTCCTGGCCCTGTCCAAGGCGCATCCGGAGCTGGGCGGCCCTCACGCCAATTTGGGAATCGTCTACCGCCAGGGTGGCCATATCGAGCAGGCGGTGGCCGAGCTCGAGCTGGCGGTGAAATGCAATCCCCAGCAACCGGTCTACTGGAACCAGCTGGGCATTGCCTACCGGCAACAGGGTCAGTTCGCCAAGGCGCGCGATGCCTATGAACACGCCACGGCCATCGATCCGGGCTATACCGCGCCTATCCTTAATTTGGGGATACTTTTCGACCTTTATCTCTGGGACAGCAAACGTGCCCTGGAGTTATACGATCGCTACCTGACGCTCGCGCCGGGCGGCGACGCCAAGGTTGTCAAGTGGGTCGCGGACCTGAAGCATCGCAGCCGCGAAGGCAAGGCCGACGGCCAGAAGGAGAAGGAATGAAACCGCACACCCGCATTGCGGAAATCCCCGATCCGCTGGGCCTGTTGCCCGTGCTGGCGCTGTTCATTCTGCTGGCTTCGGCCATGCTGCCGGCCCGTGCCGATGACAAGGCCGACATGGACCGCACGAAGATCATCGGCAATCGCGAATTGCCCAAGGTGTTGTACATCGTCCCTTGGAAGAAGCCGGTTCCGGGCGAACTTCCCGGACGGCCGCTCACCAGCGTTCTGGACGAGACGATGGAGCCGCTCGACCGCGATGTGTTCCGGCGGCAGGTCAGGTACGGGGCGCAGGTCGCGCCCCCGGAGGCCAAGCCGGCGCCCGAGAAGAAGTAGGGCGAATTCGAAGTGGCGCGCGGCCCATGCCGGCGCGCAATGGCCTGGAGTCGGGGCCGGAAACTGTTTTGATATTGGAGATGATTCGATGGATGCATTCGGTACGGTCGTAAAGTTCTTCCAGGATTGCGGGCTGTTCATCTACCCGAGCCTGCTCATCATGGCACTGGGCCTGGCGATCGCGGTCGAGCGGTTCGTCTTCATCACCAAGTCGCGCAGCGAGAATCGCCGCCAATGGGACCAGATCCTGCCCATGCTGCAGGGGGGCAAGCTCAAGGAGGTGTTCAGCGCCACGGCCAAGTCCGATGCTGCCATCGGCATGATCGTGCACAACGGCCTGAGCCGCCTGCAGACCACGCGCCGCCGCGAAGACATCGATGCGGCCATGGAGGAGGGCATGATGGAGATCGTTCCGCGCCTGGAGCGCCGCACGCATTACATCGCCACCTTCGCCAACGTCATCACGCTGGTGGGGCTGCTGGGGACCATCAGCGGCCTGATCCACGCCTTCACCGCGGTGGCGCAGGTCAACCCCGCCGAGAAGGCCGAACTGTTGTCGGCCAGCATCTCGGTGGCCATGAACAACACGTTTTTCGCGCTGACGGTTGCCATTCCTT
>Ga0209698_10000964_pt1 | contig 33087 bp, 30 predicted proteins | sample LitLauG_LLR_2012_FD_187203 | JGI IMG/M metagenome (GOLD analysis project Ga0209698, IMG submission 187203) | Freshwater sediment microbial communities from Pennsylvania, USA - Little Laurel Run_MetaG_LLR_2012 (SPAdes) (version 2) | ecosystem: Environmental > Aquatic > Freshwater > Creek >... | reverse complement strand
AATCAACTGTTGAGACTGGAAGAGCAGCTCGGAGATTCGGCCCGTTTCCTCGGGGCGACGTCGTTGTCGGGGGCGGCAGGTGTCAGCTACACGAAGTAATACAACGCGGTATCCACGGTGGGTCCTCCCGCTGTCGGTGCTCGCTGCGGTCGCGATCGTGAGCGTGGCCTTCCCGTTCCAGACCCTCTGGCGCCAGCAGGTCGCCCTCAACGCGGCCACGAGTCAGATCGCCCAGATCGATCGGCAGTCCGCCTCGTTGACGCAACAAGCCAAGGCCGTCTCCACCGAGGCCGCGGCTATCGCGCTGGCGCGCGAGCAGTACCAACTCGTGCTACCCGGCCAACGCCTCATCCAGGTCCTGCCGGGCAACGGTGGCGGGTACGTGGCGCCGAATTCGAACGATCCCGGGTTCCAACCTCTGGTGAATCCGGGAACGAGCGTCGTCCCCGGCGCCGCGGACGCCACCTCATCGGGCGCCGCAGCGTCGGGGTTGCACGGCTTCGTGTCGCGCTTCGTGCGGACCCTCGAGTTCTGGCGTTGAGCTTCAACGACGCGAGCGCCGAGGAGTTGGCGACGATCGAAGAGATGGTGGGACGCCCCCTCAATGGTCGTTGCGCCGTCGTCGTCCGACGTCGCGATGGCCGCCCCGTGGTCATCGAGAACGAACCCCACCTGCGCGACGGCACCCCCATGCCGACGTTGTACTGGCTGATCGACCCGGCGCTCAACGAGGCCGTGAGTCGCATCGAGGGCGCCAGTGGTGTGCACCGCTACGAGGAACTCGTCGACCCCGAGGAGTTGTTGCGCACGCACGACGAGTACCGACGACGCCGTGACGACGCCACGGTGCGCCGCGACGCCATCGCCGCGAGCGGGGGAGTGGGCGGGACCCGAGTGGGGGTCAAGTGTCTGCACGCGCATCTGGCCAATTACCTGGCCGGCAACGACGACCCGGTCGGGCGACTGGTGGCCGACGAAGTCGCGTTGCCTGACCTCGAGATCGTCGACGTCCGTGGCTGACAACGTCGCGGTCCTCGATTGCGGCTCGAACTCGACGAGGTTGCTGATCGTCTCGGGCGCCGGCGTCACCCTCGCGCGCGAGATGCGCATCACGCGCCTCTCGGCGGGCGTGGACGCCACGGGTAACCTCTCGGCGCCGGCCCTCGCGCGCAGTTACGCCGTCCTCGAGGAGTACCGCGCGCTGATGGACCTCCACGACGTCACCCGCGGCCTGCTGGTCGCGACGTCGGCGGTGCGCGACGCGAGCAACGGACCCGCATTCCTCGCGCACGCCGCGCAGATCACGCGCGTCGAGGCGCGGTTGCTCACTGGGGAGCAGGAGGCCGCTTTCTCCTACGCGGGGGCCACGCGCGGTCTCGACGCCGACCCTCGCCCCACGTTGATCCTGGACATCGGCGGTGGTTCGACGGAGCTGGCGGTGCGCCTCGACGGAGTGGTGAGGGGCTACTCGATGCAGATGGGGTGTGTGCGGGTCACCGAGCGAGCCCTGGGAGCCGGCGTCGTGACGCCCGCCGCCGCGACGGCCGCCACCGCGATGATCGAGGACCAGATCGACCAGGCCTTCGTCGCGGAACCGGTGTTCGCGCGACTCGTCGGCGCGGTGCGACTGGTCGGACTCGCCGGCACGGTGGCGACCCTGGCGCAGCTCGACGCGGGGCTGCGCGTCTACGACCGCGACGCCGTGCACCATCGGCACCTGTCGCGCGCGCAGGTGCAGGCGTGGCGCGACCGCCTCGGCGCCATGACGCCGAGCGATCGCCTCGCCCTGGCCGGCATGGTCCCGGGTCGCGAGGACGTCCTGGTGGCCGGGCTGTTCATCCTGGACGCGGTGATGGGCAGATTCGACGTGGACGAGGTCCTGACCTCCGAGGACGACATCTTGGACGGGGTGGCGGCGTCACTCATCTGATGTGCGCGTCGGCGACGAACCTGTAACGATAGAGGAGTGAGGATTCGCACTTGGTAACCACTCGCACCAGCGTCCATTCACCGATCAACCTGCACGGTCGGCGGGTGGTGTTGCGCACCTTGACCGACGCCGACTACGAGGGCTGGTTCGAGGTGCGCCGACGTTGTCACGAGTGGCTGGTGAAGTGGGAGCCGCGTTCGGCGCACGCCGCGCACCTGGCCGAGGACGAACGCAGCTTCTCGAGCCGCTGCTCGATCCGCGAACGAGAGCGCCAGATGGGCACCGGTTTCGGATTCGGCATCTTCTTCGAAGGACGTTTCGTCGGCGAGATCACCCTGTCGTCGATCCAAAGAGGTCCGCTGCAGTCGGCCTTCGTGGGGTACTGGATCGACGAGGCCGTGGCGGGACTCGGACTGATGCCCGAATCGGTGGTGACGGTGCTGCAGTACGCCTTCGACACGCTGCGACTGCACCGGGTCGAGATCAACATCATCCCGCGCAACGCCGCCTCGCGGCGCGTGGTGGAGAAGCTGGGCCTTCGCTTCGAGGGGATCGCCGAGCGATACCTGGAGATCGACGGCGCCTGGGAGGACCACGCGCACTACGCGATCACCGCCGAGGAGTGGTCGGACCGCGCACCGCAGTTGGTGGCCGACTGGCTCCTACCGCGCAGCGACTAGACCGCTTCGAGGGCGCGCCCCTTGAGCTCGTCTAGCGACGTCGCGCGCAGATCGCCGCCGAGCGAGTGGGCGATCCCCACTGCGGCGACCGCGCTGTCGCGCGGACCCACGATGAGCGCGCGGTCGTTGCCGCGTGCGACGACGAGGCCGGCGGCACGCGCCTCGATGGCCGCGCGGCGGATGTCGTCGAGCGACACGCGGGCGTCGACCTCGACGGCGGGACACTGGTACGCGGTGCGCGGGATGCCACGCAGGTCACTGAGGAGGCGATGCTTGGCCGTGGCGAAGTGCACCGTCGAGCCCTCGATATCGTCCCACGTCACCGCCACCGGTTCGATGGCGATGTCGAGCTGGTGGGCGAGGTAGAAGAGTTCGACGTCGTAGACGAAGCCGGTGATCATCCCCAGGTGTGCGAGCAGCCGCCCGGTCGCGAGGTCGAAACCCTTGCACCCGCACTGGGTGTCGCGCACCGCCAACTTGGTGTAGTGACGCACCAGCAGGTGAAAGGCCGTGCCCGACAAGGAACGCGTCAGGGTCTCGTAGAGGATCTTGCCGTTGTCGGCTCGCGTACCCGGGGCCATGGGGGCGCGGTCCAACGCGTCGAGGACGTTGACGAAGTGTTCGGGTCGGATCGACATGTCCGCGTCGGCCACGATGACCTTGGGGTAGCGAGCGTGGGCGAGGCCGGTGCGCACCGCGGCGCCCTTTCCCATGTTGTGGGGGTGTTGCACCAGGCGAAAGTGCTCGAGGTGACCGTAGACCTGGTGGGCGACGCGCATGGTGGCGTCGGTCGAACCGTCATCGACCATGACGATCTCGGTGCGGTCGGCGCCGATGATCTCGAGCGTGGGCGCCAGGCGTTCGAAGCCCGCGGCGAGTCGCAGGGCTTCGTTGAAAGCTGGGATGACCAGCGACTGCGTGGGTACGGCCATGGGACTAGGGTCGTGCCGCGCCGATGAGACCAGCCGTGAAGATCGGGGCCAGGCTGATGTTGGTGCCGGTGTAGGCGGCGGCGATGATGGTGTTCGTGCCCCACGGGCCCGAACCCACGTACATCACGACGTGGTCGACGGCGTTGTCGCCGTCGAGGTTGTAGTAGTAGAGCAGGTCGCCCGGGCGCAGTTGATTCAGGGGCACGTGCGGCAGAGCGGCCCACTGCTCCTCGGTCGTGCGCGGCATGGCGTAACCGGCCTGGGCCCACGCCCATTGCACGAGGCCCGAACAGTCGAAGCCGACGCCGGACGTCTCGCCACCCCAGACGTAGGGGACGCCCTCTTGGCGCTTGGCGAAGGACACCGCGAGCTCACCGGCGGCCGATCCGGCGGGCGAACCCGAGATCAGCGTCGTCGTGGCGGGGGGAGTGTTGGCGGCAATGGCGGCGAGCACCTGGTTGGCGGCGTCCTGACCCCCCACGACGGAGGCGGCCTGGACGGCCGAGGACTCCGCCGAGGTGTTACCGACCCGCGCCGCCGCCGCGCCGGCGGCCACCTCGAAGGCGATGATCTGGTTCTTGAGCGCCGCGGTGACGCTGTTGAGCGTGGCTCGCGTCTGGTCCGCCGCGGCGATGTTGTCACTCAGGAGCGTCTGGAGATTCGCCGTCTCGATCGCGGCGCGTGATCGTTCGACGCTGACCTGGGAGATCGCCGTGTCGAGCTGGGAGCGTTCGGCACTCTGCCTCGTGCGCAACTGGTTCAGGTCGCCCACCACGAGCGATTCGAAGACCGCGCGGGCGTCTGAGCGCGTCACGTCCTGGTCGAAGACCGCGACGGTCTGGGTGGCGGCCGTCGAGTAGACGTAGGACTGGATGACGGCCTTGACCATCGACTTGGTCGTCGCCGCGAGGGCGGCGCGCTCCTTCAGTTCGCGACTCTGCAGGTGCGCGATGGAGACCGTCAGGTTCGCCACGTCGGACTTGGCGGCGTCGTAGGCGTTGGCGGTCACCTCGCTGGACTTCTCCTGGCGCGCCAACTGGGCCGAGAGGCTGGCGATCTCCGCCTTGGTCTGGGCGATGGACTGCGCGCCCGCCGTGGTGACCCCCAGGGGGACGAGCGTCGAGAGGACCGTGATCGCGGCGCTCGCGACGAGCGCGGTGAGGGGAGACGTGCCCCGACGATGCACGGACTTCATCTCCCAATCCTAGTGACGGGTCTTTCGTGGACCGGTAGATTTGTCCGCGATTTGATGGGTTAGCGTTGGAGCACCGCAGCCGCGCGTGGGGGCGTAGCCCAATTGGCAGAGGCAGGGCGCTTAAACCGCCTCCAGTGAGGGTTCGAGTCCCTCCGCCCCTACGGCGCACTCGGTGCTCGCCGCGGCAGTGGCCGTGTTCCTCCGCGCTTCTTCATCGATTCTTATCCGTGAGCGACGGGTTCCTCGACAACGTCACACGACGCTCGCGCCCCCGTCACGACGTCGCACAAAATTCGTTCGGCCCACTGGATATCGTCACGTCCACCTCCTAGTGTCGCGAGTACGTCATGTCAGAGGGGGCGAAGATGAGTGAGCGCGACAACGTGCCACAGGGTGCGGTGAGTTGGTTGGACCTATGGACCAGCGACGTCGAAGGTAGTCGTTCGTTCTACAGCGAGCTCTTCGGCTGGGAGGCGTGGGAACCCAGCGCGGAGTTCGGCGGGTACTGGATGTTCGCGCGCGCTGGCCAGCCGGTCGCCGGGGGGATGGGCGACATGGGCGACACGCCCGCCGACAACACTTGGAAGATCTACGTGGCCTGTGACGACATCAATGTCAGCGTCGCGGCGGCCGAGGCCCTGGGCGCACAGGTCTTCGCGCCGGTGGCGCAAGTGGGCGACCTGGGCATCCAAGCGGTCCTGGCCGACGCCACCGGTGCGACGATGGGCCTCTGGCAACCACTGAGCTTCAAGGGCTTCTCGACGACGGACGAGCACGGTGCCCCGTGCTGGTTCGAGTTGTACGCGCGCGACTACCACGCCGCGGTGAACTTCCACACCAGCGTGTTCGGCCTGGCGGCCAACGTGATGATGGACACCGACGAGTTCCGCTACAGCACATTGATGGTCGGCGAGCACGAGGTGGCTGGAGTGTTCGACGCCTCGTCGCGCCTCGGCGAGGGAGAGCGGTCGCATTGGGTCGTCTACTGGCAGGTCGACGACGTCAGCGCGGCCACGCAACGCGTGGCGCAACTAGGGGGCTCGGTGATCGACGGTCCCGCGGACTCGCCCTACGGGTCGATCGCCACGGTCGCTGACCCCAGCGGCGCCGTCTTCAAGCTGCGCCAGGCTCCTTCGAACTAACGCCCGAGGTCCAGCGTGATCGAGACGGGACAGTGGTCCGATCCCATGACGTCGGCGTGGATCTCGGCGGCGACGACGCGGCTGACGAAGTCGGCCGACACCAAGAAATAGTCGATCCGCCACCCGACGTTGCGATCGCGCGCGGCCGAGAAGTTCGACCACCACGTGTAGTGGCCGTTGCCCTGGGTGAAGAGTCGAAATGAGTCCACGAACCCACCGCCGAGGAGACCCTCGAAACGTTGGCGCTCCTCGTTGGTGAAACCGGCCTTGCCGACGTTCGCCTTGGGGTTGGCGAGGTCGTCAGGCGTGTGGGCGACGTTGAGGTCGCCACAGACGATGACGGGCTTGGTCTTGTTGAGCTTCTTGAGGTAGGCGAGGAACGCCGGCTCCCAGAGTTCGCAGCGCTGGCGCAGGCGGCTGAGGTCGCCCTTGGCATTGGGGGTGTAGACGTTCACCAAGTAGAAGTCCTCGTACTCGGCCGTCTGGGTGCGCCCTTCGAGGTTGGCGTTGCCGAAGACGTCGTCGGCGAGGGCGAACTTCTTGACGAGGGGGGCCGGTAGGCCCGTCGCGACGCTCAAGGGAGCGTGTCGCGAGAAGATCGCGGTGCCCGAGTAGCCCTTCTTCTGAGCGGGGTGCCAGTACTCCTGGTACCCCTCGATCACGTGCTCGGACTGGTGTTGTTCGGCCTTGACCTCCTGCAGGCAGATGACGTCGGGCGAGAGTGAGTCGACGAACGGCAAGAAGAGGCCCTTGCGCTGGACGGCGCGGATGCCATTGATGTTCCATGAGACGAGGCGCATGAGACATGGTAGCGAAGCCCGCGACGGTCGTTCCGTGGCGCGAGAGGGTGATTTGGGCCGGATTGTCGCCTCGAAAGGGGCCCGTGAAGAGGGTCGGGCGTTTATTTAGTAGCGTTGCATCCGTGGCTAAGAGCGCAACAGGTAAATGGGTCAGTCGGGTCGGCGCGTCGGGTGGTAGCAAGGCGTACAAGAAGTCGCGCCCGAGCAACTACTACGGCATCTTGATCGTCATCGTGGTGCTGGGCCTCGCGTCGACGATTTTCGCGCGCTACGACTATCAGCACCCCGCCGCCGCCGCCACGGGCACCCCGCCGGCCGTCGGCACCGTCTGGTTCGCCGGCCTGTCGGTCCAGGCCTGCGGCGAGACCCTCGCCGACCTCAAGCCCGATCCCAACAGCACGCTCTACGGTCTCAAGGTCCTGTCGGGCAACGTCGTCGAAGTGGCGCCGGTCAGCTCCGCCGACTCGGGCAAGCACGCCACGCTGGCGCAGTTCGGTGTCGAGTTCCCGGGCCTGATCCTTAGTTCCAACGAACTCGCCATCCCCAACGCGGCGGGCGTGGCGAACGCCGCCACCACCTATCGCAACGGCGAACTGTGCCCCGCGTCCTCGAAGTACCCGAAGAAGGCCGGACAGGTCGAGTACGCCTACTGGAACAACTTCGCCCAGAAGACGCCGGTGATCACAACGAACCCTTCGACGATCCACTTCGTCCAGGACATGCGCATCACCATGGCCTTCGACCCCAAGGGCGTCGTTCCCCAGGCGCCGAGTGCGGCGACTGACAACGCGATGGTCGCCTACCAGGCGGCCGCCGCCACGACCACGACCACTGCGGTGACCACGACAACTCTGACACCCGCGACCACGACCACGACGAAGGCGACGACGACGACTACCGCGAAGGGCTGAGCGTGAAGGCGATAATCCTGGTCGGCGGAATGGGCACGCGCCTGCGCCCGCTGACCTACGAGATGCCCAAGCAGATGCTGCCCCTGGTGGGCGTGCCGATGATCGAATGCGTCTTCGAGATGCTCGCCAAGCACGGTATCAGCGAGGTGGTGTTATCGCTGGGGTACCTGCCGGACCACTTCATCGAGGCGTACCCCGACGGCTCGATCGCCGGGGTGAGAATCTCCTACGCGGTGGAACCCGAGCCTCTCGACACGGCCGGCGCCATCAAGTTCGCCGCGGAGTTCGCGGGCGTCGACACGACGTTCCTCGTGGTCAACGGCGACGTCCTGACCGACCTCGACGTGACGGCCTTGATCGGCTTTCACCGCGCCCACGGCGGCGAGGCGACGATCGCTCTTCACCCGGTCGAGGACCCCTCACGCTTCGGCGTGGTCGTGACCGACGGCGACGGGCGCGTCAGCGCGTTCATCGAGAAGCCCTCACGCGACGAGGCGCCCACCAACCTGATCAATGCCGGCACCTACGTCTTCGAACCCTCGGTGCTCTCGCGCATCGCTGCGGGCCGCAAGGTGAGCGTGGAGCGAGAGACCTTCCCCGCGCTGGCGGCCGACGGGACTCTCTACGCGATGGCCGATGGCGCCTACTGGCTCGACACGGGGACGCCCGCCACCTTCTTGCAGGCCAATATCGACGTGCTCAACGGTCGCGACTCGGACCGCATCCTCGTCGATCTGGTCGACACCACCTGGCGCCACGCCACGAGTCAGGTGGCGGCGAGCGCGACGATGCACAACACCGTGGTCGATCGGGACTGCGTCGTGGGCGAAAACGTGATTCTCGACGGGGTCGTCCTCATGCCGGGCGCGATCATCCACGACGACGTGCAGATCCGTTCCTCCATCGTCGGTCCGCGTGCGGTGATCGGCTCAGCCTCCGTGCTCGGGCCGACCTGCGTGGTCGGGGCCGAGGTCACGGTGGCCGAGGGCTCCGAGCTCTCGGGCGAAGTGCACCTGGGCGGGATCTGATCTAACGGAACAGGTCGCCGTGGGGCGCGCGCACCACGTGCTCGGCGATCGACCCTTCGCCGAAATAGTCGTCGCTGAGGCCGCGAATGACTGCGAACGGGGTGCCGGCGTCCTTGGCCAGGACCAGGTTCGCCGCCGCCGCGATCTCGTCGACGATCGCCACCTCGGTGACCTCGAGGAGACGCCCCATCGCGTCGCGGGTCCCGCGAAGGTCGAGGATGGGTCGGACCCCGGCGCACCCGAGAGCCACGTCGGCGACCCCGTTACGCCACGCGCGGCCGAAGGTGTCGGTCACCACGACGCCGACGTCCACGCCCCGGCGGCGCGCCACGTCACCGCGAAAGCGACGAGCGGACCGGTCGGGGTCGCGCGGCAGCAGGACCGCAGTCCCGTCGGCGGTGTTGGACTGATCGATGCCGGCGTTGGCGTTGACGAAGCCGTGGGGGGTCTCGGTGATCCGCAGCGGACCGCGACGACGAAGGATCCTGGTGGACTCCTGGGCGATGAGGCGTTCACGGTGCTCGTCGGTCCCGTCGAAGTCCACGACGCGCCCCTCGGACTTGGAGATCACTTTGCTGGTCACGATGACGACGTCGCGGTGCTCGAGGCGGTGCGAGCCGGCGTCGAGGGCGTTGAAGAAGACCTCCACCAGGTCGTCGCCGCGGTTGATCTCGCCCACACCGTCGAGGGCGAAGATCTGCAGCGACCTCACGACCGGACCGCTTCGGCCAACGCCCGGGCGTGACGCGGGTCGCTCATCACCGTGGTGGTCACGCGCACGTCGCAGCCGGTGGCGGCGACGGCGTCGGCCTGTTGGGCGTCGGCGACGTCGATGATCATCGTGCCCACCAGGCCCGCGTAGTGGCGCGCGACGCCGACCGCGTTGACGTCGTGGCCGAGTTCGCGCATCAGTCGGTCCGCCGGGCCCTTGAGCGCCGCGCCACCGACGAGGGGCGACACCGCCACGACGTCGTCTCGTCGTCGTGACAGGATGTCGACCACGCCGGGTACGCGAAGGATCGGATCGATCGAGATGAGTGGATTCGAGGGCGCGATGACGATGCGCTCGCTGCGTTCGAGAGCGTCGCGGGCGAGGTCGCTCAGGCGCGCGGCCGCGGCGCCGCGCACCCGCACGGCGCTGACCACGACGTCATGACGATGGCGCACGAAGTACTCCTGGAAACTCAGGGGACCGACGGCGGTGTCGAACTCGGTGGCGATCTCGTCGTCGCTGACCGGCAGGAGTGTGACGTCGAGTTCGAACCTCGCGGCCAGCTCGCGAGTGACCTCGGTCTTGGTCGCACCCTGGTGCAGTCGCTGGGTGCGGTAGAGGTGCGTGGCGAGGTCAAGGTCGCCCAGGGCGAACCAGTCCTCCCCGCCGAGCTCGCCCAGGCGCTGCTTGACCCGCCACGTCTCGCCGGCCAGTCCCCACCCGAGCTCCTCGTTGTTGGCTCCGGCGAGCGTGTACATGATGGTGTCGAGATCGGGGCAGATGCTCAGGCCGTGCATCACGAGGTCGTCGCCGACGTTCACGACGGCGCACAACTCGACGTCGGGGTCGTGGTCGCGCAGGGCTCGTAACAGCCGTGCGGCGCCGACGCCGCCGCTCAGAACAGTGATCACCCCGGAGACTTTAGGTCGCCCCGGTAGATTGGTGGTCGTGGACCCGTCGTTGCTCGCAGCCGGATGGCCCGGCGAGCCCGTCGTCGTGGTGTCGGCGTGGCGCGACGGCGCCTGGAGCACCCTCGCGTCCTGGGGTGACCTCGACGCACCGCGTCCGTGGGCGTCGGTCACCAAACTCGTCACGGCCCTGGCTGGGGCTGTCGAGGTGGACGCGGGTCGGGCCGACCCCGGCGACGTCGTCCTCGCGGGGGGCGTCACACTGGCGCACCTCCTGGCGCACGCGAGCGGCCTGGGCATGGAGGAGGGCGACCCGGTCATCGCCCCGGGCACCAAGCGGGTCTATTCGAATCTGGGGATCGACCTCGCCGCGGCTCACCTGGCCGCAGGGTCCGAGGTAGCGGCCTGGCTCCACGACCGCGTGCTCGCGCCACTGTCGATGTCGAGCACCCGACTCGAAGGCCGGGCCTCGGAGGGACTCGTCGGCCCCACCCGTGACCTGGTGCGACTCGCGCGCGAGTGGGTGCGTCCCACGCTCATCACCCCGTCGCGGCGCGACGCGACCACGACCACGTTCCTCCCCGAGCTCGCGGGCATCGTCCCGGGTTTCGGGCGCTTCACCCCCTGTGCGTGGGGCCTGGGCGTCGAGGTGCGCGGTGACAAGCGCCACTGGATGGGTGAGTGGCCCGCCGAGAGTTTCGGACACTTCGGACGTAGCGGCGCGTTGGCTCTCATGAATGTCGCCGAAGGACTGTGTCTCGTGGCGACGAGCACGGTGGCGTTCGCTGGATGGGCCCACGAGTTGTGGCCGGTGTGGACCTCGCAGGTGCGCGACGTCGCGGGGGCGACGTGAGCGAGGACCGACTGAGGGTGGGACTCGACCTCGACGGCTCGCTCGAGTCGTTGAGCAATTCGATGGTGGACCTGGCCACGGCGCTGAGCGAGCGCGGTGACCTCGAGTTGCTTCGTTTCCGCACCCTCTCGCGCCCCCAGTCGCCCGAGGAGGTCCGCCTTGCGCTGCGCGCGTTGTGGGCTCCCTGGTGGCGTCACAGCCGCGGGCGCAGCATCGACACCCTGCTCGCGCCCGTGGACGTCATCCACGTCGCGGGACCGGCGACACCCCCGTCGAGGGACGTGCCCTTGTTGATCTCGGTGGACGATCTGCGACCGCTGCGCTCGGAGAAGGAGAACCAGCGCGCGGTCCAGTTGCGCCGCGCGGTGCAGCGCGGCGCGGTGCTGGTCGTGTCGAGTCGCGCGGCTCGCCACGAGGTCATGTCGGTCCTGGGACTCGAGCGCCCCGAGATCGTGGTGGTGCGCCCGCCCGTGGGCCGCGTTGAACTGACGCGCGACGGGCGCGACCTGGTCGTGAGCGTCACCGGCAACACCGAGCGATTCGAGGCCCTGGCGGCGGACCTGGAATCCTTCGTCGCGCGCCACGGCGTGCGCCTGTTCGTGGTGGCGAGTTCGGCGGTGCTGGCGCGGCTGCGTGCGGCCCGGGTCGCGGCGACGTTCGTCGAACGGCGTCAGGCGGCCTCCACCCTGTCGCAGGCGCGCGCCGTGGTCTACATCTCTGACGGAGCGCGGTTCCCGTCCTTCGCCGTCGCGGCGCTGGGTGCCGGGGTGCCCACGCTGGCGCGCGCGATCGACATCAATCGTGAGCTGCTCGGTGGCGCGGCATCGTTGATCCACCAGGACGACGAGGCGATGGACGCACTCGAGGATATCTGGAGCAATGAGCCGCGCCGGGCGATCCTGCGCGCCGCCGGGTTCGCACGGGCGAGCGACTTCTCGCCCTGGACGGTCGCGTCCGCCTACGCCGGCCTCTACGCCGATGTGGCGCGCCGGAGTCGCGTATGAGCCGGCGCATCATCGTCAGCGTGGACCAGCTCTACCGGCCTCAGCCCGGGGGTATCGGCTCGTACGTGAGAGGCCTGATCGAAGGGCTCTTGAGCGTGGACGAGAACCTCGACGTCATCGGCGTGGGCCCGCGCTCGCGACCCGAGGCGGTGCGCCAATTGGGTATCCCGGTGCGCACGACGCCGTTGTCGCTGCGCCTCGTGACCCAGCTGTGGACGCGTTATCCCTTCGGGGTCCCCGCCGACGCCGAGGTGGTGCACGCCACGTCGGTGGCCGGACCCTTCGGTGGGGGTGTTCGTCGGGCGGTGCACACGGTGACCATGCACGACCTCCTGTGGCGCGACGAGCCCGAATCCTCCACGCCCAACGGGATCCGCTTCCACGAGTCGAGGTTGCAGTTCCTGCTGCGGGCCGAGCACCTGCGCATCATCACCACGTCGCCGCGCCTGGGCGTGCGCCTCTTCCAGATCGGGATCGACCCTGATCGGATCCGCTTCGCCCGCCTCGGGGTCGACGACGCCACGGTGGCGGCGGCCGAGCCCGATCGGGTCCGTCGCGAACTGGCGGCGCACGGCGTCGTGGGGCCGTTCACCTTCTACGCGGGGACGCGCGAACCTCGCAAGAACGTCGATCGCCTGGTCCGCGCTCATCGCCTGGCGCGCGCCAGCACTCCCGAGCTGGGTCCCCTAGTGCTGGCGGGTCCCATCGGCTGGGGTCAGGTGGACACCGGCGACGCTGTCGTCCTCGGCCTCGTGGATCGGTCCCTCCTGCTCGGCCTCTATCGCGACACCTCCGTCAACGCCTACGTGCCACGCGCCGAGGGCTGGGGGCTGCCCCCGGTGGAGGCGCTACACGCCGGCTCGCGCGTGGTCGCCTCGCGGAACTGCCCGAGCGTGGACGGCAATTCTGAGGTCATCCTGGTCGATCCGCTGGCGGAGGAATCGATCGCCGAGGGACTGTTGCGCGCTCTCGACCAGGGCGACGATCTGGTCAGCCGCGAGCGGCGCCGGGCGTCGGTCGCGGACATGACCTGGCACAACTGCGCCCTCGACCACCTGAAGGCCTGGCTGTGAGGCTGGCCCTGGACGCGTCGGCGGTCCCCGACCAGCCCGCGGGCGCCGGCCGCTACGTGGTGGAACTAGCGCGGCGACTACCCGGGCGCGGCATCGACACGACGCTGATCACTCGCCGGGGTGACGACGCCCGGTGGCGCCGCTACTCGCCCGAGTCGCGGGTGGCGCCACTCGTCCCGCGCGCACGCGTGGCGCGACTCGCCTACGAGGCCGCGCGTCTGGGGGTCTCGGACGTCGCGCGCGCCGCCGACGTGTGGCATGGTCCGCACTACACGATGCCGCGACAGGGCTCGATGCCGTGCGTGGTCACGATCCACGACATGACCTTCTTCACCAATCCTGAATGGCACGAGCGCGCCAAGGTCCTGTTCTTTCGCCGCGCCATCACCTACGCCGCCCATCACGCGCGCGCGATCATCTCGGTGAGTGAGTACACCGCGCGGCTGATTGACGAGTTGCTCGAGGGTCACGCCCCCGTGGTGGTCGCGCCCCTCGGCGTGGACCTCGACCGCTTCTCCCTCGACGTCACCGGCGACGACGATCGGCTCGCCGCCCACGGCCTGCTCTCGAACGTCGATTACTTCTTGTTCGTGGGCACCTTCGAACCGCGCAAGGGCATCGACGTCCTGCTCGACGCCTTCGTCGAGGTGGCGCGCGAGAACCCGGGCGTCGAGCTGTGGCTGGCCGGTCAGCACGGGTGGGGCATCGACAAGGTCGAGGCGCGCCTCTCCACCCACCCGGCGGCCTCGCGCATTCGCCGCCTGGGCTTCGTACCCGACGACGCGCTCGCGCCGTTGCTGCGCTCCTCGCGCGCCGCGGTGTACCCCTCGCGTGGGGAAGGATTCGGTCTGCCGGTCCTCGAGGCCTTGGCGTGCGGCGTGCCGGTGGTCACCTCGCGCGACACGGTGATGGAGGAGGTCGCGGGACCGGCCGCCACGCTGACCAGCGCCGGCTCGGCGCCGGACCTGGCGCGCGCCATGCTCGAACTCCTCGACCTCTCGCCCGAACAGCGCGCCCACAGCGCCAAGGTCGGACGCGAGCGCGCGGAGTCCTTCACCTGGGCGCGTTGCGTGGACCAACATTTGGTCGCCTACCATCGTGCACGAGGAGAATGACGTGCGCGCACTGATCACGGGGGGCCAAGGTTTCGTCGGGGGCCATCTGGCCCGACATCTACGCGAGGCCGGTGACGACGTCGTCGTCGCCGACCGTGAGGTCGACGTCACCGACCGCGCCGCCCTGGCCGCCGCCATGGGCGCGTCGTCGCCCGAGGTGATCTACCACCTGGCGGCGATGACCAGCGTCGCCGAGTCCTGGAAGCGTCCGGCGGAGTACACCCGGGTCAACGTGCTCGGCACCGCCCACCTGCTCGACGCGGCCTTCGAGGTGGTGCCCGAGGCGAGGATCGTCCTGGTGAGCTCGGCCGAGGTCTACGGCATCGTGCGCGAGCAGGACCTGCCCCTGACCGAGACGTCGGCGACCGCGCCCGCCAATCCCTATTCCACGAGCAAGCTCGAGGCTGAATTGGTCGCTCGTGAAGCGGTGCGCAACCGGCACCAGCGCGTCGTCATCGCGCGTCCCTTCAACCACATCGGCCCGGGTCAGCTGCCCACCTTCGTGGTGCCGGCCCTCGTGCGCCGCATGCTCGAGGCGACTCAGCAGGGACGCCACTTCATCATGGTGGGTGATTTGAGCACCCGTCGCGACTTCAGCGACGTGCGTGACGTGGTGCGCGCCTACCGCCTGCTCGGCGAATGGGGTCGCCCGGGCGAGGCCTACAACGTCGCGTCGGGTCACGACATCGCCCTGTCGGACGTGGCCGAGGAGATCCGCAAGCGCATCAATCCGGACTTGGAGATGCTGGTCGATCCCGAGTTGCTGCGGCCCGTCGAGGTGCCGGTCCTGCGGGGCAGCTTCGAGAAGTTGCACGAGTCGACGGGCTGGGAACCGACGATCTCCTTGGCGACGTCGCTCGACGACGTGATCGCCGCCGACCGCGTGCGCTAGGCCGCGTCGTGGGCGCCGTGAGCTCGCGCGTGTCGTGTCGTGTCGCCCCGGGCCGCGAGAACTAGCCTTGACGTACTGATGGAATCTCGTGCTCCGGCCGTCGTTGCCGTCGTCGTTACCACTGGTCCGGGCCCCGGCCTCGAAGTCGCACTGGCCTCGATCGTCGCCCAGGACTATGAGGAACTCAGCCTGCTCGTCGTCGCGAACGGGTCCGACGAGCACGTCGCCGCGCGGGTCGCCACGGTGGCGCCCAACGCCTTCGTCCGGATCCTCGACCAGAACCGGGGCTTCGCGGCCGCGTGCAACGAGGCGTCGTTGATGGTGGAGGGATCGGCCTTCTTCTTGTTCTGCCACGACGACGTGCGCCTGGACCCCGAGTGCGTCGGGCTGATGGTCGAAGCGGCCTTTCGCACCAACGCCGGTGTGGTGTCGCCGAAGTTCGTCAACTACGACGACCCCCTGGTGCTGCTGCACGTGGGTCAGACCAGTGACCGTTTCGGCGTGGTGCGCGACCGTGTGGAGACCGGAGAGATCGACCACGGTCAACAGGACCTCGAGCGCGACGTGTTCGTGGCGCCCGGCGGCGTGATGTTGGTCCGCAGCGACCTGTTTCGCACGTTGCGCGGCTTCGACCCACTGATCCCGCTCATCGGCGAGGACCTCGACCTGTGTTGGCGCGCTCAGGTGGCCGGCGCGCGCATTGTGGTCACTCCTCAGGCGCGCGTGGCGCACCGCGAGACCATCGCGACGGGTGAGCGCATCGTCGCGGCCCGCGGGACGCGCCACGCCTCGCGCCAACTCCTCCAACGCCGTCATCAGCTGTTGGTGGTGGCCACGGGCTGGCGGTTCTGGCGGACTCTGCTGACGATGCTCGAGTTGCTGGTGATGGACCTGATGGAGTTGGCGTTGGCGCTCCTGGGACGCGACAGCGACCGGGTGGGGGCGATCGTGGGATCGTGGACGTGGCTGTTCCACAATCGCGGGCGGATCTCGCAGCGTCGCCGCCAGCGACGCGAGACCAGCGTCTTGAAGGACGCCGAACTGTTACGCCTCCAAGACGCCGGCGCGAGTCGACTCCAGCGGTTCTTCCTGGTCCTCGTGCGCGAGGGGCTCGAGAGCGCGCGCGGGATCCTGCCTGATCAACTGCCGGAGATGGAGGGTCCCAGTGGCGAGACGCCCGACGGGGTCGGGTTCGCCGCGGCGTTCGCCGACGACGAGGTCTTCGACGAGGGCATCGGGCTGAGTGAGGAGCGCGTGCGCCCCTCGAGGTTCCTGACCACGTTTCGCACCCAAGCCCTCGTGGTCGCGGCCCTCGTCGTCCTCTGGGCCATCGGATCGCGCAACCTGGTCGCGATGCACCTTCCGCTCATCGGACGTCTCGCGCCGCTCGACTCGTGGTGGTCGACGTGGCGACACTTCTTCGCGTCGTGGTCGCCCGCGGGGGTGGGCACCGCGGCGCCGGGGATGCCGGGCTACGGCATCCTGGCCTTCGCCGGCACCTTCGTGCTCGGTCGCATGGGAATCCTGCCGCGACTGGCGCTCATCGCCGCCGTGCCATTGGGCGCCATCGGGGTCGCCCGGCTGTTGAAGGGCCGGGTCTCGAACCGGGCGCGCATCGTGGCGGCGCTGGCCTACCTGGCGCTACCCACCGGACTCAACATGATCGGTCAGGGCCGCGTCGACGTCCTCGCGGTCGTGGCGGGTCTGCCCTTCATCGTGCGGCGACTCTTCGACCTCCTCGACGTCCCGGGCTTTCGCTCCACCCCCTACGGGGATCCGGTGTCCTTCGGGCACCGCGGATGGCGCACCAGTGAGGCCGGCCAGCGCATGAGCGCCATCATGCTCATCGCCCTCGTCAGCGCCATCGCGCCCGCCACTCTGGTGGTCGTGGCGATCATCGTGGTGGGCGTCACGTTCGCGCGGTGGCTCGAGCCCGACGCCGGCCGGCGCGCGACTCCGTGGCGACTCCTCGGGGCGATCGTGCTCAACGTGGCGATCTTCCTGGTGCCCCTGACGGTCGATACCGCCCTCGCCGGGCGTCGGGCCCTGGGCGTCTTCGGCGACATTCGAGGGCCGTGGTCGTTGCCGACCTTCACCGACCTGTTGCGCGGCGTCGACGGTGGATTCGGTAACAACTGGGGGGGTTGGCTCTGGCCGGCCCTCGCCCTGGCGGCGCTGATCATGACGCGCCAGCAACGACGCGCGATCGCGTCCAAAGCGGCGATGGTGGCGGCGCTGACGTTGTTGGTGATCACCTTAAGCGATCACCACTGGACGGGCTCGTTCGCACCCGACCTCGACGTCCTGCTCGCGCTCTACGGGGTCATGGTGGCGATGCTGGTGGGCCTGGGTGTGGCCGCGCTCGAGAACGACGTGCGCTCGGCGGGTTTCGGGTGGCGCCAAGTGGTGGCGGCGACCAGTGTGGTGGCGATGGTCCTGGCGCCCCTGGCCTGGCTCGTCTCCTTGGGCAGCGGACGATTCGACCTGCCCACCTCCTCGATCGCCGAGTCGCTCTCGACGCTCGCGCCCCCCACGGCGACCCAGTACCGGGTGCTGTGGCTGGGCGACCCGTCACTGCTGCCGGTGCCCGGCTGGACCGTGGCGCCCGGGTTGGCCGCGGCCACGTCGATGAACGGGTTGCCCGGTGGTAGCGACCTCTTCTCCTCGCCGAGCACCGGAACCTCCGACACGATCATCGCGGCGGTCGACAGCGCCTTGGAGGGCCGCACGGTGAACCTCGGTCAACTCCTGGCCCCCGCCGGCATCTCGGCGATCGTGGTGATGAACGCCTCGGCCCCGCAACTCGCGGGCGTCCAGTCCTCGCCGGTTCGCCCGGTGCCGTCACGTCTGGAGCCGTCGTTGAGCGCCCAGACCGACCTGGCCCTCGAACTCTCCACGTCCACGGTCCAGGTCTACGCCAATGCCCAGTTCTCGGGCCTCATCCGCGAGCGCGCGTCGAAGTCCGCGCCGTGGAGTTCGGTCCTGTCGCCCCTCACCAATTCGGGCACGGTCACCGGGGGCGACCAGGTCGAGGTCGGCCTGGCCCCGGCGAGCGCGTTCTCGCTCGCCGTGGGGGGTCGTGCGCTCGCGCAGAGTCCCCTCGACGGCTGGGCCGGTGCCTACCAGGTCCCGTCAACACCCGCGAGCGCCCTCGCCACCCTCAGTCTGCGCGGGTTCCCGTGGAACGGGCTGCTGGCCGCGCTCACCTTGTTCATGTGGTCCGTCATCTGGCTCGGGTTCGGCTGGATCCACCGCCTGGAGTGGCTCTTCACCGCCAAGGCGCGCCGAGCGCGCCACACCCGTGGTCCGCGCCACTCGCGACGCACCCGTTCTGAGGACGACGATGCGTAAGTCGGGCCTGGCGCTCGTACTGGCGGTGCTGGTCATCCTCGCCGGCGCCGGGGTCCTCAACAATCGCTACGCGGCGACCAATCCGGCGCCCAATCCGGGCGCCGCGGGTCCGACGGCGCAGTCCAGCGCCCTCTACTGCACCGGACTGACCAACGCGCACGGTGACCTGCGCGGCCTGGTCACCTTCATCAACACCACCAACGCGACACGTCAGGTGCTCGTGCACGCCGTGGCCACCAACGCCACGTCGGCGGTCGCCACCGCGTTCACGCTGGGACCGTACGCTCGCCACGTGGTGACCCCGACCAACCTGCTGGTCGGCGACACCTACGCGCTGGCCGCCCAGGTCGACGGCGGGGGCGTCAGTGCCGAGCAGGTGGTCACCCGCTACGGCACGACCGCGCCGTGCGTCAACGAGGGCGTGACCAATTGGTACGGCTCGGGTTTCGACACCACGGTCGGCTCGCGGGCCATCTTGAGCGTCTACAACCCGACCGCGACCGCCGCCGTGTTCAACGTCACCACCTTCTCGCCCAGCGGGTTCTTATCGCCCGCGGCGCTGCAGGGGGTGAGCGTGGGCCCCCACGCCGAGCTCGCCTTGAACCTCGGCGACGAGGTCGTGGCCACTCAGGACTTCGGGGCCCAGGTCACCGTGCTGCGCGGCTCCTTGGTGGTGGTGGGCGACCAGATCTCCAAGGGCACCGCCTCGATGAACTACGGCACGTCGGTACTGGCGTCGGCCGGGACGTTCCCGATGGTGACGACGGCCAACAACGCGGTCGCCGAGGTGCGCGTCGCGAACCCGGGTCCCGCGACGGCGACGGTGACCGTGATGGTCACGTTGCGCAAGTTCAACATCGCGCCCCAGTCCACGGTGGTCGCCGCGTATCACAGCGCGATGATCACGATCACGCCCAACACCGCCATCCCGGCCGCCGGTGAGGCGTCGTTGACGCTGACCTCGGACCAACCCGTGGACGCGACATTGGCCACCGGGACCTCGAACGGTGTGACGTTGAGTCCGCTGGGTTCGCCGGTGGCGCGCGCGGTGCTCTCCGACGTGACGGGCGGCGGTTTCGGCGAGGCCACGATGACCAACGCGTCGGCCGCGGCGACCACCGTCACCTGGTCCCTGCTGCACCACGGAGCGCTCAGCGCGTCGGGCGTGACGACGGTGGAGCCCAGGACCACGGTGTCGATCGGTGCGCTCGTGCACGGCCGCACGAAACTGCGCGGTTCCACGCTGATCATGACCAGCCCCACGTCGTCCTTGGTGGTCAACGCGATCTTGACGACCTCACCCGCCGGGGTGACGTTGGCTTCGGCGTTAAACGGCGGGTAGCGTCGGCGGTTGCCAAGTGGGTGCGGCCGCACCCACGGGCGAGGGGGCCGGCGCGATGTTGCCGTTGGAGGATCCCTCGCTCGGCTCGGCCATGCCCTGGTTCAATCCCAGCGAACTCACCGTCTTGGAACCGGCCGGGTGCACCGGCTCGCCGTGGGCCTCGTCGATCAGTTGCGCGGCGGCCTCGCCGTCGATCGTCTCGTGCTCGAGCAGGGACCGCGTCAGCGCCTCGAGGCCGCGTCGGTGCAGCGTGAGCACCTCGATGGCCCGCGACTCCTGCTCGCGCAGGATCCGCTCGACCTCGTCATCGATGATCTGAGAGGTGTGGTCGGAGTAGTCGCGCGTGTGCATGAGGTCCTCGCCCAGGAACACCTGGTTGTTCGAGCCCCAGGCCATCGGCCCGATCTCCTTGGACATTCCCCATTCGCGAACCATGCGCCGAGCGAGTTCGGTGTTGCGCTGCAGATCGTCGGCGGCGCCGGTCGAGAGGTCACCGTAGACCAGGAGCTCGGCGACCCTTCCGCCCATGCGCATGCAGAGGGAGTCCTCGAGGTGCTGACGCGACATGATGTAGCGGTCCTCCTCGGGCAGGGTCATCGTCACACCGAGCGCCATGCCGCGCGGGATGATCGTGATCTTGTGCAGGGGATCGGTCTTGTCCAAGACGTAGGCGAGCAGGGCGTGGCCCGACTCGTGGTAGGCGATGCGCTCGCGCTCGTCGTCGTGCAGGATCATCGAGTCGCGCTGCTGGCCCATCATGACGCGGTCGCGCGCGGTCTCGAAGTCCTCCATCGAGATGGAGGTGGAATTGCGCCGTACCGCGTGCAGCGCTGACTCGTTGACGAGATTGGCCAGGTCGGCGCCGCTCATGCCGGGCGTGCCGCGCGCCACCATCTCCAGTGAGACCGAGGGATCCATCGGTTTACCCTTGGAGTGGACCTCCAGAATGGGCAGGCGCTCATCGAGGTCGGGAAGCGGGACGACGATCTGACGGTCGAATCGGCCCGGACGCAACAAGGCGGGGTCGAGCACGTCGGGTCGGTTGGTGGCGGCGATGACGACGACTCCCTCGGTCGGGTCGAAGCCGTCCATCTCGTTGAGCATCTGGTTCAGGGTCTGTTCGCGCTCGTCGTGTCCACCACCCACGCCCGCGCCGCGCTTGCGGCCGATGGAGTCGATCTCGTCGATGAAGACGATGGCGGGTGACTGCTTGCGCGCGGTGGAGAACAGGTCGCGCACGCGACTGGCGCCGACGCCCACGAACATCTCCATGAAGTCCGATCCCGACACCGAGAAGAAGGGCACGCCGGCCTCGCCGGCCACGGCGCGCGCCAGCATGGTCTTTCCGGTTCCGGGGGGACCCACGAGCAAGATGCCCTTGGGTATCAGGGCGCCCATGGCGGTGTAGCGACCGGGGGTCTTCAAGAACTCGACGACCTCACTGATCTCCTGCTTGACGCCGAGGTAGCCCGCGACGTCAGAGAAGGTGGTCTTGGGTCGGTCCTGATTGAACTGTTTGGCCTTGGAGCGTCCCACCGACATCATGCCGTTCATCTGACCCTTGGCCTGGCGCGACAAGAAGACCATGAACCCGCCGAAGATCAGGATCCAGATCAGGTAGGGCAACAAGGTGGCGGCCAGGCTCGAGGGATTGGCGAACGTCACCGAGACGTTGTCGCCGCGCAGCGTCGTCACTTCGTCGGCCAGCACGGGCACCGGACCGTTCGTGGTGTAGTTGGTGCCGTCGCTGAGTTGTCCGGTGATGACGCCCGAATTGTTGGAGATGCTCGCGGAGATGACCTTCTGGCCCTTGGCGTAGGTGAGCAGGTTCGAGTAGGAGACGCTCTTGACGCTCTTGGAGGGGAAGAGCGAGGAGATCACCAAGAATCCCACCAGGAACAGCACGATCGCGAAGATGACAATACGGCGTCGATTCTCGGGCGGCATGGGGGTGGGACCACCTGGCACGTACTTGCGCCAGTTGTTTTCGTCGGGGGCAGGCATTGTCACGTTTCTAATCTAGAGGTGGTTGGCGACACGTTGTTCCGAGCTCCTGTGTAAAACCTGCGAGTTGTTAGCGTAAGGAGCGGTGACGGACACGAATCTTAAGAATCAGCCCCGCGTCGGGGGAATCATGGTGATGGCCGTCGTGGGCTTCCTCCTGGGCCAGGTCGTGGCCTCGGTGCTGGACGCGCTGATAGCGGCGAGCATCCACTTCCCTGGCGGCATGACCGCGTTGTCGAAGCTCGCTGATCCGCCGTGGTGGTCAAATGCCGTGGGATTGGGCGGACTTTGGGTGGGATTCGGTGTCGCCATCTACTACGCGCACGACCGCGGGGGACTCGCGCCACTACCCGGTGCGTGGCGACCGCGGCCCAGTGACGCGGGCTACCTCGTCCTGGGGGTGGCCTGTCAACTGGTGGTCGGTGTGGCCTACGCGCCGTTCCATTTTAAGAATATGAACAAACCGGTGGATCACCTCTTTGGTGCGGCCCACGGTGCGACGTTCGCGCTCCTGGCGGCCATGACGGTGCTGGGCGCCCCGGTGGTCGAGGAGTGGCTCTTTCGCGGCGTGGTCTTTCGGGCCCTCGACGCGGGACTGGGCGAGCGAGGGGGACGGCGCGGCACGGCGGCGGCGGTGGGGTTGAGCGCCCTGATCTTCGCGTTGGCCCACGCCGAGTGGTTGCAACTCCCGGGGCTGTTCTTCTTGGGCGTGGTGCTGGCCCTCGTCGTGCTGCGCACGCGTCGCCTGGTTCCCTCGGTCCTCACCCACGTGGGCTTCAACGCGTTGACGATGACCTCCCTGGTGCTGCAGAGGATGCATCACTGATGCGCCGACTACGCCGGATGGGTGCACTGGCGTGGTTCGACGTGGTCGCGGTCGCCACCGTGATCATCGTGGTGTTCTGGTCCCTGCACCCGAGCCTGGTCCTCTCGTCCACGTTGATCACCGGCGGCGACACGGGGTCGCACCTGGCGCTGCCGGCGTTCATGCGCAGTCAGGGCGACCTGTTGCACCTGACCCCGTGGTACCCCGGGTGGTTCGACGGCATGCCGGCCTACACCTACTACTTCGTGTTCGCCGACTACCTGGCGGTCCTGGGCAGTTACGTGATCAATTTCGCCGTGGCCTTCAAGCTGGCGACCATTCTCGGCTCGCTGCTGATGCCGGTGGGCGCCTACGTGATGGCGCGATTCTTTCGCGCGCCGCGCCCCGTGCCGGCCGCCCTCGCCCTGGCGACGCTGCCGTTCCTGTTCGACGCCAGCTTCACGATCGACGGGGGCAATCTCTTCTCGACCATGGCCGGCGAATACGCGTTCTCCTTGTCGCTCGCCCTGAGCCTCGTGACGATCGGACTCTTCGCGAGGGGAGTGCGTACCGGTCGCGGCTACTGGTGGGCGGGCATCGCATTGTCGGTGACGCTGGCGTCGCACCTGTTGCCGTGGCTCTTCTGCCTCGGCGCCGTCGCGGTCCTGGTGGTGCTCGAGTTGCTGCATCGCCGCGGACTCGGCGACCCGCGCGAGGAGCGCGTCACCGGCGACTTCGCTCGCCCGGTGCGCTTCGCGGTGGGGGCGGGGCTGATCTCACTGTCGTTGTCGGCGTGGTGGCTGCTCAGCTTCGCCACCACGCAGAACCTGACCAACTCAATGGGGTACACCAACGACCCCACCGGTTCGATCCACCAGATCTTCACCACCCTCGGTTGGTGGACGAGTACCGGAGGACCGGCGGGGGACCGCTGGGTCATCGTCATGGCCGCCGCCGCCGGGTTGGTGGCGTTGATCGTGCGCGACCGGCTCGGCGTCTTCCTCACCCTGGTGACCGCGGGATCGCTGGTGGCCTACGTGTTCGACCCCCAGAGCATCTTGTTCAACGAGCGCCTGTCGCCCTTCTGGTTCCTCGGCATCCACCTGCTCGCCGGGTGGCTGGTGGGCTACGTCGCGTGGCGATGGGTGCAGCGCCAACACCGTCTCGACGTGGCGCTTCAGTTCACCGACGAATACGACCTCGACGAGTTCGGGGTCGATGACGAGCTCGACGCCGCGCGATCGGCGTCGTGGCGTCACGAGTGGAACGAGCGCATCCACCGCAATCGCCTCCTCAACGCCACGGCCGGCGTGATCCTGATCGGAATGTTCTCCACCGTGCCCGGACTCATCCCCGCCACGGCCAGCGCCCTGCACCTCAACACCACCGGCAACGAGGTGACCAACTGGGCGGCGTACAACTACGAGGGCTACCAGGGTCAGGCGGCGTGGCCCGAGTACCACGACCTGATGAGCACCATGGGATCGGTGGCCTCGAAGTACGGCTGCGGCCGCGCGATGTGGGAGTACAGCTCGACCGAGGGCCGCTTCGGCACGCCGATGGCCCTGATGTTGCTGCCCTACTGGACCAACAACTGCGTGGGATCGATGGAGGGACTCTTCTTCGAGTCCTCGGCGACCACGCCGTACCACTTCCTCGACCAGGCCGAGCTCAGCATGTCCCCGAGCGATCCCCAGGTGGGTTTGGACTACGGCACGGTCGACGTGACCGAGGGGGTCCAACACCTGCAGATGCTCGGCGTGAAGTACTTCATCGCCTTCTCCAGCGCGGTGATCGCCCAGGCCAAGCTCGATCCGTCCCTGCAACTCGTCGCCACCACCAAGGTGTGGCCCGCGCCGGGCAATCAGTGGTTCATCTACCGCATCAAGGACAGTCCGATCGTCCAGCCCCTGACGTACGATCCGGTGGTCGAGTCCGGCCTCTCGAGCCGCACCGCGTGGTTGGCGGCCAACCAGAGCTGGTGGCTCGACCCCGCGTCGTGGAAGGTGCTCCTGGCCAGTAGCGGTCCCGCGGCCTGGCCGCACTCGAGCGACGCCAAGGGGAACCTCGCGGGACTCGGCCAGACGCTGCCTCGCGTCAGCGTCACCGACGTGACCCAGACCACGTCGTCGATCAGCTTCCACGTCTCACGCGTCGGCGTCCCGGTGCTCGTCAAGATCTCGTACTATCCGCGTTGGCACGCCACGGGCGCCGCGGGACCCTACCGCGTCAGTCCCAATCTGATGGTGGTGGTGCCCACGTCGCGCACCGTGTCCCTCGTCTACGGCTCGAGCACGGTGGTGAGCCTGGGCAACGCGGTGAGCGACGTCGCGGCGGCGATCGGGCTCGCGGTGGCCGTGGTCGCTCTACGAAGGCGGCGTCGGGCCCGACGGTAGGATTGGCGACCATGGACACTTCGCTGATCTTCAAGGCCTACGACGTTCGCGGCACCTACCCCGACCAACTCAACGAGGACATCGCGCGGGCCACCGGATCGGCGTTCGCCACCTTCGTGGGCGGCCCTTCGATCGTCGTGGCGCGCGACATGCGGCCCTCGGGCCCGAGCCTGGTGGCCGCGTTCGCCGAGGGAGTGCGCCGGGTGGGCGTCGAAGTCGTCGACATCGGACTCGCCTCGACGGACCTCTTGTACTTCGCCTCGGGCTTCCTCAACTCGCCCGGTGCGATGTTCACCGCCTCGCACAATCCCGCCCAGTACAACGGCATCAAGATGTGTCTGGCCGAGGCCAAGCCCATCGGCCTCGAGACCGGTCTGGCCGACATCGAACGGATGACCAACGAGTTCCTGGCCTCGCCGGCCACCGCGGAACTCGCCGCGATGCGCGAGAACGACGTGGTGAGCGCGTGGGTGGCCCACGTGCACTCCTTCGTCGACACGTCGAGGTTGCGCCCCCTCAAGATCATCGCCGACACCGCCAACGGAATGGGCGGTTACGTCGCGCCGCTCATCTTCGCGGGCCTGCCCTTCGACGTGGAGATCATGTACCCCGAGCTCGACGGCACCTTCCCGAACCACCCGGCCGACCCCCTCAACCCGGCCAACATCGTGGACCTGCAGCGTCGGGTCCTCGAGACCGGCGCCGACATCGGACTCGCCTTCGACGGCGACGCCGACCGGGTGTTCTTGATCGATGAGAAGGCCCAGGGCATCAGCGGCTCGACCACCACCGCCATGGTGGCGGCGAGTCTGCTCGACAAGAATCCCGGCTCGACGATCCTCTACAACGTGATCTGCTCGAAATCCGTCGCCGAGGTCATCGAGGAGCACGGTGGGGTCGGCGTGCGCACGCGCGTGGGGCACAGCTACATCAAACAGACGATGGCCGAGACCAACGCGATCTTCGGCGGTGAGCACTCGGGGCACTACTACTACCGGGACAACTATCGCGCGGACTCGGGCATCATCACGGCGATGGTGGTGTTGGAGTTGCTCAGCGCCTTCGACGGTCCATTGTCAGAACTCGTGCGCCCCTTCAACCGCTACGCCGTCTCGGGTGAGATCAATACCGAGGTGCGCGATCCCCTCGCCACGGTCGCGGCGATCACCGAGCACCTGCGTGCGTCGGGCGCGTCGATCGACGAACTCGATGGTCTCACCGCCGACTACGGGGACTGGTGGTTCAACCTGCGTCCCTCGAACACCGAGCCCCTGCTGCGCCTCAACGTGGAGGCCGACACCGAGGAGTCCTGCGCCCGCCACGTCGCCGAGGTCGTGGCCCTGATCAAGGCCAACTAGTCGTGGCCCTCGACGACTTCTTGTTGGAGCTCCTCGAGGACCCGACCGATCACGGACCGCTGCGCTACGTGGCGACCCTCGACGTCCTCTACAACGCGCGCACGCACCAGGCCTACGCGGTCAAGGACGACATCCCCGTGCTGCTCGCCACCGAGGTCCGCGAGGTCGACGAGGCCGAGCACGAGCGAATCATGGGTGATCCCACGGGACGCGATACCGGTCGTCCCTAGCCTCACGCCCGCGCCGCGTCGCCGCGGCGACGAACGCGGCCCTGGGCGACGGCGGCGCCGAGCAGGATCAAGAGCGCGCCGACCGGTTCGTTCCAGGTGAGCGATTCGCCGAGGAACGCGACGCCGACCACCACCGCGAAGATGGGGGTCAGGTAGGTGACACTGCTCACGACGCTGGCGGGGGCGTTCTTCACGAGGTGAAAGTTCATGATGTAGGCGACGCCGGTTCCGAGCACACCCAGCGCCGCCAGGGCCAGCAGCGACGACCACGGCCGATGGCTGCTCACGTGACCGAAGGCCAGCGCGAAGGGGGCCATCTGCAGGGTGCCCAAGATCACCTGGCCGGTGGCCAGGGCGACGGGCGACTCGGGCAGCGAACCCAGATGCCCGCGCGCGTAGGAGAAGCCGAATCCGTAGCAGATGACGGCCCCGAGGCACGCGCCGATCCCCAGCCACTGGCTCGCGCCGAAGCCGTTCCACACGCCGATGAGCACCACGACCCCCGCCAACCCGATCGCCAGACCGCCGGTGATCGCGGTACTCACCTGCTCCTGGCGCAGGATGAACAACACGACGATCAGCGTGGCCAAGGGGGTGAAGGCGTTGATCAGGCCCGCCAGCACGGCCGAGACGTGGGTCTCGCCGTAGGAGAAGAGGGTGAAGGGTGCGCTGTTCAACAGCACCGCGACCACGAAGAGGTGCGCCCACGTCCTCACTCGTCGGGGGAGGGCGTTGTGGGTCGCCGCGGAGATGATGAGCAACGTGAGCGCTCCCGCGAGGAGCCGGGCGAAGGCGACGTCGACCGGGGACATCGCGCGCAGTCCGAGCTTGATCCACCAGAACGAACAGCCCCAGATCGCCCCGAGCAGGACGAACCAGACCTGCCAGGCGATGACCGGTCGCCGTTCGACGGCGTGGTCGGGTCGTACTCGCGGGCTCGTCACCGCGCGGCCGCGTCGCTCTCGAGGTCGAGGAGAGCGGACTTCACCTCGAGGCCCCACCGGTAGCCACCCAGGGAGCCGTCGCGTCGCACCACGCGGTGACACGGCACCAGGAGGGCGGCGGGATTGGCGGCGCAGGCCGACCCCACCGCGCGCACCGCCCGTGGCGCGCCGATGCGTTCGGCGACCTGGGAATAGGTGAGCGTCGTGCCGCACGCGATGTCGCTCAGGGCCTGCCATACCCTCATCTGGAACGCGGTGCCCGCCAGGTCCAGGGGAAGAGGCGCCGCCGGTTCACCACGAACGGCGGCCGCGAGGACCAGGGCGAGGTCCTCGAGTCCCTCGTCGTCGCGTTCGAGGTGGGCGTGGGGGAACTCGTCGGCGAGTTCCTTCTCGAGGACTCGCTCGTCGTCGCCGATGCGCACGGCGCACACCCCGCGCTCGGTGCGAGCGGCCAGCACCACGCCCAGGGGAGTGACCAGTGAGGTGAAGGAGATCCGCTGTCCGTCGCCACCGGACTTGAACGCGACGGGCGTCATGCCGAGGCGCGTAGCACCGTGTTGGTAGAACGCACGGCTCGAACCGTACCCGGAGTCGTAGATGGCGTCGCTCACCGGCGCGTTGGCGGCGAGCGACGCGCGGGCGCGCGCGGCGCGCTGGGCCCGCGCGTACTGGGCCACCGTCACGCCCAGGACCTCGAAGAAACGCCGGCGCAGGTGCCGTTGGCTGTAGCCCACCTGCGTAGCGAATCCCGCGACGTCGACGTCCCCTTCGCCCTCCTCGAGTCGACGACACAGCGCGATGACCGCGGCGAGCGACGGCTCGTCAGCCACGGCGGCGTCGGGTCGGCAACGCCGGCACGCGCGAAAACCTGCGTCGCGGGCCTCCTCAGGCGTCGAGAAGAAGCTCACGTTCCCTCGCAGTGGCGCTCGCGAGGAGCAACCGGGTCGGCAGTACACGTTGGTCGAGGCGACCGCGTAGACGAACACTCCTCGCGAGCCCTCGTCGCGCTCGAGCACCGCGCGCCACCTGATGTCGTCGAGAGTGTCCACAGCCGTACCCTAGGAGAGAGTGCGGCCCGCCGCCTCCCGCTGACGGACACGTAATTCTGGGCGAGTCGTCGAAGCGGCGGGGCTCAGTCGAGGCGTTCGATGATCATCGCCATGCCCTGACCGCCGCCGACGCACATGGTCTCGAGCCCGTAGCGTCCGCCCGACTCCTCGAGGGAGTTGAGCAGAGTCGTCATGATGCGCGCGCCGGTCATGCCGAAGGGGTGACCCAGGGCGATGGCACCGCCGCGCACGTTGAGCTTCTCCAGGGGGATGCCCAGGTGCTTCGCGCTCGGTAGGACCTGGGCCGCGAATGCCTCGTTGATCTCCACGAGGTCGATGTCGTCCATCGTCAGATTCGCTCGCGCCAACGCCTGGCGGCTGGCTTCGATGGGACCGAGACCCATGATCTCGGGATTGAGGCCACTCACCCCCGAGGACACGATTCGCGCACGCGCCCTGATGCCTAGCTCGCGAGCGCGCACGTCGCTCATGACCACGACAGCCGCCGCACCATCGTTGAGGGGGCAGGCGTTGCCCGCCGTGACCGTTCCGTCGGGGCGGAAGACCGGCGCGAGCGACGCCAGCCGTTCGAGGGAGGTGTCGGCGCGGGGGCCGTCGTCGGTGGCGACGACGGTGCCGTCAGCACGGGTGACGGGGATAATCTCGCGGGCGAAGAAGCCGCTGCGCTGGTGGGCGACGGCCAGCTCTTGACTGCGCAGCGCGAACTCGTCCATCTGCGAGCGGCTCACCTGTTCGAGCTGGGCGACGTTCTCGGCGGTCTGGCCCATCGCGATGTAGATGTCGGGAAGACCGGTGGGCGGTGTCCACGTCTCGGCGCCCACCGCGCCGCGTTGGGCGCTGCGCTCGCGCGCCGTCGCGAAGAGCGCGTTGGCCGCCGCGTCGATGTCGGACATGCCCGACGCGAATCGCGAGATCGTCTCGACGCCGGCGGCGACGAACACGTCGCCTTCACCCGCTCGAATCGCGTGGGCCGCCATGCGGATCGTCTGCAAGGACGACGAGCAGTAGCGGTTCACCGTCACGCCGGGCACGTCGTCGAGGCCGGCGAGGACCGCCACCACGCGCGCCAGGTTGAAACCACCCTCGCCCGCGGGTTGCCCACAGCCCACCAGCAGGTCCTCGACCATGTGGGGGTCGAGTTCGGGAACCTGTTCGAGGACCTGAGCGACCACGTAGGCCGTCAGGTCGTCGGGGCGTTGGTCGATCAGTGAACCCTTGAAGGCGCGCCCGATCGGTGAGCGACCCGCAGCGACGAGAACGGCCTCGGCCATGTCGACGCGCCTACTTCAACTGCAGCGGGCCGGCGTCGTCGAAACCTTGACGAATTCCTTGTCCGGCGCGTCGGCGCAATTGCTCGGGTTCGAACAGCATCCAGTACGCGTTGCGCGCGTGCTTGCGCGAGCGGTTCTCGAAGACGCTGGCCAGCACCTTGGGGTCACTGGCCTCGTCCTCGTGGACGAAGACCTCCAAGATGGGTGTGGCGGTCAGTAGCTGGGCCTGCATGATCCCGAGCGCCGCCTCGTGGGCGCACTGCTTGTCGATGGGGGCCGATCCCGGCATGCCGAGGGCCACGACGATGGCGCAGCCGTCCTCCTCGATGAGGTTCATCGCCGCGACGGCGAGGTCCTTGAATCCCGGCACGGTGCGCGAGAGGACCTTGAAGGTCTTGTTGTAGCCGGGACAGATGGCGAGTTCGTCGCACGCCGCTTGTCCCATGTCGTAGCGCGCGAACATCGTGTCGACCACGCCGATGCGGACCTTGGGCACCTTCTTCGAATCCTTCTTGGACTCCTTCTTGTCGGAGCCCTTCTTGTCAGAGTTCTTCTTGGCCATCATGCTCCCGTCGTCACGTCAAGTCTAGGGACGTCCCTGCTCAAATGAGGTAATTGGTACCGTGCGAGGCTGGCACGGCGAATCCGCGCCGTTCGAGGTCGTGCTCCCAGCGTGTGATGAGGGTCTCGAGGATGAAGACCCGCGCGAAGCGCTTGTCCTCGGCGGCCACCAGGTCCCAGTGGGCGTGCGAATGGTCGGTCCATTCGATCATGTCCTTGACCGCGCGTTCGTACTGCGGTCGCAGCGAACGGTTGTGCCAGTCGTCGGCGGTGAGCTTCCACTGTTTCGCCGGGCTGGCGGCCCGGTCGTTGAAGCGCTTGAGTTGCTCCTCGTCGGAGATCTGGAGCCAGAACTTGACCAGGGTGATGCCGTCATTGACCAGGGCGTCCTCGTAGTCGACGATCTCCTTGGCCGATCGACGCACCGTGTCGGCATCGATGAGTTGGTCGACGCGTTCGACCAGGAGCCGCCCGTACCAGGAGCGGTCGTAGACGGTCATGCCACCGCGACCCGGCAATGCCGGTGAGAAGCGCCAGAGGAAATGGTGTCGCAGCTCCTCGGTGGTGGGGGCGCCGATCGGCACGACGCGCACGTGGCGCGGGTCCAGCCCGGACGTCAGTCGCCTGATCGCCCCGCCCTTGCCGGCGGCGTCGAATCCCTCGAAGAGCACCAGTAGCCCGGGCGCGTCGGGTGCGGGACCGAGCAGTCCCGCGCTGAAGAGGCGTAGGTGCAAGAGGCGCTTCTGCGCGGCGACGAGACGGCGTTCGGATTCCTCGGCGGACAACTTCTGGGAGAGGTCGAGGTCGTCGAGTCGGTTACCCACGTCCCTAGTCTGGCACCACCGCGTGGTATTGCATGGTCTGACCGTAGAGTCGCAGAGTTTGGGGGAAATAGGGATCGACCAGCGATCCAAAGACGTCCCAGCGCCGCACGAAGTAGTTTCGGTCGCTCAGGGGGTCCAGGCGCCCGCGGGTCGAGCCCGCGAAGTGAGAGACCACCACGTCGGGGAGCATCACCACGTGGTGACCGTTGGTCTGCGAGCGCAGACACAGATCGACGTCGTTCATCACCACCGAGAGCTTCTCGTCCATGCCGGCGAGCTCCAGGTAGCGGGCCCGCGAGATCAGCTGCACGGCGCCGGTCACCGCCGACACGTCGCGTCGCGCCAGGACCGATTCGTCCTCGATGAGGTAATTGATGCCCCGTCGCAGGTGCTGGGGGTAGGGCGCGATGACGATGCCGTCGTGCTCGTGAACGTCGTGGTGGTCCAACAGCGTCACGCCGACGATGCTGACGTCATCGAGCGCCGCTACCGCGACCATCTGTTCGAGCCAGTCGCCGCTGCGCACCACCGTGTCGTTGTTGAGGGTCAACACGAAGTCGGCCGTGCACTGCGCCACGCCGCGATTGATGATGGCGGCGTAGTTGAAGGGACCCGCGCAGTCGATGACGCGGTGGGGAGTGGCGGCTAAGTAGTCGAGCGTCGCTAGGTCCTTGGAACTGTTGTCCAGGATGGTGATCGCGAAGTGGGGGTACGTGCTGGCCTCGACGGACGCGACACAGGCGCGCAGCAGGTCGACGCGATCGCGCGTGGGGATGATGATGTCGATGGAGGGCCAGACGTCGGGGATCGGCGACCAGGTCACGACCGAGGGACGCGCCGTGGTGGTCACGCGCGCGGTGATACCTCGACGCAGCAAGGCCTCGGCGACGACGCGCTGCGTATCGCTCGCCAGGTCAGGGTGGTGTCGCTCGTCGTAGGACCGTCCCGCCAATACCACCGGAACGTGGTGGAAACGTGCCTGCGCATCGAAGAGCCGAAGGATGAGGTCGTGCTCCGCGGCCCGTCCCGCCTCGGCGCGCAGGCCGCCCTCGCGTGCGACGGTCTCTCGGCGCAGCAAGGCGGGGCGACCAATGACGTTGTAACTGAGCAGGGTGTGGGGGCCGACCTCACGGGGCTTCAAGACGGGGATCGCACTGGTGTCGCCCACCTCGTCGGCGAAGACCACGTCAGCCTCGCCGCGGTGAGCGTACAGCGTCGACGCGGCGGCGAGGTGGGCGTACTCACCACTCTCCTCGGTCACGATGAGCAGCCACTCCTTGGTGCCCGTGAGGGCGAGGTGGAACTTCTCGAGCAACTCGAGGGGATCACTCGTCGCGACGACGACCAGCTCGACGTGTTCGAGTACTTCGCTGGGGCTCATCGGGGGAGTCGGCGTCGACGCGACGTAGTTGAGGGGGAAGACCCTGACGCTCTCGGGTGCGACCGGCACCAACTCGGGGGGTGCGGGTCGCCATCGTTCGAGTAGGCGCCGACGAATCGTGTCATCACCGAGGAGGGGTCCCACGATCCTGGCCAAGGGCGTGGACATCGTGGTGCGGACCTGTCGATGGAAGTGGTGCCAGCGCTTCACGATCTCGCGAGGAGTGGCGGCCCGCCCGTTGAGGTCGAAACGTTCGAATACTGGCACGACGACCTTTCACTGAGCAGTTCGGCCGGGCCCGAATCAGACGGATTTTACTAGAGAACCCGCAATGTGGTGGTCCCCACGGGTAACTTCACGTCGGAGAAACCTCGC
>Ga0209698_10000963_pt1 | contig 33088 bp, 24 predicted proteins | sample LitLauG_LLR_2012_FD_187203 | JGI IMG/M metagenome (GOLD analysis project Ga0209698, IMG submission 187203) | Freshwater sediment microbial communities from Pennsylvania, USA - Little Laurel Run_MetaG_LLR_2012 (SPAdes) (version 2) | ecosystem: Environmental > Aquatic > Freshwater > Creek >... | reverse complement strand
ATTCGTTTAAGATTCAAGCCCTTCGCGGGTGTAGTTCAATGGTAGAACGGCAGCTTCCCAAGCTGCATACGAGGGTTCGATTCCCTTCACCCGCTCCATCGAACTGGGGTCCGTTCCGGACCGACCGGTACCGGTGATTTGGGTTCCCCCTTTCCCTTTTTTACCGGTCCAGTACGGCAGCCGGCCGCTCCGTGCGCCTTTCCGATGGCTTGTGCTGTTCCAGCACGAACGTTTCGATCGGCCCCGGCTTGCCAAAAAGGTACCCCTGGTAGTTGGTGCAATGCCACCGGGATAGCGCCTCTCGCTGGCCTTCGGTTTCCACCCCTTCCGCAAGAATGTCCAGTCCCAGGCTCTGGCCCATCTGGATCACGGTGCGCACAATGGCTTCGCTGCGCGGGTTCTGGCCAAGCTCCTGGACGAAGGACTGGTCGATCTTGAGCACGTTCAATGGCAGGCGCTGCAGGTAGGAGAGCGAGGAATACCCCGTCCCGAAATCGTCCAGAGCGAAGGTCACGCCCATCCTCCGAAGCTCGGCCATCACGGCGATGGTTTCCTCGATGTTCGTCAGCAGCATTCCTTCGGTGATTTCGAGTTGCAGCAAGGAGGGGTCGGCGCCGGATTCGCGCAGGATTTCTGCAACGTCGCTGACGAACGATTCCGAGGCAAATTGCTTGGGGCTGATATTGACGGACAGGCACAGTCCCCGGGTCGCCTCCGAATGGGACCAGGCCTTGATCTGGCGGCAGGCGGTTCGCAGGACCCAGCGACCGATCGGAATGATGAGATCGAATTCCTCGGCGAGACGAATGAATTCTGCAGGGGGCACCATGCCGTGTTCCGGGTCGTTCCAGCGCAACAAAGCCTCGGCGCCGAACACGCTCCCGTCGCCGCGAACCTGGCGCTGAAAGTGCAGCGTGAACTGGCCCAGGTTCAGCGCCATTCGCAATCGCCCTTCAAGGCGCGAACGGGTCTCGATCGCCGTTTGCATGATCGGGTCAAAGAAGCGCGCGGCGTTGCGGCCCGCCTTCTTCGCTTCGTACATGGCCATGTCCGCTCGCTTGAGCAGTTCCTTGGCGTCGACCTGGGTGTCGCCACTCCAAAGTGCCACCCCGACACTGGCCGAACAGGCGAACTCTCGCCCCTGAACCGCAAAGGGAGCCGCCAGTGCCGCCAGCAGCTTGTCGCTCACCCCTTTGGCAAGAATGGCCGCATGCTCGCGCGGGCCTTGCAAGTCTTCCAGAAGCACAACAAACTCATCGCCGCCGAAGCGGGCGACGGTGTCCTCTTCGCGCAAGCAGGCACCCAGGCGCTGCGCCGCGTCCAGCAGCAAGCGGTCGCCCTCATCGTGGCCCAGGGTATCGTTGATCGTCTTGAAGTTGTCCAGATCCAGGAACAGTACTGCGCCAAACTTCCCGGAGCGGCTGCTATAGCGCAGCGCCCTTTGCAGGCGCTGCATCATGAGCTGGCGGTTGGGCAGCGAGGTCAGCGAGTCGTAGTAAGCCAGGCGGGAGATCGCCTCGGCGGCCTCCTTGCGTTCCGAAATGTCCGAGAAGCTCGCCACAAAATTGCTGACGTTCCCGGCGCCGTCCAACACACTGGAAATGGTCAGCCATTTTGGGTAGACCTCGCCGTTCTTGCGCCGATCCCAGATTTCGCCCTGCCAGTACCCCATGCCTCGTACCTGTTGCCACAGCTCGGCGAAAAACTCCGGCGGATGTCGTCCGGACTGCAGAAAGTTCGGATTCTTGCCAATGACCTCGTCCTGCGAGTACCCGGTCGTGCGGGAAAACGCCGAATTCGCCCGGAGGATGCCACCTTCCGCGTCCATGACGATCATCGGCTCGGGCGTCTCAAAAGCGATCGCCGCGATGCGCGATTCCTGTTCGGCCAGGCGCTGTTGGGCTTCCAGGTCCAGGCGCGCCAGTGCCGACTCAATGTCCATCACCATCTCGCTCAACAGGCCGATGATCTTGCCCGAGAACGAATGCGGCACGTTGTCGTAAAAGTTCAGCAATGCGTAGGCCTTGCCGGCGCGGTGAATAGGCAGCGCGGCGCTCGATCCCCAGGACCACGCGGGGAACCTTTCGCGCCAATAGGCCAGCGTGGCTTCGGCGTTCCAGTCGTTCACGAAGACCGGTCGCCCCGAGCGCCAGGCCGTGCCGGCAGGCCCGTCCCCTTCGGGAAGCTCGGCACGGGCGGATATTGCGATCTCGTCGAGCAATAGGGCGCGTTCGCCGTATCGGGCAACGGGCACAATGCGCTCCGTCGCCGCATCCAGCTTGCCGATCCAGGCAAGCTTCATTCCCCCAAAATCAACTGCGATGCGGCAGATGTCGTCCAGGAGTTTGTTCTCGTTGCTGCAGCGGACGATCGCCTGATTGGTCTCCGATAGCGTCGAATAGATCCGCGTTAAAAACCGGATCTCCTCTTCCTGCTGCTTTCGTTCCGTGACGTCGCGCGCGGCCACGTAGAGGTTTTTTCCTCCCGGGCGGATGTGCCATTCGACGAAGCGGTAGGAACCATCCTTGTGGCGCAGTCGATTGGTGAGATCGGTGACATCTTCGCGATTTTTCAGGCGCGCTACCGCCTTGCGGGACGCCGGCAGATCATCGGGGTGCACCAGTGCCAGAAAGTCAAAAGCCTGGATCTCCTTGCTGGAGTATCCAAGAACCTCCTCCCAGCGTGCATTGAATTTGTCTGGTGCATTGTCCGTGCGGATGCAAAATAGATCCAGGGCGTTATTGAAATAGTTGTCGAGAACTTCGGAGGTATCGCGCAGTTTTTGCAGGGCATGATGCCGTTCCAGGGCCAGCAGGACGAGTACGGCCGCGCCGAGCGCCAGCAGCATGTACAAAGCCACCATGCCGATGTCAAAGCGCAGGGCCGCCGCGCGCGCCGGGCCCATGTCGTAGACGAGCTTGATGATCGCCCGGGCATTCTTGGAATAGTCAAACCCGGTGGAGAGGCGCACCGTTTCCGGCGCCGCTTCCTCGCGGTGGTATTCGGCAAGTATCTGCCCATCCTTGCCAACCAGGTAGAGCTCGACAATCTGATGACTGGAGGCGCCCCAGGAATTCATCAACTCCGCCGCCGCCTGATCCTCGGCGCGATGCAGATCGCTTTGCACGGCAAGGTTGAGCAGGTGCAACTCTTGCTCGGCGCCCGCGCGCGCGATCATCTCATTGGCCTGATCATGCTGGCGCAACAGGGCCACCAGCAACACGCCGAAGAACACCGATGCGGCGCAGTAGCCGCCCCAGGCGAGCACCTTCGCGCTGGGCCGTAGTCTAGGCAGCACGGAGCACCCCAGGAAGTTGGCGCAGGCGGCCAGCGGTGAAGGTCATATTCAAAAAGCTCCAGACTCGCAGATCCGCATATGTCAGCGCCCAGGGCGGCGCATCGGCAACGCGGTCAAACGCAAGGATCGCATCAGCCTACGTAATTGATTTGGCGCGGATGCCTGCGAAATGGTCGACACTTCCCCCCAAATTGAAGCGAGCAAGCGGTCGGCAAGCTCGCGTCCACGGACGCCGCGCACCGCGGCAAATGCCGCGAAGCCCTCCCACTGCGGGAAATCGGCAGCTGCGGCCAAAACTTAAGGACGGTATCGGCGATTGGGGGGGGGGAAATGGCGCCGGCCGTGGCAATATTGTCCCGAGGGCGCAATTCGAAGCAAACGCCACCCGTGGGTTTGGCAGAATCATTTCGCTTACCCCGATTCCCATTTGGGTGCTTCCGCTTGCGCCGGGCGCCGGATTCGCCATCGTTTATGCAAGGGTCTTCAGCAATGATCACCACAGAAGATCTGTCCGTGCAAGATGCCGCCGCGGGCAATTTCGTGAAGGGCGCCCTGGCCTCCGGCTATGCCGCCGCGGTGCTTCCGGTACAAGCGCAGAGCGTCATCACCACCGACACCAGCGGTCTGCTTGCCGGCGAGGTGTCCATTCCCGCAAGCGACGGTCTGCCCATTGCGGCGTACCGCGCGGCTCCGGCTGATGGCGGCGCCGCGCCCATCGTGCTTGTCGTGCAGGAGATCTTCGGTGTGCACGAGTACATCAAGGATGTATGCCGGCGCTTTGCCAAGCTGGGGTATTTGGCGCTGGCCCCGGAACTCTTCGCACGCCAGGGGGATCCGTCAACGATCGCCGACATTCCCACGCTGATGAGCCAGATCGTCTCCAGAGTGCCCGATGCGCAAGTCCTATCCGACCTGGACGCCTGCGCCGCCTGGGCGCAGGCCAACGGCGGCGACGGCCGGCGCCTGGCCATTACGGGATTTTGCTGGGGCGGGCGCATCACCTGGCTCTATTGCGCGCACAACCGCCAACTCAGAGCCGGCGTTGCCTGGTACGGCCGGCTTGCGGGAGCAAGCTCCGTCCAGACGCCCGCGCATCCCGTGGATCTGGCTGGGGAGGTCCGGGCTCCCGTGCTGGGCCTGTATGGAGGTGCCGACGCCGGGATTCCCCTGGAGACCGTCGAGCGCATGAAGTTCGCGCTGGCCAAAAACCAGGGGCCAGGCGGCGCCTCGCGCTTCATCGTTTATCCCGATGCGCCACACGCCTTCCATGCCGACTACCGGCCCAATTACCGCGAGGAAGCGGCACAGGACGCCTGGCCCCAATGCATGCGCTGGCTCCAGGATCATGGCGTGCGATAGGAGGCCGGTTTGCCCGCCTCAGCCGACCGGTGCGTGAATGCGCCCGTCGACGATCTCGACGCGCCGATCGGCGGCTTCCGCAAACTGCGCATCGTGTGTGACAGCGATCACGGCCTTGCCCATCTCGCGCGTGAGATCGCGCAGAATCTGCCGCACATTGGCGCCCGACGCCGAGTCCAGATTCCCCGTTGGTTCATCGGCCAGCAACACGAGCGGATCGTTGGCCAGGGCCCGCGCGATGGCCACACGCTGACGCTGGCCACCGGAGAGTTGATGCGGGCGCTTATTGGCCTGATCGAGCACCCCCAGGCGATCCAGCAACTCATCCGCGCGGCGCCCACATTGCGCATCGTCCCAGAGCGCCAGCCTGCGCATGGGCAAGGTGACGTTCTCGCGAATCGTGAATTCGGCCAGCAGAAAGTGGAACTGGAACACGTAGCCCAACCGGCGTAAGCGGCAGTCGGCGAGTTCATCCTCGCCAAAGCCGCTGGTGTCCTGCCCGGCCAGTTCGATGCGCCCGGTGTCGGGAACGTCGAGCAGGCCCAGCAAATAGAGCAAGGACGATTTTCCCGACCCCGAAGGGCCCATGATGCAGACAAATTCCCCCGCCTCGATCTGCAGGCTCACGTCGTCAATCAGCGTGACCGGTACATCGCCGGTAAGGCGACGGCTGATTTGACTTGCGTGCAACACCGCGCTCATGTGGCCCCGCGCAGGATATCAACCGGGTGCACGCGACTGGCCCTTTTGGCCGGCAGGTAGGCGGCAGCCAGGCAGGAGAGGAGTGCAAAGGTGGTTGCCAGCGCGAACTGCTCCGGACCCCACCAGATGGGCAGGTGCACGATCTCCGATACGCCCGGCGGGCGCAATGCGACGTTGGCCAGTCCGCGCATGATGGCCGCCCCGGCGATCAGGCCGATGACGCTGCCCACACAACCGATGATGAGGCCCTCGAGCAGGAAGATGGTGCGCACATCGCGCGCATGAAAGCCCATCGACTTGAGTATGGCGATGTCGCGGGTTTTTTCCATCACGATGGTCGATAAGGTGTTGTAGATCCCGAAGGAGGCCACCACCAGGATGGCCGAGACCACGCTGTACATGATGATGTTGCGCACCAGGAGCAGGCTCAGGATGTCCTCCGAAGCCTCCACCCAGGAAACGGACTTGTAGCCGATGGCGGCCTCGATCTGCGCACCAACGGTGCGCGCGGTGGTGGCGTCATCGAGTTGGATCAAGAATCGGTTGACCCGATTGGGCCGTTCGAGCAGCGCCTGGCCGCGCTTGAGCACGACAAATACCTGGCCCTCGTCATAGGCCGAATTGCCGGTGCGAAAGGTGCCCACGACGCGCAAGGCGTGGCTCGATCCGCTGGCCGTTACCACGCTCACCGTGCTGCCCAGCTGCAGGTTGAATTTCTGCGCCAGGCCCGTGCCGATTACGATGCCATTGGAATCGGCGCCCAGGGCGTCGATCGAGCCCTGCACCATTTTTTCCTGCAAGGTGGTGACCGTCTTCATCTTCGCCGGAACGATGCCCGACAAGGTCACGCCCTGCTGGTGACCCGCAAAGAGCAGCACCGCCGAATCGGTGATCACCGGGGCCACGCGTATGCCAGGCAGCGATTCGATGAAGTCGAGCTTCTGGCGATAGGCGCGGATGCCGCGCGGTTCGGCGCGCGGCTTGACGTGCGCCACGTGGATGGCGCCGCCCGGCCAGCGCAGCTGCGCCGGCTGCAATTCCGGATTGCGGTATTCGTCGTAGACCGTGATGTGCGGACTGTTGTCGATGAGCCGCTTGAGAAAGTCCTTTTCCGACCCCCGCATGAGCGAGGACACCGCCAGGAAAAAAGCCACACCCAGCACCACGCCGCCCAGCGATACCAGGGTGGGCCGCAAGCGGCTCGTGAGGTGCGTGGTGGCAACCGTGAGGGAAATGCGCATGCGCGCAATCTCAAGGGGATTGGGGTCGCGACGCGGGACCCGGCGCGGCGGCCGCGGATGTGGGCGCGGCGCCCGTCTGCCAGTGTTCGCTCGCCCGCTGCCCTTCGGCCAATCCCTCGATGGGCGCGGTGACGACATGCGCATCGGTGCCCAGACCCTCGAGGATCTCGGTGCGCTCCGTGCCCAGCACGCCGACCTTTACCGGTTGACGTTGCAAACGACCCTCGCGCACGACCCAGACATTGCCCGCCTGCACGGCGGCGCTGGGCACCAGGATCGCATCCGAATGCTCGGCCACAATCAGGTTGGCATCGACGGTCATCCCCACCTTGAGTGCGGCCGGGTCCTGCATGCGGATGCGCACCCGGTAGCTGCGCGACACCGGGTCGCCTTTGGGGGTGATTTGCGCCACTTCGCCCTCGAGCGTGGTCTTGGGCAGAGCATCCGTGCGCAGCACCGCCCTTTGTCCCACGTGCACGCGCAGGATGTCCTCCTCGTCCACCTCGACGCTCACCCGCAGCGGCGCGCAGCAGGACATCGTGAACAGTGTCTGGCCCGCTGCCAGGTATTGCCCCACCTCGCCGTCACGCCGGATGATCAGGCCATCGGCCGGCGCCACCAGTTCCGCGAAATCGCGCAAGTTGTGCGCCCGCTTGAGCGCGGCATCGGCGGCATCCAGATCCGAGCGCGTGCGGTCCAGCTCCCCCGGCGAGACGAACCCGCGACGCACGAGGTCCTCGGTGCGCTCGAAGTTTTCCCGGGCGTAGCGCGCGCGCGCGGTGAGTTCCTCGACGGTGCTGCGCAGGTCCTTGTCTTCCAGGCGCGCCAATACCTGGCCGCGCTTGACCTGGCTGCCTTCATCAACCCGAATTTCGGCCAGGGTCCCAGCCACGCGTGGCGCGATCGGCAGCATGACGGAGGGTTCCACCGAGCCCGTCGCGTAGATCGCTTCTACCGCCGTGGCCCGCACCGGCTGCACTACCTGCACGCTGGTCGGCCCCAGCCGCCAAAAAGCCAGTGCGCCCGCCAAAACCACGACGCACGCTCCCAAGACCCACCGCCAAGGCTTGCTCACCAATCCAACTCGCTTCCTTTACGACCGGCCCGGAACGGCGCCACGATTCGGGTACAACCCGCTGGGGCGGCGCAAAGCGCGCGGCCGCAAGCGTTCTCAGGCAAGGAAGATCCAGTAGAGCAAGGCGATGATCAACAGGTATTTGCCGGCATTGAACAGCGGCTTATTCCACTGCTTGATCTTCTTGAGCTGCTCCTTGAGGATGCCGATCGGCGTGTACAGGCGGTTGATCCAGCCGATATCCTCGCCCCCCTCGTTTTGCGTCGCCGCCGCGCGCAGGAAATACCGTTCGAACAGGCGGTTGAGTCCGCGGATCGCCGCCGTGTGCAGTGGCCGCTCGACGTCACAAAACAGGATCAGGCGGGTCTGGTCGGTGCGGTTCTCCGCAAAATGCAGGTAGGTTTCGTCAAACATCACGTCCTGGCCATCGCGCCAGGAGTAGGCCTGCCCATCGACGTTGATGTAACACTGGTCGTCGTTGGGCGTGATGATGCCCAGGTGATAGCGCAGCGATGCGGCGCTGGGATCGCGATGTTCGTTCAGTCGCGCGCCCGGCGGGAGCAAAGCGAACATCGCCGCGTTTACCGAGGGAATCGATTCGAGCAGCGCAACCGTCTTGGGACACAGGGCGCGGGCGGAGGGCGGCGGCGCGTCATACCACTTTAAATAGAAGCGGCGCCAGCCCCGCTGGAAAAAAGAATTGAACCCGATGTCGACGTGGTCGCTGGCCGCCTTGAGGCCGCCGCCGCTAAGGAGCACGCGCGCCTCCTCGCGGATCGTCTCCCAGTTATCGCGCAGGGCCGCCATCTGCGGGAAATCCTTCATATCCAGGTAGGGCTTGGTCGGCACCGCCGAGAACGCGTACATGAGCACGTTGTAGGGCGCGAGCAGCGTCGAATGATTGCCGATCTGACGCAAAATGGGCAGCCGCGCACGCCCGCGAAAGTGCATGTACAGGGACGAGAACACGAATACATACAGGACCAGGAACTTGGTTGACAGAAAATCAATGTGCATCGTGCGCCCCGCCGATTCAATCTCGCTGTAGTTACGGCAGTGTCCGCGACCGGGTCGCCTACGCGCCCCGATCCGATTCCGACCCCGACCTATTCGCGCACCATTTTACGGCCCCGCAAGCAAGCGGGCTGGCACGCCCTCGTTACACTAGGGCAATGCCCCCAATCCAGGACGCCGCAAATCCAGAGGCCGGTCCCGGCGACCTGCCCGACGCGGCGCGGCGCCACATCCGCTCCTTTGCCATGCGTCGCGGCCACGTTACCGCGGGGCAGCGGCGCGCGTATCAGGAACTGGTACCGAACCTGGCCGTGCCCTATGCTCTGGCGCACATTGACCCCGCCGAAATATTTGGCCGCGTTGCGCCCCTGGTGCTGGAAATCGGCTTTGGCATGGGGGAAACGACGGCAGCGATTGCCCAGACCCACCCGGAATTGGATTTTCTCGGCGTCGAGGTCTTCGTGGCCGGGATCGGGGCGTTGGCGCGCCGGGTGCATGATGCCCAGCTCCCCAACGTGCGCATCATCGAACACGATGCCCTCGAAGTGGTACGCAACATGATCGCGCCCGGCAGCCTTGCCGGCATCCACATCTTTTTTCCCGACCCCTGGCCCAAGGCGCGCCACCACAAGCGTCGGCTGCTGCGCAAGGATTTCATTGGCGATCTCGCCCAGTGCCTGCAGCCGGGCGCGTATCTGCATTGCGCCACCGACTGGGAGGACTACGCCAGCCAGATGCTCGAGGTCCTTTCCGGCGAAGCGCGCCTGCGCAATCCGCATGGGGGCTATGCCCCCGGCCCGCGCAATCCGCGCTGTGAACGGCCCACCACCAAGTTTCATGCGCGCGGCGAGGCCCTGGGGCACGGCGTGTGGGATCTGGTGTTCGAACGCGTCTAATTGGTGCGGGAGCGTTCCCACAACGATAAGGCCCGAGCTCTGGGCGATGTGCGGGGGAGGAGTTTACCGACGAGGCCGCACATGCCCAGGGCCACGGGCCGTCCGCGTCAGGACCTTGTGCCGCAAACTTCGATTAGTCCCCCTTGTTGCTCCAATCCACAATGCCCGTCATTGCGGTTAGCACGATCACGCCGCCAAAGACAATCCGGTACCAGGCAAAGGGCTTGAAATCGTGCGTGGCGATGTAGCGCAACAGCCAGCGCACCGCCACCAGGGCGGAAACGAAGGCGAACAAGGAGCTGACGGCGTACGGCCCCATGTCGGCGGCATTGAGGTGATCGCGCGCCTTGTACAAGGAGTAGACCGTTGCGCCGAACATGGTTGGAATTGCCAGGAAGAAGGAAAACTCGGTGGCGGCGCGCCGCGACAGGCCAAAGATCAACCCGCCGATGATGGTCGCCCCGGAGCGACTCGTGCCCGGGATCAGCGCCGCGCACTGGGCGCAGCCCACCTTGAGCGCATCCTGCCAGCTCATGTCGTCGATGGTTTGCACGCGTTCGGCCCCTTGGTGCGGCACGTGCAGGCGCTCGACGATGAGAATGATGATGCCCCCGGCAACCCAGGCCATGGCTACCGGAATCGGATGGAACAAAACGACTTCGATGGCGTGCTTGAACAGCACGCCCACGACGGCTGCCGGCAGGAAGGCGATCACGACGTTGCGCGCAAGGCGCTGCGCCTTGGGATCACCACCCAGGCCGGCGAGCGTCTGGAGGATGCGCGCGCGCAATTCCCAGCACACCGCAAGGATGGCTGCCGCCTGGATCGCAATGGTGAACGCCTCCAGGCTTGCCAGTCGGAAATGGAGCAGGTCCTCGGCCACGATCAGGTGCCCCGTGCTCGAGATCGGCAGGAATTCGGTCAGGCCCTCGACGATCCCCAGTATTGCCGCCTTGATTGCCAGTAGAAGATCCAAAACTGCTCCCGGTGCGCGTTGACGAAGCGTGGTCCCGACGGGGGCCAGGCGGCGCATTATCGCGTCTGCAAAAAATCCCGGTTTGCCCGAACGCAGGCGCCGCCGGCCGGGCGCAAACAGCCGGCGCGGCCACACCTTGTATCCTTCGTCCTGCGCCCGCGCCGCACGCCGCGAGCAAGGGCGCCACGTACGCATGCTTCACAAACCGCCCACAGCGTTCTTCTGGCCTGGCCCGACCGCGCAACGATGATCCATATCGACTGGATACTCGTACTGGTGGGCGGCTGGCTGGCGCTGGGAATCGGTGCGCTTTTCACCTTGCACAACACCGGGTTTGTCGCGCGCCGCCTGTTTCCCGCGGGCGCCCTGATCGGGTTGGCGCTGGCCGCAGTTTCCCTGGATGCGGCCTTCGACACACCCGAAGTGGCGCAACTTGTTATCGGTCTGCCCGGCCTGCCCATGCATTTGCGTCTCGATGGGCTTTCGGCCTTCTTCCTGGTGGTAATCGGTGCCGGCGCCTTTGGCACCTCGATGTTCTCCGCCGGGTACTTTCGCACTGGCGAGGGCACGCCCCCCGGGCTGATGTGCCTGGAATATCACGTGTTCCTGGCGGCAATGGCGATGGTGGTGCTGGCCGACGACGGCTACGCCTTCATGGTGATGTGGGAGACCATGGCGCTGTCCTCCTTCTTCCTGGTCACGGCAAATCACCGCGTACCGGCAGTGCGCCACGCCGCCTATCTCTACCTGCTGATTGCGCACATCGGCGCCATTGCTTTGCTCCTGTGCTTTGGCGTGCTGCAGGCCAACACCGGTGACTACACCTTCGCCAACCTGCGCGCCCAGCAACTGGGCCCGGTCTGGTCCTCGATCGCCTTTGGTTTTGCCGTGGTGGGCTTTGGCGCCAAGGCGGGCCTTGTGCCCTTGCACGTGTGGCTACCGGAAGCGCATCCGGCGGCCCCATCGCCGGTCTCGGCACTCATGAGCGCCGTGATGCTCAAGACGGCGATCTACGGCCTGCTGCGCATTTCCTTTGACCTGCTGCATGGCGGCCTGTGGTGGTGGGGCGCGGTGCTCCTTGCGCTCGGACTTGCGAGCGCGCTGCTGGGCGTGGTGTTCAGCACGGTGCAGACGGAAATGAAGCGCCTGCTGGCATATTCCTCGATCGAGAACATCGGGCTCATCGTCACCGGCATGGGGCTGGCGCTGATCTTTCGTTCCTACACCATGACGACGCTGGCGGCCCTGGCGCTTACCGCGGCGCTGGTGCACGTGCTGGCCCACGCCTGCTTCAAAAGCCTGCTCTTTTTGGGAACCGGCGCCGTGCTGCACGCCACCGGCGAGCGCAACCTGGGCAAGCTGGGCGGCCTGATGCGCTCCATGCCCTGGGCCGCCTGGCTGATGTTCGTGGGAATCCTGGGCGGCTCGGGCCTGCCGCCGCTGGCCGGGTTCATCTCGGAATGGCTGCTGCTGCAAAGCTTTTTGTTCACCACCGCGCTGCCCAACTCCTTTCTCAACATGCTCATCCCGCTGGTGGCCGCCGCCATCGCCCTGGTGGCCGCCCTGGCCTGCTTTGCCATGGTCAAATTTTTCGGCGTGATCTTCCTGGGCCAGCCACGCGAGGAAAAACTGCGCAAGGCCCACGACGCCACCGGCTTTGAGCGCCTGGGCCTCGCCTGGTTTGCGGCCGGCGTGGTGGCGATGGGCCTTTTTCCGGTGCCGCTCATCGACCTCGCCGACCGGGTTACACAAATTCTCGTGGGCGGGGGCCTGGCACAGACGGTGCACGCCAATGGCTGGTTCCTTCTCGCCCCCATGGGGGTGGAGCGCGCCAGCTACATTCCCGCGCTGTTCCTGGCCGGGGTCGCCGCTGCCACCTTGCTGGGTCTGCTCATCGCGCGGCGCCTGTACCGGGGTACGTCGCGGCGCGCGCCGGCCTGGGCCTGCGGCTACGCTGGCACCAATGCCCGCATGCAGGACACCGCAGAGGGCTTCGGCCAACCGATCCGCCAGATCTTCGAACCGTTTTTCCGCACTACGCGCCACCTGCCTACGCCCTTTGATACTCGGCCCTACTACCGGGTGCTGGTAGAGGACCGCTTCTGGCACGGCATCTACCTGCCCGTGGCGCGTCTGGTCGACAGCGCGGCGCGCCTGGTGGGCAGGCTGCAGCAGGGGCGCATATCCATATACCTGCTGTACAGCTTCGTGACCCTGATGTTCCTGCTGATGCTGGTGCGCCTATGAGCGTGGCCGGAATTGTCGCCCAGCTGCTGGAGATCGCACTGGCACTGGCCGCCGCCCCCCTGCTGGTGGGCTGGGTCGACCAGTGGCGCGCTCGCCTGCAGAATAAATCGGCGCCGCCCTTGCTGCAGTCCTACCGGGTGCTACGCAAGCTCTTTCACAAGGAATCGGTGGTTGCCGACAGCGCGACCATGCTGTTTCGCATAGCACCCTACGTCAAGTTCGGCTGCATGACGCTCATCTGCGCCATCGTGCCCACGCTTTCCACCGATCTGCCGCTGGCCACGGCGGCCGACGCCATCGCCCTGGTTGGACTGCTGGCGCTGGCGCGCACTTTTCTTGCCCTGGCGGCGATGGACATCGGTACGGCCTTTGGCACCATGGGTGCGCGCCGCGACATGCTGGTGGGTTTCCTGGCCGAGCCGGCGCTGCTCATGACGCTGTTTAGCGCCTCGCTCATTACCCGTTCGACCTCGCTCGCCAACATGGTGGAGTCCATCGCACACCGGCCCTTTGCACTCGAGCCCAGCCTGGCCTTTGCCGGCATCGCCTTCACCATGGTTTCGCTGGCCGAGAACGCGCGTGTGCCGGTGGACAATCCGGCGACCCACCTGGAACTGACCATGATCCACGAGGCGCTCATCCTGGAGTATTCCGGGCGGCACCTGGCGATGATGGAGTGGGCTGCCGCGCTCAAACTCTTCGCCTATTCGTGCATCGGATTGGCCCTGTTCTTTCCCTGGGGACTGGCGCAAAGCGGCACGCCGCTGGCGATGATCATCGCCATGCCGGTGCTCATCTTCAAGCTGGCGATCGGGGGCGTTGCCCTGGCACTCATCGAAACGGTGAGCGCCAAAATGCGCATCTTCCGCGTTCCGGAGTTTCTGGCCACCGCCTTCCTGCTGGCGGTCATCGGGCTGCTGGTGCACCAGTTGCTGGAGAGCTAGCCATGCGCGCCCTGCTGTCACAAAGCATCAACCTGTATGCGGCCAGCCTGCTGATCGTCTCCTTTGCCATGATCTCGCAGCGACGGATCCTGAGCCTGGTGCACCTGTACACCACGCAAGGGGCGACGCTGGTACTGGCCACGGCCACCGTGGCCTACCTCACCAACCAGCCGCACTTGTTTTATTCGGCGGCCATTACGCTGGCGCTCAAGGTCGTGCTCATTCCCATCCTGCTGCACCGGGTGATCGACCGCCTCGACGTGCGCTGGGACGTGGAAACCCTCATCAATATTCCCACGACCATGCTCATTGGCATCGTCCTGGTGGTCTTTGCCTTCAACCTGGCGCTGCCCATATCGCAACTGTCTTCCTCGATCGCCCGCTCCACCTTGGGCATCGCCCTGGCCTGCGTGCTGCTCTCCTTCATGATGATGATCGTGCGCTCCAAGGCCATTCCCCAGGTGATCGGCTTTCTGGCGATGGAAAACGGCTTGTTCTTCGCGGCCACATCGGCCACCAACGGCATGCCGATGATCGTCGAGCTGGGTATTGCCCTGGACGTGCTGGTGGGCGCGCTCATCCTGGGCGTGTTCATGTTCCAGATCCGCGAGCAGTTCGACAGCCTGGACATCTCCCATCTGGAGAAGCTGCGCGAGGAATGATGCTGCCCGCCACCTTCCCCCTGTTCCTGACCCTGCTCCTGCCGGTGGCCGGCGGCGTCGTGCTGGGCCTGTACGGCCACCGCGACAAGGGGCCGGAGCTCAACGCCGCCTTCAGCGCGGCAACCCTTGCGGCCGCGCTGTGGTTGACGGCCGAGGTCGTATTCGGCACGTCCGTCCTCGGCTTTGGCGAGCGCTTTTTCATCGACCCGCTCAATGCGTTCCTGGTCGCGCTGACCGCGCTGGTGGGCTTCACCACCTCGATCTTCTCGATGCCCTACATGCGCATCGAGCGCGAGCACGGCAAGATGACCGGCCCGCGCATGCGCCTTTTTCACAGCATGTACCAGCTCTTCATCGCCATGATGCTTGTGGCCCTGACCACCAACAATCTGGGCGTGCTCTGGGTCGCCATGGAGGCCGCCACGCTGACCACCGTGCTGCTGGTATCCGTGTACCGCACGCCGGCCAGCCTGGAGGCGGCCTGGAAGTACTTCATTTTGTGCGGTGTGGGCATTGCGCAGGCGCTCTTTGGCACGATGCTCCTTTATCTGGCCGCCGACCGCGTCATTGGTGGCGGCGAGGGCGCGCTGCTGTGGACCCACCTGGCAGCCGTCAAGGAGCAGCTCGAACCCAACATCCTGGCGCTGGCCTTTGTCTTTCTCATGCTGGGATATGGCACCAAGGTCGGGCTGGTGCCGGTGCACAACTGGCTGCCCGACGCGCACGCCGAAGGCCCGACGCCGATCTCGGCGGTGCTCTCGGGCTTGCTGCTCAACGTTGCCCTGTACGCGATCCTGCGCTGCAAGGTGCTGGCCGACGGCGCCATGACCAATGGGCTGCCCGGGCGCATGATGATCGGCTTTGGAATCCTGTCGGTGGTGGTTGCCGCTTTCTTTCTTTTTCGCCAGCGCGACGTCAAGCGCATGTTCGCCTACTCCTCGATCGAGCACATGGGCCTGATGACCTTTGCCTTTGGCCTCGGGGGCCCGATCGCCAACTTTGCCGGCTTGCTGCACATGACGGTGCATTCGCTCACCAAATCCGCGATCTTTTTCGCCGTGGGGCACGCGACCCAGCGCGCCGGCTCGCAGGTGATGGACGAGATCCGCGGCCTGCTGCAAGCCAGCCCCACCCTGGGCTGGGGACTGACCATCGGCTCCCTGGCAATCCTGGGAATGCCGCCCTTTGGCGTCTTTGCAAGCGAGTTTCTTATTCTCACGAGTGCCATGCGCCAGCTGCCCTGGGCCACGCCCGTATTGCTGCTGTCGCTGGCCGTGGCGTTTGCCGCCGTCTTTGGCCGGGTGCAGGCAATGGTGTTTGGCGACACCAACCTTGCCGCCACCACCCACCGCCCTGCGCTATTTCCGGTCTTCCTGCACCTGGGGCTGACGCTGATGCTGGGCCTTTTTGTTCCGCCCTTCCTGGGCCAGTGGTACCGCCAGGCCGCGGCGCTCATCGGCGGCTAGGGCCCAGTGCTACCTCCACCCGCACCCATGAGCCCCGTTGATTCCAGCCCCTCGCCTGCGTCCGGTGCGGTCCTGCCCGGACTCGATTGCGCCTTTGTGCGCCTGGCTGGGCCCCTGCCCATGCACCGCGCCCGGGTAAATCGCGCACAGTGGCGCGCCGCCCCCAGCGCGGTGCGCAGCATGGGTGGGCGACTCATCGCTTTGTGGGGAATTGACCGGCGCAACGGCCAGGGACACTTTGCCGTTGCCTGCTGTTACGGGGTCGGCGCGGGGCTGGTTTGGCTCGATCTTCCACTGGAGGAGGCGACGCCCGCGGATCAGGGCGCACCGATTCCGACGAGCTATCCGGACCTGTCCGCGACTTTCCCGGCAGCGGCGCGCATGCAGCGCGCGCTCGCCGATCTTACTGGCCTGCAGGCCAGTGGCGCCGCTGACACGCGCAACTGGCTGCGCCACGCTGCCTGGCCGGCGGACTATTTTCCGCTGCGCCGCGAACCCAGCGGACGCGAGCGCTTTGCGGGCGCCGACGAAGCCTATCCCTTCGTTACCGTCGAAGGCGACGGCGTGCACGAGATTGCCGTGGGCCCGGTCCACGCCGGCATCATCGAACCGGGCCACTTTCGCTTTTCCGTGGTCGGAGAGAAGGTGCTGCGGCTCGAAGAGCGCCTGGGCTACACCCACAAGGGCATCGAGAAGCGCTTCGCCGGCTTGAGCCTGGAGCGGGGTGCGCCCCTGGCCGCGCGCGTCAGTGGCGACAGCACGGTTGCCTACGGCTGGGCCTATTGCGCCGCCGCCGAGTCGCTGAGCCGTGCGAGCGTGCCGGCGCGGGCGCAGTGGCTGCGGGCCCTGGCGCTGGAGCGCGAACGCGTCGCCAACCACCTCGCGGATTTGGGGGCGCTGGGCAACGATGCCGCCTTCGCATTTGGCCTGGCGCAGTTCTCGCGCATGCGCGAGGACTGGCTGCGCCGCAACGCCCAGTTGTGCGGCCATCGCCTGCTCATGGACTGGATCGTGCCCGGAGGCGTGCGCACCGATCTGGCGCCGCAGGCGCTGGCCCAGATTGGCGCCGAGTGTGATGCCCTGGAAGAACAGGTGCGCGCGATACAAGCCATATACGACGGCCACGCCGGATTGCAGGATCGCTTTGCCGGAACCGGCTGCATCAGCGCCGCGCTTGCCCGACAGCTCAATTGCACTGGCCTTGCAGCGCGCGCCAGCGGCGTGGGCTCGGATCTGCGCGCGGACCTGGCCTGGGCGCCCTACGACACATTGCACGTGAACGCGATGCGCGCTGCCGGTGGTGACGTGGCCGCGCGCGTGGCTGTGCGATTTGCGGAGGTCTACGAGTCGCTGCGGCTGCTGCGTCTCATGGCGCGTGACCTGCCGCCCGGCCCCTGCTCGGAGCCGCTGGGCGCAGCCGGTGCCAACGGCGCCGGCGCCGGCTGGGTCGAGGGTTGGCGCGGGGAGGTGCTTGTGACCTTGGAGACCGACGAGCGCGGCCTGCTGCTGCGCGCCCACTGCCACGATCCGTCGTGGCAGAACTGGCCGGCGCTGGAACACGCCGTCATCGGCAACATCGTCCCGGACTTTCCCCTGATCAACAAGTCCTTCAACCTGAGCTATTCCGGACAGGATCTGTAATGCCCTGGCGCGTCCTACGACAGATCGCCACGGTGGGCATCATCACCGAGCCGGCACCCGCGCCATTGCGGGTCGAACCCGGAGACCGGGCCACCGCGCCGGCCGACCCACAGGTGCGGGAAATACACCGCGAGATCCTCGCGGTTCTGGGACGGGCGATCGCTATCCGCCAAGTTGACGCTGGTTCCTGCAATGGTTGTGAACTGGAACTGCATGCGCTTACCAATCCGTACTACAACATCGAGGGATTGGGCATCAAGTTCGTCGCCAGTCCGCGCCACGCCGACCTGTTGCTGGTCACAGGTCCGGTCTCGGCGCACATGGAAGCGGCGTTGCAACGCACCTACGAAGCGGTGCCCGAACCCAAGCGGGTCGTGGCCATAGGCGAGTGCGGCTGTAACGGCGGCGTATTCGGTGAGAGCTATGCCAGCCGCGGGCGCGTGGCCAATGTAGTGCCCGTGGCGGTGGAAGTGCCCGGCTGCCCGCCGGCGCCGCTGGAGATACTGCGCGGCATCTTGCAAGCACTTCGGTAATCCGCTCCGCGAAACCGGTCAAAATAACTCGAGTTCGCCGCTGGGTGCCTGTTTTTCGTCCAACTTGCCGGTGCGCAGCAAACCTTCGTAGCACAAACACAGGTTGCGGCCGTTCTCCTTGGCGTAATACAGCGCCCGGTCCGCGCGTTCCATCGCCAGGGACGGAATATCGCCCGGGATCACGCGCGTGTAGCCGATGCTCACGGTCACGGTGCCGATCTGGGGAAAAGTGTGCGCGGCCACCGCCTCGCGAAACCGCGTAAAGGCAATGCCGGCGCCCTCTTCGTTGGTGCCATCGACGATCACCACGAACTCCTCGCCGCCGAAACGGTAGATCAGCTCGGTGCTGCGGAAGGTGTCGAACATCAGCCGCGCGACGAGCAACAGCACCTCATCACCGAAGAGGTGGCCGTACTTATCGTTGATGGACTTGAATCGGTCGATATCGATGAGCCCCAGCCAGTTGCCCGCCACCATGGCGTCCGACGGCGGCGGCGCCGGTCGTCCGCGGCGCTTGGCAAAGGAAGCCTCGAAGGTGCGCCGGTTGAGCAGCCCGGTCAGGGTGTCGCGCTCACCATAGTCGAGGGCGCACAGGTGGTTGCGCAGGATGCGCAGCACGCCGTTGACCAGGTTGGCATCGTGCGGCCGCATGGCCGCCCGTGCACCGGAGAACTCGACCTCGATAAGCCCGATCAGCTTGTCGCTGCCCATCAGCGGAAACACCGAATCAAAGCGCTCGGCGCCCTGGTCCTGCGGGATGAAATGCACGGCATCGAGCAGCAAGGAGCATTCGTGCCAGTGCTCCTTTTCGCTGATCAGCGGCAGTTCGGCCGGATCAGCCGACCCACGCTCCTGGTGCATGCCCGTGCTGTCGATCACCACGCGCAGTTGCACCCGCTGGCGTCCCTCTTCGCCCAGGACGCGGTAGACGCGGACGCAGTCCGGCTGAACCTGGTCGAAGATCATCGTCGCGATCGACCGATCCAGTTCTTCGCGATCCCGATGGGATGTCGCCAGCGCCACTGCGTCAATGAGATTTGGTTTCAAGATGGATAGCAAAAAGTGAACAAAAGCCGTTGGCGCGGCGCACCATTACACCGTCCAAACCCAATACCGCAAGTCCATGGTAGGGGAGAGGGGCCGATCCAATGCGGGGAAAATCGCCCGGAATCATTGCCAAACCCGTGCGCCTAAAGTGCAATGCCGAGTTCGGCCGCCATCTTTTGCAACTGGGCCCGCAATTGGGCGATATCGGCGGCCATTTGCGCCTGGTGGGCGCGCAGGGCGGTAATTTCGCCGAGGGAAACATCGGCCGGAGCCGGGGCGGTGGCCGTTTCCGCCGGCCGCACCTGCACCGGCCCGCTCAATAGGTGCGCCCAGCGCGGCTCGCGCTCACCAGCGGCGCGCGCCAGCCGCACCACCAGGGGGCCACCCTGCTCCTGCGGCCGCTGGGCAAGCTCGTCCAGGAAGGCCTCGACCGAGGAAACGTCGGCAAAGCGGTGCATGCGTTCGGTGCCGGTTCGCAACTCGGCGGCCGTCTGGGGTCCGCGCAGCATCAATACCGCCAGCAACGCAACCGCCTGGTCAGGCACCCGCAGCACGCGCCCGACATTGTGCGAGTAGCGTGTGACGCGCGCGCCGCTCGATTCGATGACCAGCGAGCGGCCGCGCAAGGCGTCCAGCGTCGCCTGGACCTCGGCGTCCTGCGCCTCCATCAAGGGATTGCGGTTGTTTTTCTGGTTGCACCCTGCCGTCAAGGCGTTGAGCGACAAGGGGTAGGTATCCGGAACCGTTCGTTCCTTTTCCACCAAGACCCCGAGGACCCGGGTTTCCAACAGGGAAAGCGGCGGCAGCTGTGTCATGGGGGATATCCTAACCCGGCGCGCGACGGGCTCCTGGCCGGGCTGCGGCCCCGCCCGCCCCGGGTCTTTGCGACCAACGGCAAAATCCGGGGCATGAAATGCCGGCGCGCCCTGCTCGGCCATTGTTACTATCGCTACTTGGCAAGGACGAGCAATGAGGGCCGCGGCGGCCTTCCGCGTCCGAGCCCTGACCAACTCGAGCGCACGCGCCATGAACAGCACCCATGTAACCCTGTCGGAGAACGAAGTTTCCCAGGCCCGGTTCAACATGATCGAGCAGCAGATTCGCCCTTGGGAGGTGCTCGACCAGAGCGTCCTGGATCTTTTGTTGCATGTGCCGCGCGAGCAGTTCGTGCCCGCGCATCTGCGCGCGCTGGCATTTGCCGACTTTGAACTGCCCCTCAATATCGACGGCGTGGTCACGGGCGAATGCATGCTCGCGCCCAAGATCGAGGCGCGCCTCTTGCAGGAGTTGGCCATTCATCCGCACGAACATGTGCTGGAAATCGGCACCGGCTCGGGGTACATGGCGGCACTGGCGGCACACAAGGCGCACACGGTCTGGACCATCGAAATCGACCCGCGCCTGCAAGCCTTCGGCGCCGCCAACCTCACCCGCGCCGGGATTCGCAATGCCCGGGTCGAAGCCGGCGATGGCGCCCTGGGCTGGCCGGCGCACGCGCCCTACGATGTCATCATCGTCTCGGGATCGCTGCCCGTGCTGCCGCAGGCGATGCTCGAACAACTCAAGGTCGGCGGGCGCCTGGCGGCGATCGTGGGCACCGGGCCCGCCATGCATGCGGAGCTGGTCACGCGAACGAGCGCCGATAGCTTTACGCCCCTCGCGCTATTTGAGACCAGCACCAAGGTTCTGCGCAACGCGCAGACGCCCACGGCATTTCGCTTCTGATGCGCGGGGCTGGCAGGCGCGCAGGATTGCGCGCGAACTTTCCTTGGACGGCGCGCGCGGCACTCCTGGCCGGCGCCTTGTCCAGCACTTGCGCATTTGCCGCAGGCACCGATCTGCTCAGCGTGAGCCGCGATGCGCTGCTCAATGACCCGACCTACGGGTCGGCGCGCTTTGCGGCGCAGGCCACGGTTGAGGCCGAGCCGCAGGCGCGCGCCAATTTGCTGCCCAGCCTGAACGCCTCGTTAGGCGAGAGCGCCACGCGCGTGGATTTTCGTGTCGAGGGTGCGCCCGCCGTCCAAAAGACTTTCAACGCCTGGGGCCCGCAGCTCAACCTGACGGTGCCGGTGTACAGCGCGCAGCTGTGGGACAGCCTGGACCAGGCCAAACTCCAGGTCCAGCAAGGCGAGGCCCTTCTGGACCAGGCCCGCACGGATTTGCTCGTGCGCGTGGCCCAAGCGTATTTCGACGTGCTGGCCGCGCAGGATGCACTGGCCGCGCTGCGCGAGAACAAGAAGGCGGTCTCCGAGCAGCTGGCCCAGGCCAAACGCGAGTTCGAAGTTGGCACCAAGACCATCGTGGATACGCACGAGGCCAAGGCGCGCTACGACCAGATCGATGCCCAGGAACAGGTCGCACGCGGCGATCTGGCCATCAAGCAAAGCGTGCTGCGCTCGATCGTCGGGCGCGACGTGGGTGAACTGCTCACGCTCAAGGATCCGGTTGTCCTTGAGCCGCCGGCGCCCAACGATGTCGAAACCTGGACTCGTGATGCCGAAGCCGGCAATTTTTCCGTCCGGGTCGCGCAGGCCGGCTCGGAAATCGCCCGCCGCGCCACCAAGAGCGCGCACGACGCGTACCTGCCAACCGTCAATATCACCGGCAACATGCAGTACCAGAAGTCGGATAACTACAGCATCTACCTGCCCGTCAACAGCAACGTGCTGCAGACGACCCTGGGCATCAACGTGACCATCCCGGTGTTCACCGGCGGGGCCATCCAGAGCAAAGTGCGCGAGGCGCACGCGCGCCAGGACAAGGCCGATCAGGACCTGGAGCTGGCGCGGCGCAACGCCGCCCTGGCCGCGCGCCAGGCCTACAGCGGTGTCGACTACGGCCTGGCCCAGGTGCAGGCGCTCGAGTCCGCCGAAGTCTCCGCCAAGACCCAGGTCGACTCCACGCGGCTGGGCTACCAGGTCGGCGTGCGCATCAACCTGGACGTGTTAAACGCCAATACGCAGCTGTTCAACACCCAGCGCGACCTGAAGAAGGCCCGCTACGACTTCCTGATGAACGGCCTCAAGCTCAAGGCCGCCGCCGGCGCGCTCGGCGATGAGGACCTGCAAAGAGTCAACGCCCTTTTGCAGCACTAGGAATTCGGTCCTGACCGAGGACCTCCTCGAGCACCTCCACGGTGCGCGCCGTGGCCCCGCGGTGCAAGGCGGCAAAGGCGAGCGCCGCCGCTATCATTTTCTGGCGTACGGCGTCATCTCTGCAGATCTGCGCCATCGCCCTCAGCGCCTGGCGCGCGTCGTCCACGCGCCGCGCCGCCCCCGCCGCAAGCGCGTCGTCCGCGGCTTGCGCAAAATTGAACATGTGCGGCCCGAGCACGACCGGACAACCACTGGCACACGCCTCGATGAGGTTTTGCCCGCCCAGCGGCACAAGGCTGCCGCCGATCAGCGCAACGTCGGCCATCGCGTAGTACACGACCATCTCGCCCATGGAATCGCCCAGCAGGATCGGCAGGGAAGCACTCGCTGCAGCGGGGTCTGTCCGTCCTGCCGGCAACAGCCCGCCTTCCCAGTTGGCCCGGCGCAGCACCTGCCGGCCGCTCGCGGCCAGCAGCGCCCCCACCTCGGCAAAGCGTTGCGGGTGGCGCGGTACAAAAAGCAGCAACGGCGCCGGCCCGTCCACCGGTGTGGCCAGGGCCTCGACGATCATGCGTTCCTCGCCCTCGCGGGTGCTGGCAAAAAGCCAGATGGGCCGCGCACCCAGGACTGCCGCAAACTGCGCGCGCAAAGCCGCGCCCAGCTCGCGCTGCGGTAGATCGGGCTGCAGATCGAACTTGCAGTTGCCGGTAACAACGATGGTGCCGCCAAAGATTCGCGCGATGCGCGCCCGGTCGGCCTCGGTCTGCGCGGCTACCGCGGCCAGCCGCGCCGCCGCTGCGCCAAACAAACGCGGAGAGCGCGCCGCCTTGGCAAGCGAGCGCTCCGACAGGCGTGCATTGACCAACACTACCGGGATGGATCGCTGCGCCGCCGCCCGCAGCAGGTTGGGCCAGATCTCGGTTTCCATCAGTATGCCGATGCTCGGGGCAATTTCATCGAGGAAGCGCTGCACCGCAAAGGGCAGGTCATAGGGTAGATAGCGCTGCTCGATCCGACCCGGGAAAGCGCCCACCAGATCCGCGCCGGCCGCGCGACCCGTGGGCGTCATGTGCGTCAGCACGAAGCGCGCCTGCGGGTGCCGTTGCGCCAGCTCCGCGATGAGCGGCTGCGCCGCGCGCGTCTCGCCAACCGACACGGCGTGCACCCAGAACACCTGGGCAGTGGGCAACGCTACCGGACCCCGGCCGAAAAAACGCTCTGCCCAGTGGCGCCGGTACTCGGGCTGGCGCAGGCTGCGCCAGAGCAGGTAGGTGGCGGCCAGGGGCAGGCCGAGCGTCCAGGCAAGCGTGTACCACAGCGCCACACCGGGCTCGCGCGCGCTAGAGCTCGAGGCGCGCATCAGCGAGTTTCCGGGGGCGTTGGCCCCGCGGGTGTGCCCAGCACGCGGGCCACCTCCTCGAGCACCGCATCGACCGTGGGCACCTGGCCGACGCCGCCCAGGCTCGCCACCCGCGGGCTGCCGCGCAAACCCACGAGCGCCGGATCGTAGTCGCAGAATATGCCCACCGTCGGCGCGCCGAGCGCCGCGCAAAGGTGCGTAAGACCGGTATCGAGCCCGACCACCAGCGCCGCGCGCGCGGCCAGCGCAGCCAGTTGCGCCAGGCTGGCACGCGGCAGCACCCGTGCGCTGTGCATTCGTGCCACGCGCCCCTGGCAGGCGCGCTGTTCGGCTTGCGTGCCCCAGGCGAGCACGCTCAGGCGCCCCTGGCGGGCCAGCGCATCTTCCAGGGCTACCCAATTTTCATCGGGCCAGAGCTTGCTTGCGCGGCTGGCATTGCTGAGCAGCAGCACGACGCCATCCTCGTCGAACGGGGGCTCAGCATGCAATTGCTGGGCGCGCGCCTGCACGCAAAACTGTTCGGGGCCGGCCAGGGCGTAGTCCAGCGCGCCAGCGGCGAGCTGGCGGTTGCGATCGACCGCGTGCAGCGTGCGCGCAACCGCGATCTTGCGTTGATACAGCAGCGTTGCGATCGGTTCACGGGCACTGTCGCGCGCGAAGCCCGTTACCGGTCCGCGCGCCCAGGAAGCGATCACCGCACTCTTGAGCAGCCCCTGGCAGTCGATGACGGTGTGATAGCGCGTGCGTTGCAGGCTGCGGCGCGCCGCCAGCAGTTCACGCCAGGAATCGGCCGAGAAGAGCTTGCGGCGCCAGCGGCGCAGGGCCAGTGGCAGCACGTGGGTGATGGCCGGGTGCAGGCGGGCAATATCGACGAAGGCCTCCTCGACCGCCCAGTCGATGCGCGCGTGCGGATACACGCGCGCGATGTCCGAGACCATCGGCAAGGCGTGGACGACGTCGCCCATCGACGAGGTCTTGACGATCAGTACGCGCACCGGACCAGTCTAACAAAGCGCCCGGCCGCCATTTGCGAAGCGTTCCCATGTTGCCGTGCGGCAATGGATTTCCGCTACTATGGCAGGGGCTTAGCATGGCGGCGCGATGGTTCGCGCCGTGCGTTTTTTTGGAACCCATGATGGATCGTCCCGGCACGCCCTACCTCCTGGAAATCAATCCGAAAATTCCGCGGCGCCTGGCGCGCCTGGAGGAGATTGCCCACGACCTTTGGTACAGCTGGGACCGCTCGACCCGCCAGTTGTTTGCGCGCCTGGACAATGATCTTTGGAACGAGGTCGGCCACAGCCCCAAGGTGCTGCTCAAGCGCATCGACGAGCGCCGGCTGGTCGAGGCCTCCGAGGATCCGGGGTTTCTCAACAGCTACCAGCGCATGCTCTCGGCCTACGACTCCTACCTGGCCGAGACCGGGCGCAACGGCTATTCCGCGGTCCTGGGGGAAAACGACCTCATCGCCTATTTTTGCGCCGAGTTCGGATTTCACGAAAGCCTGCCCATTTACTCGGGCGGCCTGGGAATCCTGGCCGGCGACCATTGCAAGGCGGCGAGCGATCTGCGCCTGCCCTTCGTCGGCGTCGGACTGCTCTACCGCCAGGGCTATTTCCTGCAAAAGATCGACGCCGATGGCAACCAGCAGGCGATCTACCAGGATTCGGATTTCGATGATCTGCCGGTAACGCCGGTGCTGGACACCAGCGGCGCCGAAACCATCATCGACATCGAACTGCCGGGGCGCACCTTGAAGGTCAAGCTCTGGCACGCGCGCATCGGTCATGTGCGCCTGGTGCTGCTGGACACCGATCTGGCGCAAAACGCCGAGCCCGACCGCCACGTCACGCACCGCTTGTACGGCGGCGATCGCAATGTGCGCATCCTGCAGGAGATCGTCCTGGGCGTGGGTGGCGTGCGCGCCCTGGCCGCAATCGGCGTGCGGCCCACCGTCTGGCACATGAACGAAGGGCACGCCGCCTTCCTCGTGCTCGAGCGCATCCGCCAGAACATGCGGGGCGGGCTGGACTTTTCCACCGCGATTGAGGCGGTGGCGGCCAATACCGTGTTCACCACCCACACGGCGGTGGAGGCGGGCCACGACCGCTTCCCCGTCGACCTGTTCCGCTCCCACTTCGAGGCCTATCGCAAGGAGCTGGGGCTCAGTGCAGACGACCTCCTGGGGCTGGGCATGATCAAGCCGGGCGGCGAATTTGACATGACGGCGCTGGCCGTGCGCGGTTCGCGCTTTCAGGGCGGCGTATCCAAGATCCACGGCGACGTCAGCGCCGAGATGCTGCGCGACCTGTGGCCGCAGGTGCCCCCCGAGGAAAACCCGCTCACCTACGTCACCAATGCGGTGCACGTCCCGACCTTCCTGTCCCCGGACTGGTCCAACGACTTTGACCGCTTCCTGGGCTTCGATTGGCTCGAACGCATCGCCGATCCGGCGGTGTCCCAGCGGGTCGACGAACTACCCGACCACATCGTCTGGAGCCGGCACCAGTTCCTCAAGACCCAGATGCTGCACCTGGTGCGCCACCGCATCAGCGTGCAGCACAACCGCAATCGCGGCAGTGAGGCGCACCTGGACCGCATGCTGCGCTTTGCCGACCCGTCCAAGCCCAATGTGCTGACCATCGGCTTTGGCCGGCGCTTCGCCACCTACAAGCGTGCCACATTGCTTTTTGAGGACCTGAACTGGCTGCGCCAGATCATCAGCGATCCCAAGCGCCCGGTCCTGTTCATCTTCACGGGCAAGGCGCACCCGGCCGATCAGCCGGGGCAGGAACTCATACGCCAGCTCACGCGGATTTCGCGCACGCCCGAGTTCGAAGGGCGCCTGCTGCTCGTTGAGGGCTATGACCTGCGCCTGGCGCGGCGTCTTGTATCCGGCGTCGATGTCTGGCTCAACAATCCGGTGTATCCGCTGGAAGCCTCCGGCACCTCCGGCATGAAGGCCGGGATCAATGGCGTCATCAACCTCTCGGTGCTCGATGGCTGGTGGGACGAGGGCTACACCGGCGACAACGGCTGGGCGATCAAGCCGGCCTCCGGCGCCCTGAACGAAGCGGCGCGCAATTCCGAAGAGGCGCGCACCCTGTACGAGATCCTGCAGGACCAGGTGCTGCCGCTGTATTACGAGCGCGGCGATGCCGGGTACTCGGCCGCGTGGATCAAGGTCATGAAGCGCTCGATCGCGACCATCCTGCCGCGCTTTAACGCCAACCGCATGGTGGGCGACTACCTCAGCCAGTTCTACGCGCCCGCCGCGCGCCAGGGGCGGCGATTTGCGCGTGACGAGCACCGCGGCGCGCGTGACGTAGCGCAGTGGAAAACCCGCGTAGTTGCGGCCTGGCCGGGCGTGCGCATCCGCCGGCTGGATGCGGGTACGCCGCGCACCTCCTTTGGCGAGCACGTGCGCATCGAGGTGGCGGTCGGACTCAATGGCCTGGATCCCAGCGATGTGCGCGTGGAGTTGCGCATGGAGGATTCCGACCACGGTGCGCCCGGCAAGGGGCGCCTGTTCGTGCACGCCAGCACCCCGGCCGAGGGTGGCGAACATCGCTACGTCCTGGATTTCACGCCCGAATCCTGCGGCAAGTTCGAGTACCGGATCCGGGTGTATCCGCACCACGACCTGCTCACGCACCGCCTGGAAACCGGGCTGATGCTCTGGCTATAAGGCCGCCCCCACACGCTCGATAACCCTGCGGTACACCTGCACGTATTGCGCGGCGCTGGCGCTCCAGCTGACATCGCGCGCCATGGCGTTTTTCTGCAATTGCGTCCAGGTTGCGCGGTCGCGGTACACCAGCAATGCGCGCACGATCGCATCGAGCAGGGCCGGCACGGTGGGCAGGGCAAAGGAAAAGCCGCTTGCCGTACCGGCGGCGAGGGTCTCGGGCGTGCAGTCGGTAACCGAATCGGCGAGGCCGCCGGTGCGGCAGACGATAGGCAGCGTGCCGTAGCGCTGGCTGTACATCTGGTTCATGCCGCAGGGTTCAAAACGCGAGGGCATGAGAAAGGCGTCCGCCCCCGCCTCGATCTGATGGGCCAGCGCCTCGTCAAAGGCGATGCGCACGCCGACGCTGCGCGGCAGCTGTTTTGCCAGCGCCTGCAGGCGCGTTTCGATAGCCTTGTCCCCCAGGCCCTGAATCACGAGTTGCGCGGGCATGGCGGCGATCTTCGGCGCAAGCTCGGCGATGAGGTCGATGCCCTTTTGCTCCACCAGGCGGCTGACCACGCCCAGCAGGGGAATCTCCTCGCTGACCGTCAATCCGAAAGATTCCTGCAAGGCGCGCTTGTTGGCGCGTTTGCCATCCAGCGAGTGCTCGTCAAAGTGCTGGATGATCAGCGGATCGGTCCGCGGGTCCCAGTACTGCGTATCGACGCCGTTGAGGATCCCGGTGAGCACGTTGGCGCGTGCCGACAGCAGGCCCTGCAAGCCAAAGCCCAGGGCCGGGCCGCAGATCTCGCGTGCGTAGGTCGGGCTGACCGTGGTGATGGCGTCCGCGCAGGCCAGGCCCCCCTTGAGGAAGGAGAGCTGGTTGTAGTACTCCGCGCCATCGACGGCAAAGCTCTCTGGCGGCAGGGCGATATTGGCAACCGCGCTGGAGGGAAAGATCCCCTGGTAGGCAAGATTGTGGATCGTCAGCACCGAGCCAGCGCGCCGGCCCGCGGCATACACCAGGTGCACCGGGGCAAGAGCCGCCTGCCAATCGTGGCAATGAACCACATCGGGGCGCCAGGACAGGGGACTGCGATCGGTTCCCAGCAAGGCCGCGATGCGCGAGAACAGCCCGTAGCGCAAATCATTGTCGGGCCAGTCCTTGCCGTCGGGCCCCAGGTAGGGATTGCCCGGGCGCTCATAAAGGGCCGGGCAATGCACCAGCAGCAGCTCCACCCCCTGCGCCGTGTGCGCCGTGAGCAGGCGCGCCGAGGGCATGGCGCCGGCCGCGGCAATCGGAATGGCCGGCCCCAGGGACACGGGGTACTCCTCGTCGATGCCCAGCGCGCGCAAGACGGCCGGATAGGCGGGCAGCAGCACCCGTACATCGACCCCCAGACCGGCCAAGGCGCCCGGCAGCGAACCGGCCACGTCGGCCAGGCCACCGGTCTTGATAAGCGGCGCAAACTCGGGAGTAGCAAACAGAATCTTCAATGGCAGTCCCTGGCGCGCGGCCGGCGGTGGCGCAACTGTGACCCAAAGCGCCAATTCTCCGACATTTCCGGGGACAGGATGCAGCGTTGGCTTTAGGATAACAGTGGTTGGAAAGCGACAAGTTCCGGCTGTTTTTCCCGCCCGATTGGCGCGGGTCAAGGCGAAGTCAGAAGCCAACCGTACGCTGCAACGCGTCACCACGGAGGAGAAGGAAAAATGACAAATCCGAACACGGTTGCGCCCCGCGCGCCGGCGCCGCGCAGCAGCGCCGATGTCGAATCGTCCAGCGGCGTGCGCCTGGCCCGCTCCACGGTGGCGATCATTCTGGCCGGCGGGCGCGGCACGCGCCTGGGCCGCCTGACGGACTGGCGCGCCAAACCGGCGGTGCCCTTCGGCGGAAAGTTCCGTTTCATCGATTTTCCGCTCTCCAACTGCGTCAACTCCGGGATCCGGCGCATCGGCGTGTGCACCCAGTACAAGGCGCAAAGCCTGATTCGCCACGTGCAGCGCGGCTGGTCGTTCCTGGACGGGCGCTTCCAGGAATTCGTCGAGCTGCTGCCGGCCCAGCAAAACGTCAGCGCCGACTGGTACAAGGGCACGGCCGACGCGATCTACCAAAACATCTATCTGCTGCGCAAGCACGCGCCCGAACTCGTCCTGGTTCTGGCGGGCGATCACATCTACAAGATGGACTACAACCGCATGCTCTACGATCACGTGGCCAAGCAGGCGGACATGACCATCGGCTGCATGGAAGTGCCGCTGGCCGAGGCCCAGGGCTTCGGGGTGATGGCCGTGGACGAGGAGCTGCGCGTGCGCGCCTTCCAGGAAAAGCCCGAGAACCCCGCGCCCATGCCGGGTCGGCCCGACACCGCCCTCGTGAGCATGGGCATCTACGTGTTCAATGCCGGTTTCCTGTACGAACAGCTCGAGCGCGACAGCGTCGATTCGCATTCGACGCACGATTTTGGCAAGGACATCATTCCGCACATCCTGGATCGCGGGTACCGGCTCGTGGCGCACCGCTTCTCCGACAGCTGCGTCAACACCACCGAGGGGCGCCCCTACTGGCGCGACGTCGGCACGCTCGATGCCTACTGGGAAGCCAACATGGAGCTGACCAAGGTCGTGCCCGACCTGAACATGTACGACAAGCAATGGCCGATCTGGACCTACCAGGAACAGTTGCCCCCCGCCAAGTTCGTCTTTGACGACGAGGGCCGGCGCGGCACGGCGGTCGACTCGCTGGTCTCGGGCGGCTGCGTGATCAGCGGGGCGACGGTACGCCGCTCCCTGCTTTTTTCCAGCGTGCACGTGCACAGCTACGCGCGCGTGGAGGACTCGGTGGTGCTGCCCAACGTCGATATCGGCCGCGGCGCCGTATTGCGCCGGGCGGTGGTGGAGAAGAACTGCCGGCTGCCGCCGGGCATCCAGATCGGGGTCGACCCGGTCGCCGACCGCAAGCGCTTTGACGTCAGCGCCAAGGGCGTAGTGCTGGTCGTGCCCGAAATGCTCCAGGCGCTGCAGGAACAACAGGACAGCGCATGACGAGGAACCGTACTTGAGCCCGAGCAAAACCAACCCGCCGGCGGCGCCCGGCGTCGATGTGCTGCTGATGTGGCACATGCACCAGCCCGATTACCGGGATCGCAGCAACGGCGAATTTCTCATGCCGTGGGTGTATCTGCACGCCTTGAAGGATTACTCCGACATGGCCTGGCACCTGGAACAGCAACCGGCGATGCGCGCCGTTGTCAACTTCGTTCCCGTGCTGCTCGATCAGATCGAGGACTACTGCGACCAGTTCGACAGCGGAGCGCTGCGCGACCCGCTCCTGCGCCTGCTGGCCCGCAGCGAGGACACGCCGCTGACCGAGGAAGAGCGGCTGCGCGCCTTCGACCAGTGCTTTCGCGCCGACCACCCGCGCCTTATCGCACCCTTCCCCACCTATCGGCTGCTGCACGACATGTACCGCGGCGCCGAGGCCCAGGGCAAGGAAGCGCTGCTGTACCTTTCGGATCGTTATGTCCTGGATCTGGTCACCTGGTACCACCTTTCCTGGACGGGCGAGACCGTGCGTCGCGAGTCCGAGGTGGTGGCCCATCTCATGGCCAAGGGCGCGCGCTTCACGCTCGAAGACCGCCAGACACTGCTGGGCGTGATTGCTGCGCAGGTTCGTGCGGTGATTCCACGCTATCGCGCCCTGGCCCAGCGCGGCCAGGTGGAGCTCACCACAACTCCGCACTGTCACCCGCTGTCGCCCCTGATGCTCGACTTTGCCTGCGCGCGCGAAGCCCTGCCCGATATCGCCCTGCCGGCCGCAGCCGCGTATCCGGGCGGGCGCGAGCGAGTTTGCTTTCACCTGGACTCGGCGCTGGCGAGCCACGAGCGGCGCTTTGGGCAGCGCCCGGTGGGACTGTGGCCAGCCGAAGGCGCGCTTTCGAGCGAGTTCGCCAAGATCCTGGCAGAGCGCAAGATCGGCTGGAGCGCCAGCAGCGAGGGCGTGCTGGCCAACAGCCTGCACGCGAGTGCGCGCGCCAATGCGGCATTGGGCGGGCAAAACCTGCACCAGGCCTTTCGCGCCAGCGCCATCGCTCCCAACATGCTGTTCTTTTTTCGCGATGACCGGCTCTCCGACCTCATCGGCTTCGTCTATTCGAAGTGGCACGGGCGCGATGCCGCCAATAATTTCGTTACGGAACTCGAGTCCATCGCCACCCGTGCCGGCAACGGCCCCCGGCCCTTGGTGAGCGTGATGCTCGATGGCGAGAATGCCTGGGAGTACTACCCGTACAACGGGTTTTTCTTCCTCAGCGATTTGTACAAAAACCTGAGCAGCCATCCGCGCATTCGCACGGTGACGGGCGCCGACGTGGTGCGCGCCCTCGCGCAGCCGGGCGCCGGTGCCGCGCCCTTTACCGTGGGCGATTTGCCGGTCCTCACAGCAGGCAGCTGGGTCTACGGCAACCTGGCGACCTGGATCGGGGCCAGCGACAAGAACAAGGCCTGGGACCTGCTGTGCGCAGCAAAGACGAGCTACGACGAGGCGCTGGCCGCGGGCCGGCTCGATGAGCAGCGCCGCGGGCAGGCGCTGGCGCAGCTCGCCGATTGCGAGGCCTCCGACTGGTTCTGGTGGCCGGGCGAGGACAACCCCGGTGTATCCGTCTCGGCTTTCGAGAGCCTGTTTCGCGGCAAACTATCCAACCTGTACCAGATCCTGCAGTTGCCCGTTCCGGAAAATCTCAGCAAGCCCTTTAGCGCCGGGGGCGGCAACGCCGAGGCGGGCGGGACCATGCGCCGCGGCACCGCTTGAACGGCGCAATTCCCTAGCCGCGCTCCACGGCCAGGCGCCGCCCCAGCTCGGCAAAGCGCCCATCCTGGTCCCATTGCTCCAGGGTCAAGGGCAGCTTGCGACGCCAGTTGGGATACTGGTCGACCGTGCCGGGGAAATTGACCTGGTCGCGGCAACCGAAAATATCCTCGAGTTGCACCACGAGGACTCGCGAGGGCGTGCGCGCGAGGTATTCCTGCACCGCCATGGCCAGTTGCGTCGTCATGGGCACCGGCCAGTGCGACTCCGGTCCCAAGTCCGGCGGCAGGAGACTGGCGCGCTGCAGCGCGCCGAGCAGGCGCGCACAGTCGCGCTTGCGATCCTCGATCTGCTGCAAGCGTACGGCGTCGTTGGGAAATAGATGGAGCTTCTGGCGCCATTCCAGATCACGCGCCTCCCAGTACCCGACGAGGGTCGCCAGGTCGTGCGTGGCCGCGGTCACCAGCGCCTCGACCGGAAAGTCCTGCGGCGCCTGGAACTCACCGCCGTGCGCGCGCGAAAAATACAGCACGCGGTAGGAGAGCATGCCGCTGCGATCCATCGCGCGGCGCACTTCATCGGGCACGGTGCCCAGGTCCTCGCCAATCACCAGGCACTGGTTGCGCTCGCTCTCGAGCGTGAGAATGGCCAGCAGATGATCAAAGGGATAGGCCACATAGGCCCCCGCGTCGGGCTGATCGCCACGCGGAACCCAGAACAGGCGCGCCAGCCCCATGACGTGGTCGATGCGCAGCGCCCCGGCATGGCGCATGTTGGCGCGCAGCACCGCGATGAAGGGCGCGTAGGCGCGCGCGCGCAGGCGCTCGGGAAGCATCGGCAGCAGGCCCCAGTCCTGGCCATGCAAATTAAAATCATCCGGTGGACAGCCCGCGCTGGCGCTTTGCGTATACACGTCCTGTGCCGACCAGGATTCGGCGCCACCCCGATCGATCGAAACGGCCAGGTCCTGGTACAGGCCCACGCCCAGCTTGGCATCGAGCGAGCTCAGGCCTGCGGCGGCCAATTGTTGCTCGGCCAGCCATTGCAGGTACTCA
>Ga0209698_10000962_pt1 | contig 33130 bp, 32 predicted proteins | sample LitLauG_LLR_2012_FD_187203 | JGI IMG/M metagenome (GOLD analysis project Ga0209698, IMG submission 187203) | Freshwater sediment microbial communities from Pennsylvania, USA - Little Laurel Run_MetaG_LLR_2012 (SPAdes) (version 2) | ecosystem: Environmental > Aquatic > Freshwater > Creek >... | reverse complement strand
GTGGTGATCGCCTCGACGGCGAACCACCCTCAATGGGAAGGCAAGTCGATCACAGCGCTCATGGCCGAGCTCGACCTCGATCTCGGCGCCGCCCTGCGGCGGATCCTCGGTGAAGAGCCTGGCGCCACCGTCGTCTTGCACACCATGAACGAGGACGACGTGCGCGCGGTCATGCGCCATCCCAGCACGATGATTGGCTCGGACGGCCTGCCGACCTTGGAAGGTAAGCCACACCCTCGGCTTTATGGCACGTTCGCCAGGGTGCTCGGTCACTACGCCCGCGATCTCGGGGTGCTCAGCCTGCCCGACGCCGTCTATCGCATGACCGGCTTTTCCGCCGCCAAGTTCGGTCTGCGCGAGCGCGGGGTGATCGCGCCGGGTAACTTCGCCGACCTGGTGGTGTTCGATCCCGCGCGTATCATCGACCGCGGGACATTCGAGGCGCCCAACCAGGCGCCGGACGGTATTCACGCCGTACTGGTCAATGGTCAGGCGGTGGCGCTGGACGGGAAGCCCACGGACGCCCGCCCAGGGCGGACGTTGCGGCGGCGGTAGTGGCCTCGCGCGGTCTGCTCCAGCTCCCGAAGACCCTCGGAGACGAGAGCCTGTTGATGAATGCATATGCCGTCGATGACGCCGAAGCGCACTTGGCCGGCGAGGACGAAGAGATGCGGCGGCGTTTCGACGCCCCGCGGCCGGCGACTTTGGAAGAAACGCGGGCGGCGATGGTGCGCTGGATCGAGGGTCGCCGCCTGGGCGGTCCGATGTTCGCCTATGCCGTGCGCCAAGTGTCCACCGGCGTGCTGATGGGAGGATGCGAAGCGCGGCGGCCGGCCGAAGACGTCATCGAGGTGTCCTATTGGCTCTACCCGGCATTCCGTGGCCAGGGGAACGCCACACGCGCCCTGTCTTTGCTCAGCGAAGCCGCGGGACGGATCGCGGGTGTACGGCGCATCGAGGCCCATATCTCGCTGGATAATTTGCCTTCGCGAAAGCTGGCCGAGCGGGCGGGTTTTGTAGACGTCGGCGAGGTGGAAGAGACCGCCTGGACCGGCGCGACCTCGACGATGATCCGTTACGCGCGGTTGATCGGGCCGCCCTGAGACCGGCCGCGGCCGGGCAAAAACCTACGCGGCGTGGTCCGGGTGGTAGATCTCGGGGAAGGCGCCGCCATGGGGTTCGGCGCGGCCGCGGGGATCGGGGTGGATCAGGATGTCTGTGGCCGGGAATTCGGCGAGGATGCGCTTTTCGGCGGCGACGACGATCTTGTGCGCGTCCTCGAGGGTAAGATCCGGGTCCAGATCGACGTGCATCTGCATGTGCACGACCGGGCCGGCGGCGCGGGTTCGCAGCTGATGGACATCGCGAACCGCGCCATCGGCGGTCACCAGATCGATGATCCGCTTGCGGTCGGCGACGGGAAGCTCATGGTCCAGCAACTGGGCCGACGCGCCGCGAAACACTGAAATCGCCCCCCAGAGCAGGATGCCTGCGACGATCAGGGCGGCGATGGAGTCGGCCGCCCCAAATCCCAGCCAGGCGGCCGCGCCTATGCCCGCCAGGGCCGCCAAGTTGGAGGCAAGGTCCGAAATGAAATGCGCGCGGTCGGCCGAGATGGCCACAGAGCGGGCCCGACGAAGAACGTAGCTTTGAGCGAAGATCAAGCCGGCCGTCAGCAGGACCGACGCCGCCATGACTCCAACGGCCCATGACTCCTGGGCAATCACCTGGGGATGGATCAGGTGGGTGATGGCCTCCTGACCGATCAAGGCGGCGGAAGCAAACACCAGCCCCCCTTGCAGCAGACTGGCGAAGGCCTCGGCCTTGCCATGGCCGTAGCGATGCTCGGCGTCCGGCGGCGCGGCGGCGTAGCGGACGGCGAAGAAGGTGGCGCTGGAGGCGACCAGATCGAGACCGGAGTCGGCCATCGAGGCCAGGAGCGCCACCGAACCGCTGGAAAGCCAGATGACGAATTTGCCCACCACCAGCCCCAGTGAAACGATCACCGAGAGGATAGTCACATAGCGAGAGAGGCTCGCGCCATCGGTGGGAATTGGGTCGGCCGACGTCATCACGCCATCATAGGCGCTCACGCCCGGCGGCTACAGGGAAAACCGTCCGGAGGTTTCAGGCCGGAATGAGCGGCCGCGTGACCGGCGGGCCGACGTAGACCGATTGAGGGCGAATCAGGCGTCCCCCCAAGGCCTGTTCGCGCGCATGAGCGATCCAACCGGCCACACGTCCCATGGCGAACACGCCGGTGAATATCGCCGGCGGAAACGCCAGAGCCTCCAGCAGCAGGGCTGTATAGAGTTCGACGTTGGTGTCGAGCGACCGACCCGGCTTGTGTTCGCGCAGGATGGCCAGCGCCGCGGTCTCGACCGCTTCGGCCAGGGCCAGGCGTCCGGCGCCGGCCCCTTCGGCGGCGATCAGCGCCGCCACGGCGCTCTTGAGGGCGTCGGCGCGGGGATCGCGCACGCGGTAGACTCTATGGCCAAAGCCCATCAGCCGGTCGCCGCGTTCGAGCGCGGCCTCGATCCAGGCGCGGGCATTGCCCGGCGCGCTTATGCCATCGAGCATTTCGATGATCGGTCCAGGCGCGCCGCCGTGGAGGGGACCCTTCAACGCGCTCAGCCCGGCCAGCACCGACGAGGCGAGGCCAGCCTGGGTGGAGGCGACAACGCGGGCGGCGAAGGTCGAGGCGTTCAAACCGTGGTCGATGACCGTCACGAGATAAGCCTGAAGCGCCGCGATCCGCGCCGCGCTCGCGGGCGCGCCGGTGATCATGCGCAGGGTGTCAGCCGCGTGACCAAGGTTCGGGTCCGGCGCGATCGCGGCCTCGCCCCGCCGGCGGCGAACCACGGCGGCCGCGAACACAGCGGGGCTGGCGGCGAGCCGATAGGCGGTGGACAGGTCCTGGCCATCGGCGATGCGGGCGATCAAGGCGCGCATGGCGTCCACCGGATCGCCTGCCAACTGGCGGTCGTCCAGGGCGGCGACATGGGCGAACACCTCCGATCGGGCCGCCCCGAGCCGCTCCGCCGGCCGGGTCAAAGGCTCTGGGAAGAAACCCTCCCACAAAAGCGCCAGGGTGTCCTCGAAGGTCCAGCCTTGCGCCAGGGCCTCGACGGTATGCCCGCGGATCACCAGTCGACCGGCGGCGCCGTCAACATCCGAGAGCACCGTAGCCGCCGCCACTACGCCTTCCAGGCCGTCCAAACCCGCGTCCATGCGCATGCTCCATGTATCGACAGGGTTTCTGTCGAGACGCACATGAGGGCCTACTTGACGTTGAATCAAGATTGATCAATTTAATCAATATGCGGGATTTGGAATGGCTAAGCGCGGCCGAGGCCCTGGAACGACTGCGTGTTCGGCCGCAAACGCTATACGCCTACGTCAGCCGTGGTCGTGTCAGGGCCGATCCCGACCCGATCGACCCGCGCCGAAGCCGCTATCGCGCGAGTGACATCGCCGCCCTGACGGTGCGCAAGGCGCGCGGGCGCAAGGCGGCGGACGTGGCCGCGCATGCCATCGCCTGGGGCGAGCCCGTGCTGTCCTCCGCCATCACCACCGTCGCCGATGGGCGGCTGTTCTATCGCGGACGCGACGCGGCGGTGATGGCGGAGACTGAGACCTTCGAAGGGGTGGCGCGTTGGTTGCGCGGCGGTGGAGGCCCGGTCGCCTGGACCCGGCGAGCGTCCACACCGAGCGGCGGGAGCATGCGCGAACGGCTGTTCTCCGTCCTGGCGGCGCGAGGGGCGACGGACGCGCCAGCGCTCGGCCGCGATCACGCAAGCCTGGCGGACGAGGCGGCGAGCCTGTTGGACACCGTCACCGACGCGGTGTGCGGGCGCTCGCTATCAGGACCAATCCACGAGCGTCTGGGTCGCTATTGGGATTGCGCCCACGAGGACGCCGATCTGATTCGGCGGGCGATGGTCCTGCTGGCCGACCACGAGCTGAACGCATCGACGTTCGCGGCGCGGGTCGCGGCGTCGACGGGAGCGTCCCTCGCGGCGGCGTGCCTGGCCGGACTGGCGGCGTTGTCAGGCCCGCTCCACGGCGGTTTTCCAGCGCGCGTGGAACGATTGGTGATGGCCGCCGAGCGTGAGGGTCCGCGCGAAGCCGTCGCCGCTCGCGCTGGCCATTGGACTCGCCCGCCCGGGTTCGGCCATCCCCTTTATCCGGAGGGGGACCCACGATCTCGTGCCCTGCTTTCGGCGTTCAAGCTTCCGCAAGCGCTGATGGCGTTGCGCGTGGCCGCTCAGGACGCCACCGGCGACCACGATAATGTGGATTTCGCCCTCGTGGCGCTCAGCCGGCGTCTGGCGTTGCCACCGGACGCGCCATTTGTCCTGTTCGCCGTCGCCCGCACCGCGGGTTGGCTGGCCCACGCGATCGAGCAGGTTGAGACGGGGGCGATTATCCGGCCGCGGGCGCGCTACGTCGGACCGGCGCCGGAAGGCCTATAGGCCAGGAAGCTTGATCTTGGTTCCGGGATTGCGGGAGATCACGACCGGCTTGTCGCCGATCAGGCTCTTTATGCGCGTTTCTTCCACCGCCGCATCGACGGGGGTGGGCGTGGACGCGTCGACGGCCGGCGACGAGGCCGGGTCGCCCCGCTTCCAGAACATCACCCAATCCGCGAAGCCCTTGTCCTTGTGCGCGATCGCTCCGAATTCGTCATCGACGACATAGCGGATCAGCGGGTCAGCCTTGTCGCCGCCGGCCTTGGCCACCAAAAGCTTCTCGCCCTCGGAACGGACCTCGCCCGCGCGCTGCGCCATCAGCGCGCTGCGGGCCGCGCTTTCAGGCTGAAGCTCCTGGGGCCGGGGTTCGCCCGGAGCCGGTGGGCGCAGCGCATAGTCGGGTGGCAGGATCAACGGCGCCTTGGTCACCACGCGGAACTCGTCGGGCGTCACCTTGCCAAGGCCGAGCGCCCTGGAAGCGGTCTGACATCCTGTCAGGCCCAAGGCGCCAACCAGGCAAATCGCGGCCACTGCACGCGTCATTCTCATCGACACACCTTCATACTTTGGCCGCTCCGGCCAAGGGGTGGCCTAGATAGCTCATTCGACCGCCGGACGCCAACCTTGCGATCACGTCCCCGCCTTGCGCCGAGCGGCGAGAGAATCCACCAGCATCAAAGCCGCGGCGACGCCGACGCCGACATTTATGCCGCTGTCAGCCACATTGAAGATCCACGGGAACATCAGCGGCTGAACGTCAACGAAATCGACGACCGCCCCAAGCCTCACACGATCGATGAGGTTGCCGACGGCGCCGCCGAGCACAAGACCCAGAGCGACGCCTGCCCAAATGCGTTCGGCTCGCCACGCCCAGGCGGCCAGGGCGCCGCTGGCGACGAGGGAGAATCCCGCCAGCATCCATCTGGTCCACTCGGCATGGGTTTGGAAAAACCCGAAGCTCACGCCGTCGTTGCGCACCAGGGTCAAGGACAGGGGCCAGACGATGGGGCGGGACTCGCCAACAGCCAGGCGCAGGTCGGACAGCACCCAGGTTTTCGTCATCTGATCGGCGATGATCACGGCAATCGCCACGACGAACGCCACCATACCGGCCCGCGTCACGCGGCTCATGCCCGTTTTGCGTCCCAAAGGGCCACGGCGTCCGCGTCGCGCAATGATAGTTCGGGGTAACGGGGGTCGGTTCCGACCTCGGGCAGAATACGCCAGGACCGGGCGCATTTGCGACCTTCGGCGCGCGCCGGCTCGACAGCGATGCCAGTCACCCCTTCAAGGCGAAACGCTTCGGCCGGACCTTCGCCGGAGATCAGGCTCGCCTGGCTGGTTCGAAAGATCTCCGCGGCGTCGAGACCGTCGAAGGCCTCCAGCAGAACCGGATCGGCGACATAGACGCGCGGCGCGGCCTCCAAGGCGCCGCCGATCCGCTTTTCGCGTCGTTCGACCTCCAAGGCGCCCGTGACGACGCGGGTGACAAGCTCGATCTTCCGCCAGCGCGCGGCCTCGGCGTCGTTGCGCCAGGTTTGCGGGGTCGTCGGGATCACCCGCAGCCCGTTGAGACAGCCGCCGGGAAAGCGGGCCGCCCAGGCCTCCTCGGTCGTGAAGGCAAGGATTGGCGCCAACCACGTCGTCAGGCGTTCGAACGCAAGATCCATCACGGTGCGACAGGCGCGGCGGCGAACCGCGTCCGGAACATCACAATAGAGGGCGTCACGCCGAATATCGAAAAACAGGGCCGACAGATCGTTGGAGCAGAAGTCGGCGATGGCGCGCACCGCGTCAGCGAAGACGAACCGCTCGTAGGATCCGCGCACGACCGCGTCCAGTTCCCAAAGGCGGTGGAGGATATACCGCTCCAGCGAGGGCATTTCAGCCAGGCCCAAACGCTCGGCCTCATCGAAACCCTCCAGCGCGCCCAACAGATAACGGACCGTGTTGCGCAGCTTGCGGTAGGCGTCGATGGTCGTCTGCAGGATGGTCGGCCCGATACGCTGGTCCTCGGCGTAGTCCACCAGCGCCGTCCACAGGCGCAGAATCTCAGCGCCGCTCTGGCGGGTTATGTCCTGGGGTTCGACGCTGTTGCCGACCGACTTGGACATCTTCTCCCCCTTTTCATCGAGGGTGAAGCCATGGGTCATGACGCCGTTGAATGGCGCTCGGCCGCGGGTCGCGCAGGATTCCAGCAGCGAGGACTGGAACCAGCCACGGTGCTGATCCGATCCTTCCAGGTAGAGGTCGGCCGGCCAGCGGGTTCCCACTCGATTTTCCAGCGTGAAGGCGTGAGTCGAGCCGGAGTCGAACCAGACATCGAGGATATCCTCGACCTTTTCGTACTCCTCCGGATCATGATTGCCGAGAAAATCGCCGCTCGGCCGGATGAACCATGCGTCAGCCCCCTCCGCCGCGATCAGGTTGACGATGCGGGCGTTGACCATCTCGTCGTTCAGCGGTTCGCCGGTGGTCTTGTGCACGAACATCGCGAGCGGCGAGCCCCAGGCGCGTTGACGGCTGATCAGCCAGTCGGGGCGGCCTTCCACCATCGAACGGATACGGTTGCGGCCGGCTTCGGGATAAAAGGCGGTGGCGTCGATGGCGTCCAGCGCCGTCTGGCGCAGGGTGCGTCCGCCATGCGCCTCGTCATCGATGGGTTCATCCATTCGGATGAACCATTGCGGTGTGTTGCGGAAAATCACGGGCGCCTTTGAGCGCCAGGAGTGCGGGTAGCTATGCTCCAGCCTGCCGCGAGCCAGCAATGTTCCTGCCTGGATCAACGCCTTGATCACCGCCTCGTTGGCAGGCCCAAACCTGCCGGATTTCTTTCCCTCGGTCTCCAGCACCTTGAGGCCGCCGAACATGGGCACGTGGTCGAAATAGGCCCCGTCCTCGTCCACGGTCTCGGGAATCTCGCGGTGGCCGTGCGCGAGCCAGACCTGGTAGTCGTCCGCGCCGTGGCCTGGCGCCGTGTGCACGAACCCGGTGCCGGCGTCATCGGTCACATGATCGCCCGCCAGCATGGGCACCTCGAAGCCGTACCCCGTGTCGAGCCCCGCGAGGGGGTGCGCCAGGACCAGCCCGGCGAGGTCAGCGGCTTCGACCCGGCGCCACTTGGAGACCTTCGCCGCCGACATGACTTCGGTCGCGAGCTTGTCGGCCAGGATCAGGCGATCGCCCGGCGCGGCCCAGGGCTCGAAGGCCAAGCCTTCTTCCAAGGCCTGCACCTCAAAGACGGAATAATCGATCGCCGGATTGTATGAGACCGCGCGGTTGGCGGGAATCGTCCAGGGCGTTGTGGTCCAGATCACCACGCTCGCGCCCGCGGCGGCGCCGGAGCGAACGGGAAATTTCACCCATACGGTCGGGCTGACATGGTCGTGGTACTCGACCTCGGCGTCAGCCAGGGCCGTGCGCTCGACCGGACTCCACATCACCGGCTTGGAGCCGCGGTAGACCTGGCCCGAGGCGATGAACTTGTGGAACTCGGCGACGATCGCGGCCTCGGACGTATAGTCCATCGTGGCGTAGCGGTGATCCCAGTCGCCCAGAACGCCGAGACGCCTGAACTCGCGCCCCTGGGCCTCAATCCATTGCGCGGCGTATTCGCGGCAGCGGGCGCGGAACTCGGCCTTGCTCACCTCGTCCTTGCGACGGCCCTTGGCGCGGAATTCTTCCTCGATCTTCCACTCGATGGGCAGGCCGTGACAGTCCCAGCCCGGTGTGTATTCGACGTCGTACCCCAGCGCGAACCGTGTGCGCACGACAAAGTCCTTGAGGAGCTTGTTCAGTGCGTGACCGATATGGATGGCGCCATTGGCGTAGGGCGGCCCGTCGTGGAGGACAAACAGGGGCGCGCCTTCGGCCTGTCGCGCGGCGCGCGCCTTGGCGTAGAGATCGCCGCAAGCCTCAAGAATCTTCGGCTCCAGCTGCGGCAGGCCCGCGCGCATGGGAAAATCCGTCTTGGGCAGAAAGATGGTCTCCCGGTAGTCCCGGGATGCAGGGGCGTCGTTTGGCATGGGAATCCAGCAGTCTGAAATGATGAGGGAGCAGGTGAAAATCCCGGCGCGCGTGGGGGCCAAAGGCCCGCGGCTTCACGCCGGGCCTGTAATTCGCCGATCCGCGCCTATAGTCATCATGGCCCCCGCTGTATCAGAGCGGGACTTCGCGCGCCAGCATTGGGGCAAGGCGCCCCGCCGGTCAGCCCTGCGCGAGGATGCGTTTCGCGTCGCGAACGTCTTGATGAATCTGCACGACCATGGCGTCGATGCTGTCGAATTTCTCCTCGGGGCGGAGGAAACCGACGAGATCGGTTTCGATCGTCTCGCCATAGATATCTTCGTCGAAATCCATGAGCCAGACCTCCAGGCGTGGCTCGACTTCGCCGGTCGTGGGATTGACGCCGATATTGGCGACGCCGTCGAACTGGCGGCCGTCGGTCAAACGAGTGCGGGTCGCATAGACCCCAAACCGCGGGGCGACATAGTCGCCGAGCATGATGTTGGCCGTCGGATACCCTAGCTTGCGGCCGAGCTGTCGACCCTTTTGCACCACGCCTTCAATGGCGAACGGCCGACCAAGGATTGCCGCCGCCCGCTCGGGACGACCGTCGCGCAGCGCCTCCCTGGCGCGGGTGGATGAGATCTTTAACCCCTCCTCCTCGACCGCTTCAGCCACGGACACGGTAAACCCGAAGGCGTCGCCATAGCGGCGCATCGCGTCGGGGTCGCCGGTGCGGCCGGCGCCGAACGTGATATCGAAGCCCACCGCGACGTGTTTCACGCCCAACCCGGCCACGAGCACGTCCTTGGCAAAATCGTGATCGGTAAAGTTGGCCATCTCGACGCCGAACGGCAGGAGATAGAGCAGATCGGCGCCGAAGGTCGCGGCGGTGCGCGCCAACTGATGCGCATTCATCAGCCGAAAAGGCGGCGTGTCAGGCTCGAAATGCATGCGTGCGTGGGGCTCGAAGCTGATGACGCCCAGCTTCAGGCCGCGTTCGAGCGCGACAGTTCGCGCATCGGCGATCACCCGCTGGTGTCCTAGATGGACCCCGTCGAAGCTGCCGAAGGCGACCGAGGCTCCGCGGTCGGCTTCGTCCAGATGTTTCCAGCCGTGGATAATCTTCATTTGGTGCGTATCGGCCCCGTGAGCAGCGCGTCGGTCTCTTCGCCTACCACGTCAGGTCGCTCATCACATATTGGGCGGTCAAGCCCGCATCCGCCAACAAAGCCTCGGCGTCGGCGGCTTCCGCGGCGTGGATGCCAGTGAGGATGAAGAGCCGATCCAGATTCTGGGATTGCGCGCCGCCGATATCGGTTTTCACGCCGTCGCCGATAACCAGCACCGCACGCCGTTCCGCCGGCCGTCCGAGCACATTGGCCGCGAGCTCGAAGGCGCGGTCATAGATCGGCGCGTGGGGCTTGCCGGCCATGATCGTGCGCCCGCCGAGGGTCTCATACAGTTCCGCCAAGGCGCCGCCGCAATAGATGAGCCGATCACCCCGCTGGACCACGCGATCGGGGTTGGCGCATATCATGTCCAGCTTTCGGACCGCCGCCGCCGTCAAAACCGCGCGGTAATCCTCGGGCGTCTCGACCTCGTCGTCATCGGGTCCGGTGCAAGCGATGAACGCCGCGCGCTCCAGGTCGGCGAACGCAAGACCAAGACCGTCATAGAGGGGGTCGTCGCGCTCGGGACCGATGCGAAACGCTGGTCCTGGCGCGCGCTCGGCCAACATCGCGCGAGTGACATCACCGGAGGTGACGATCTCGGTCCAGGACGATCGCGGCGCGCCAAGTTGGGCGAGTTGGCGAATCACCTCGGCGGAGGGTCGGGGCGAGTTGGAGATCAGGATGACCGGCCCGCGGGTCTCGCGCCACTGCGTCAGGGCCGAGCAAGCGGCGGGAAAGGACTCGCGTCCGTTATGTATCACGCCCCAGATGTCGCAAAAGAGGACCTCGTAGCGCGCATCGACCCGCGAAAGGCCTGGAATCTCCAGCGGCGTCGTCACCTGGACGGACTCACTGCGGCGCGTCTTCCGCGAGCCCGCGAAGCGGTCAGCGGGTTGGGACGGGACGCTCGCCCCGATAGTCGTAGAAGCCGCGCCCGGATTTGCGGCCGAGCCAGCCGGCCTCGACATATTTCACCAGCAAGGGGCAGGGCCTGTATTTGGAATCCGCCAGGCCGTCGTGCAGCACGTTCATGATCGACAGAACGGTGTCCAGGCCGATGAAGTCGCCCAGTTCGAGCGGGCCCATCGGATGGTTCGCCCCGAGCTTCAAGGCGGTGTCGATGGCGTCGACCGTGCCCACGCCCTCATAGAGCGTGTAGATCGCTTCATTGATCATCGGCACCAGCACGCGGTTGACGATAAACGCCGGGAAGTCCTCGGCGTTGGCGGTGGTCTTGCCCAGGGATTTGGCGAAGCCGACCGCCACCTCATAGGTGACAGAGTCCGTCGCAATGCCGCGGATGATCTCCACCAGTTTCATCAGCGGGACGGGATTCATGAAGTGCAGGCCGATGAATCGTTCAGGCCGGTCGCTGGCCGAGGCCAATCGCGTGATCGATATCGAGGACGTGTTGGAGGCAAGCAGGGTGTGCGCCGCCAGATGCGGCTGCAGGGCGCGAAAAATCTGCTTCTTGGTCTCTTCGCTTTCCGTCGCGGCTTCTATCGCCAGATCGGCGCCCCCCACCTGGGCCAGGTCGGGCGCCGCCTGGATGCGGCCAAGCGCGGCATCCATGTCAGCTTCACTTACGATCCCGCGCGCCACCTGGCGGTGAAGATTGTTTTCGATCTGTTTGATGCAGGCGTCGATACGATCGGGGGCGACGTCATTGAGCAGGACGTCGTAACCAGCCAGGGCGCAGACGTGAGCGATGCCGCCGCCCATCTGGCCAGCGCCGATTACACCGACCGTACGAATATTCGTCATCGTGAAAGCCTCGCGCCTGAGCAATCGGCGCCCGCCCCATTACGCGCCTGCATATATGACCGTCCTATTACACTCGCGGGCCGCTCGCGGCAAAAGCTTTTGCTGCAATGCAGCGCGGAGCCTTGGCGACGGCCGCGCAAACTTGGCGGGTGTGGCGCGATGGCCACGGTTCAACCGGCCTGGATGGACGCCACTCGCGGCGACCCTTGGCCGTCCTAGTGGCCGGCCTCGGTCAACGCCGCCATCAGATCGGGCACCGCGGTCTTGTAGTCCGCGACCAGACCGTAATCGGCCACCTGGAAGATCGGCGCGTCCGCATCCTTGTTGATCGCGACGATCACCTTGGAGTCCTTCATGCCGGCCAGGTGCTGAATCGCTCCGGAAATGCCGACCGCGATGTAAAGCTGCGGCGCGACGACCTTGCCGGTCTGACCGACCTGGTAGTCGTTGGGCGCATAGCCCGCATCGACCGCCGCGCGCGAGGCGCCGACCGCGGCCCCAAGCTTATCGGCCAGAGGCTCGATCACACGGTGGAACTCCTCGGCCGAGCCCATGGCGCGGCCGCCGGACACGACGATCTTGGCGCCGGCAAGCTCGGGCCGATCCGACTTGACCAACTCGTCGGAGATGAACCGCGTCTTGGGCGCGCCCGGACCCGCGTCGACCGCTTCAATATCCGCCGATCCGCCTTCGCCCGCCGCCTTGAAGGCGGTGGCGCGCACGGTGATCACCTTTTTCGCGTCGCCGCTCTCGACAGTCTCCATCGCGTTGCCGGCGTAGATCGGCCGCACGAAGGTGTTGGGACCAGCGACCTCAACGATCTCGGAAATCGGCGCGACGTCCAGCAGGGCCGCGACGCGTGGAGCGAAATTCTTGCCCGCCGAGGTGGCCGGGATGAGGACGGCGTCGTAGCCGCTCATCAGGGCGGTGACACAGCCGCCAACGGCCTCGGCGATCTGCTTGCCCAACGCATCGCTTTCGGCGGTCAGGACCTTGCGCACGCCGGCGATCTTGGCCGCTTCGGCGGCGACACCAGCGACACCTTGGCCGGCGACCAGGACGTCAACTTCGCTAGAGAGGGCCAGGGCGGCGGTGACGGTCTTGTGGGTATTATCCTTCAGAGACACATTGTCGTGGTCGGCGACGACGAGTACGGCCATGGTCAGATTACCCCCGCTTCTGTCTTAAGTTTCGCGACCAACTCGGCGGCGGTCTCGACTTTAACGCCCGCCACCCGCTTGGCCGGCTCGGTCACCTTGGCGACCTTGAGGTGGCCGCTCGTGAGCCCACCGAAATCGTCGGGGGTCTTGATGGCGATTTCCTTCTTCTTGGCCTTCATGATGTTGGGCAGCGAGGCGTAGCGCGGCTCATTGAGACGAAGATCGGCGGTGACAACCGCGGGCAGGTCAAGTTCGAGCGTCTGCAGGCCTCCATCGACCTCGCGCGTCACGCGGACCGTCGAACCACTCACTTCCACCTTGGAGGCGAAGGTCGCCTGCGGCCAATCCAGAATGGCCGACAGCATCTGCCCGACGGCGTTGTTGTCGCCATCGATGGCCTGTTTGCCCATCAGGATCAATCCTGGGCCTTCGGCCTCAGCCACGGCCTTCAGAAGCTTGGCGACTTGCAGGGGTTCAGGATCGGCGTCGGTCTGCACCAGAATGCCGCGATCGCCACCCATGGCCAACGCGGTGCGGATGGTCTCCTGGGCCTGAATGGGGCCGACCGACACGATGATGATTTCCTCGGCGGCGCCCTTCTCCTTCAGACGCACAGCCTCTTCGACGGCGATCTCACAGAAAGGGTTCATCGACATCTTGACGTTGGCGAGGTCGACGCCGGTCTGGTCGGACTTCACCCGCGCCTTGACGTTGTAGTCGATCACTCGCTTCACAGGGACGAGTATTTTCATAAGCCTCTGCACCTTTGGGAACGGCGCAACGGCAATAACGACTTGGGCGCGCTTTGCAAGCCGGCCGCGTCAACCAATGGCGGCCGGACTGGCCGTATCGAGGCGGGTGATCTATGAGGCCGCCGATGGAACGCTGGTATAGTCTTTCGAGATACACCTTGCTGGGCGTGTTGGCGGTGGCCAGCCTGGCGATGGCGGCTTACGACTGGTGGTTCGTCTGGCCGGAGAAGAAGTGCGACGAACAAGGCGCGTGGTGGGACCCCAAGGATCATCAGTGCCTGGACCCCATGCCGATCTGGCGCATCACTGGTCGGCGTCTGCCAACGCCGCCGGCAGGTTCAGCGGCATCGCCCGGTACGAAGCCCTAGCCCCAGCGCTCCAATCGTCGCAGTCAGGCCTTGTGGATGGAATCCACCCATTTCACCGCCGTGGGCTGCTCGACGGGCTTGATCTCAAGATTGACGACCACGGCTTCGCCGCCGCTGCGCACCAGCACACACTCCAGCGTTTCGTCGTCGCTGGCGTTGATTTCCTGGTGAGGAACGTATGGCGGCACATAGATGAAGTCGCCGGGCCCCGCCTCCGCGGTGAACTCCAGGCTCTCGCCCCACCGCATCCGCGCCTTGCCCTTGACGACATAGATAACGCTTTCCAGCTCGCCATGGTGGTGCGCGCCGGTCTTGGCGCCCGCGTGGATATGGACCGTGCCAGCCCACAGCTTCTCGGCCCCAACCCGGGCGAAATTTATGGCCGCGGCGCGGTTCATGCCCGGGGTCTGCGGGGTGTTGGTGTCCAGTTCGCCTCCGGGGATCACCCGCACCCCGGACTCGCGCCAATCGATCGTCGCCATGCAAAGGACCTTAGATCAGCGGGCGCGCCTTGAGGAGAGATTTCGCGCGACGGTCGGTGTCGCGCGGGCGGATTTACGCCTATGGGGTCGCCATGGCCCGACCTTATTCCGTCGCCGCCGACCGCGCGCTCCGCGCGCTGTTGCCCGGCTCGCAGTTTATGGATGCGTTCCAGGTCGCGAGTTCGCGCCAAGACCTCAATGCGCGCAGCGCGGCCGAAGCGATGATGGCTGACCCCCCCGCCTGGGTGGACGGCCTGATGGGACTACGAAATTTGCTCGTACGACCGCTGGGTCTCAAAACCGGCGCCGACTCACCAAACTGGCCCGACCGTATCGGAATGTTTCCGGTCGTGTCGCAAAGCCCGGAACGAGTGGTGATGGGCTTCGAGGACAAGCACCTCGACTTCCGCGTCGTCGTACAGGTGGCTTCGGCACGGGGCGAGATCCTGGTCACGGCCACCACCATCGTTCGGCTCAACAATCTGTTGGGCCGCGCCTATCTGACGGTGATCATGCCGTTTCACCGTATTATCGTGCCATCGATGCTGTCGGCGATCGGCTAGCGCCGACTGAGGGCGTCCTCAGAAGGTCAATTCCGCCATCAACGCCTGCGGCGTGACGCCGCGCGCGCGAATATCGCGAAGAGTTTCGGCCGAATCGCGTTTGGCGAAGCGCTTTCCGTCAGGCCGCAGAATCAGGCGGTGATGGCGGTAGACGGGCTCCGGCAGGCCCAACAGGGCCTGGAGCAATCTCTGAACCGGTGTGGACGCGAAGAGGTCTCGGCCGCGCACGACGTCGGTCACGCCCTGCGCGGCGTCGTCGACCACCACGGCCAGATGGTAACTGAAACCAACATCCTTGCGCGCCAGAACAACATCGCCAGAGCTTTCCACGTCGGCGACGATCAGGCCGCGCTCGCCCGAAGGGCCTTCCCCCTCCTCCACGAACGTCAGCCTCTCGACCGGCATCGCCCGAAGCGCCTCACCTAGATTGAGGCGCCAGGCGAACGGAAGGCCTTGATTCAGCAGCCGCCCCTCCTCAGGGGGCGGATGGGGTCCCGGGCGGACTCCGTCAAGTGGGCCGTGCGGCGCGCGGCCGATGTCTTCGTAGATCTCGCGACGACTGCGGAAACAGCGATAGAGAAGACCCCGATCCCGAAGGCGGTCCAGGGCAGCGCCATAGACGGCATGGCGTTGCGACTGACGCCACACGGGCGCCTCCCACGTCAGGCCAAGCCAGGCCAGATCCTCAAGAATGGCGGCGTCGAACTCGGCGCGGCGCCGGGTCGCGTCGATGTCTTCGATGCGCAGAAGGAAGCGCCCCCCGGCGGCACGGGCGGTCTCATAGGCTGTCAGAGCGGAAAACGCGTGGCCGCGATGGAGCAAACCTGTGGGGGACGGCGCGAAACGGGTGACGACCGGCGCCGTCACGAGCCTGGCGACCGCGCGACGTCAGGCGGGCCTGCTGATGCGGGTGAAGATGCCGATGTGCTCCATCAAGGCGCGCACCAGCCCCTCCTCGCCGCCGAGCGCCTGCCGGAGCGGTTCGAATTCCTTGAAGCCCACCATCTCGGCGACCCCATGAGCGGTGCACCAGGCGGCAATCTGGGCGAGCGCCATCTCCTGCTCGTTCTTGGGATCGGCGCCGGCTTCGACCAGCACGCTGGCGACGTGGCTCCAGGCGCTTTCTTCCGCCTTGGCCTTGGCCGGCATGGTTTCGCGATCACAGGCGGCGCGATACATCAATCTGTACAGCGCCGGGTTTTTGCGGGCGAATGTCACATAGGCGATGCCGATTTCCGTGACCGCGGCCTTGGGGCAGCCCGGATCCGAGCGGATCATGGCGATGTGTTCGCCCAACTCGTGCCAGCCTTCCTCGGCGATGGCGTCCAGCAGTTCGCCCTTGTCCTTGAAGTGATGGTACGGCGCCGCCGGGCTGACGCCGGCTTCGCGCGCAACCGCGCGCAACGACAGGGCCGAAGGCCCTTCGGCCTCAAGAATCCTCCGCCCCGCGCCGATCAGAGCGCGAGACAGATCGCCGTGATGATAGGGCCGCATCTTGGCGCAAGGCGCGTTCGCGAGGTCGGCGATGGTCACTCCTGGGGTGACGATTGGCATAGCGGCGTTTCCAGTTTCGCTCATTGACCTACCCATAAATCTGAATCCGAACGGCGTAAAGATCATCTTGACGCCGTTAAGTTCCGTGCTATTTAAGCATCGTTCAGATCGAACCGACCTGCCGATCCGACAGGTTCAACCTAAAAAAGGAAAAATGTCATGTCCCAAGCTCAATATTCCACGATTGGCGGTCATTTTGATCGTGCGATCTCCTTCCTGATCATCGCGATGGGCGCCATCCTGACCGGCGCCACGGTCTTCGCCGGCGCCTAAAGGCTCCCGTCCAGATGATCACAACGGCGGCCGGACGACCCGCGGCGAGTTCCTCCCCTCGCAGCGCCTCGCCCGGCCGTAGATGTTCGCCTGTAAATTCCAGGCCACAGGTTTCGAAAAACCTGACCACTTTATGCATTATGGCGCGAGAGCGTCATGGAGATGTCGTCAAACCCGCACTATGATTCGTGTGTGAATCGCGTCGGCGGTCGAGTCGTCGGCGTGGCGAACGCGGAGGTCTGATCTTCAGTCTAGGCTCTCACAACGCTCCCAAACGAATTTCCTCGCGCGATGGAGGCCGTCGTGCAGGTGCTTAGTCGTCCGCCCTCCGGCGCACCGGCGCTTGTGCTGAACGCCGACTATCGGCCGCTTTCCTACTACCCCCTCTCGCTTTGGTCCTGGCAGGAAACGGTGAAGGCCGTGTTTCTCGGACGTGTGGACGTGGTCTCGAACTACGACACCATGATCCACTCCCCCAGCTTTTCGATGCCCTTGCCCAGCGTTGTCTCGCTCAAGAGCTACGTGGCGCAGGATCGACCGCCGGCGTTCACGCGGTTCAACCTCTTTTTGCGCGACGGCTTCGCCTGCCAATATTGCGGTCGCGCCGAAGACTTGACGTTCGACCACGTCATTCCGCGGTCCCGTGGCGGCCGCACGACGTGGGAGAACATTGTCACGGCCTGCGCGCCCTGCAATCTCGCCAAGGGCGGCCGAACGCCCCGGGAAGCGACGATGCAACCGCGCCGATTTCCACGTCGTCCGACCATGTACGAACTCCAGGAACACGGCCGCCGCTTTCCCCCCAACCACCTGCACGAGAGTTGGCTCGATTACCTCTACTGGGATATCGAACTGGAGCCCTAGGCCGTCGGCGCGCCGAGCGCCGCCGCTAAGGGGCAAACAAACGGCTGACTTTCCCCCCAACCCCGTTAGGGTGCGTGCAAAAGCCGGGGGATGTTAATTGGGTGAAGCCGTCGAAGCGCCATCGATACAAGCCGCGCCGGATGAGCGGGCCGATCTGGATCTGGGCGGAGTCAGCTGGGCGTTGCTTGAGGGCGCGCGCGACCCTTATGTGATCTTGATCACCATCTATATCTTCATGCCCTATCTGGCCGGCGCCGTGGTGGGCGATCCCGTCAAAGGACAGGCCCTGATTTCACAATGGGCGCAGTACGGGGGCTGGGCGGTGATGGCCACGGCCCCATTTCTCGGCGCGGCATGCGACAAGGTCGGCCGGCGCAAGATTGGTATCGCCGTCACCATACTCGGCATGGTCGTACTTACCGGCAGCCTGTGGTTCACCAAGGCCGACCATACAGGGCTGAGCCCATCGCAAACGCTGTTGATCACCACCATCATAGGGATCCTGTTCAGCTGGTCGGAGGTGCTGCACAACTCTCTGCTGATCCGCGCCTCGGGGCTGCGCGCCGCGCACAAGGCCTCGGGCCTCGCGCTTTCGATGGGCAACGCGATCAGTGTCGTCGCCCTGGCGTTTGTGGCGTGGGCTTTCGCCCTGCCCGGTCTGCCGCAAACCGCGAGCTGGGGCTGGATTCCGCACACGCCCCTGTTCGGTCTGCGCCGCGACCTGCACGAACCCGAGCGCATCGTTCCGGTGCTGTCGGCCTTGATCATGATCCTGGCGTCGGCGCCCTTTTTCCTGTTCACCCCCGACGCACCGCGCACAAACTACGGTCTGCGACGCGCAGCCTCCGAAGGCGCGCGCGACCTGCTGGCCATGGTGCGGACCGTTGGCGAGTACCGCAGCGCCGCCATCTATCTGGCCTCGCGCATGTTCTATTTCGACGGCATGGTCGCGATCCTGATCTACTCCGGCGTCTACGCGGTCGGCGTGATGAAATGGGGGGCTCTGGAGATGCTGATCTATGGCATCATCCTCTCGATCCTTTCGGTTCTGGGCGGGCAGGTGGGGGCCTGGCTCGATCACAACGTCGGGCCCAAGCGGGCGATCCAGATCGAGATCTTCATGAGCCTGCTGGGAATCCTCGCCATACTCGGCATGGGCCCCAATCAGATTCTCTACATCTGGCGGTGGGACTCATCGGCGCATCCAAACCTGTGGAGCGGCCCCTTCTTCCGCACCCTGCCGGAGTGGATCTACCTGCTGATCGGCTTTTCCAACGCTGTCTTCATTACGGCCCAGTTCGCCACCAGCCGCACCCTCCTGACCCGGCTCACGCCCCCGGAAAAAGCCGGCGCGTTTTTTGGCGTCTACGCGCTTTCGGCCACCGCCACGGGCTGGCTCGGCCCCTTCATGGTCAATCAGGGCACCCGCATATTCCACAGCCAGCAGGGCGGCTTCGCCATGATCACGCTGTTGCTTGGCGTTGGTCTGATCGGTCTGCTGTTTGTGAAAGGCGGAGACCGGGCGCCGCGAGCGCGTTCGATTCCGTGATTCGGCTGCACGTCCCGTCGAACCTCACCACGGGGGCTCGCGTGGTCCCGACGCCGGAGCAGGCCCATTACCTGATGCGCGTGATGCGGCTGGGCGTCGGCGACGCACTGCTGCTTTTCAACACCGACCAGGGCGAATGGCGCGCGACGCTCGCCGAAACCGGCAAGCGCGGCTGCGTCCTGGCCGTTGAGGACCAGATCCGCGCGCCGGCGGTCGGGCCCGATCTCGACCTCATCATTGCTTTGGTGAAGCGCTCGCGGCTTGAGACGATCGTCGAAAAGGCGGCCGAGCTCGGCGCCCGGCGCGTGCGCCTGGCGCGCACGGAGCGCACCAACGCCGATCACACCAACATCGCTCGTCTGACCGCCATCGCCATTGAGGCGTCCGAGCAAACCGGCCGGCTGGATCCGCCACAGGTCACCGAGCCGCTTTCGCTGCCAAAGATTCTCGCCGATTGGGACCCCCGGCGGCGCCTGATGTTCTGCGACGAAGCAGGTGACGCCGGCGCCGCCGCGGGCGTGCTCACTGCCGCCCCGGGGGGAAGTTGGGCGGTGCTGATCGGCCCGGAAGGCGGCTTCTCCCCCACCGAACGCGCCGCCATCCGCGCTTTGCCAGCTGTCACACCGGTGTCACTGGGTCCGCGCATCCTCCGCGCCGACACCGCCGCTATCGCCGCTTTAACCCTCTGGCAATCAACGCTAGGTGACTGGAGGGGGGCTTGAGCTCGGCCGCTGTTAGGGCCATGTGACTAGCGTTTAGATCGCAGGACGGAAACCAATCTCATGGCTGACACGCTCTGCGACGATCGCCCCCTTTCATTCGAGGATTTGACGGCCTGGTTCGCCAAGGGCTCGAAACCGGCCAGCGACTTCCGTGTCGGGGCGGAGCACGAAAAATTCGTCTTTCAGACCGCGAACCACCTGCCGGTTCCCTACGACGGTCAAAACGGCATCCTCGCTCTGATGAACGGGCTGAGACGCTATGGGTGGCAGGGCGTCTACGAAGCGCGGCCCGACGGAGGTGAAACCCTCATCGCCCTATCGCGCGGGATGGCCAGCGTTAGCCTGGAGCCCGGCGGGCAATTCGAGCTTTCCGGCGCACCCCTGCCGACGATGCACGACATCTGTGAAGAGACCGGCAAACACCTGGAGGAGGTCAAGACCGTCGCGGGCGAACTTGGCCTTGGCTTCCTCGGGCTTGGATTCACCCCGACCTGGACCCGCGATCAGATCCCGGTAATGCCCAAGGGCCGTTACGCCATCATGCGCCGCTACATGCCCACCGTCGGCGGCAAGGGGCTGGACATGATGTTTCGCACCTGCACGGTCCAGGCCAACCTCGATTTTGCCGACGAAGCCGACATGGTGGCGAAATTCCGCGTCAGCCTCGCCCTGCAACCGATCGCCACCGCCCTCTTCGCCAACTCTCCCTTCGTCGAGGGCAAACCCAGCGGTCTGCTTTCCAGCCGCGCGGACGTCTGGACCGACACTGATCCGCACCGCACCGGCATGCTCGATTTCGTATTCAAGGACGGATTCGGCTTTGAGGCCTACGCGCGCTACGCCCTTGACGTTCCGATGTATTTCGTCAAGCGAGACGGCCTCTACATCGACGTCGCCGGTCGCTCGTTCGCTGACTTCATGGAGGGGCGCCTGCCCGAACTCCCAGGCGAGCGACCAACGCTCAAGGACTGGGTCGATCATACCAGCACCGCCTTCCCGGAAGTCCGCCTCAAGCAATATCTGGAGATGCGCGGCGCTGACGGCGGCGCGGTCAGCCGGCTTTGCGCCCTGCCCGCCCTGTGGGCCGGTCTCCTTTATGACCCCGCCGCCCAGGCCGCGGCCTGGGACCTGTGCAAGGGTTGGACAAGCGAAGATCGCGCCGGACTGATCCGCGACGTGCCCCGACTGGCGCTGAACGCCGAAGTCGCCGGGCGCAGGGTCCGAGATGTGGCGCGCGATATGGTGGCGATCGCCGCGCAGGGCTTGAAGGCCCGCAACCGACTTTCAGGCGGCCTCGTCGACGAGCGGAGTTATTTGGGCGAGCTGGAAGACATCGCCGACTCGGGCGTCACCGCCGCCGAACGCCTGTTGGCGCTCTACCACGGCCCCTGGGGCGGCAGCATTGACCCGGTCTATGAGGCCTACGCCTACTAGAGCGGTGTTTCGACATCCCTCGGGACCAGGGACGGAACTCTAAGCCAAATCCTTGGCAAGCTCGGCCCGGGTTGCCGGCGAAAGCATCGCCAAGTGGCCATATTTTGGGTGATCGCAGCCGATAGCCGCCTCGGTCGCCCCGGACTTGAAGGCCCTCGCCTGGTTCTCGCTCAGCGGAAAGCGCAGAAAATGGACTGACGAGGTCTTGCCGTCGCGTGTGCGCTCGACCTCGGTCTCCTGCGTCGCCGCCACGCGCTCGCCGTCGAAGCTCAGATAGAAATGCTCTTCCACGCCACCCAGCTGCCCGAGGATGGTCGCCCGACGCAGGGGATCGTCGATTTCGAACATTGCCGTGGCGACCAGTTCGCGGCCTTGCGGGATCAGCGGATTGTAGGCCGCCAATTCGTCGGCCAGTTGCTCAGGACCGCCCTTTTCGATCAGCAGCATCTCCTGGACCTGAAACAGCATGGTCTCGAAGCTCTCGAAATAGAAGGTGCAGTGTGGGCCGAGGTCCACGCGCCGTAGCCGCTTGGTCGGCAGCAGGGCGGTGCGGCGCGCCTTGCGTTGCGCGCCGAAAACGGCGTCCGGCAGGATGTCTTGCGCCGTGATCCGGCGCTCTGACTTTGGCATTCTTGAAACTCCTAAATCAGTCCGTAAGCCCGAGCGAACACCTCGATCGGATGGGCTTCGCGTGGCGGTTTGGCGCCGGCGGGCGCATCGGCGGCGACCAGTTGGCCGAGATGCTTGCAGGCCAGCGGGCAGTCCGAGCAGATGGTGTCGTTGCCTTTGGCCGCGACCTGCCGCGCGGCTGGCTTGCCGATCTTCACCGCCATCGGCCTGGTGGCCTTCATCACGCCGAAAGTGCCGCCGTGACCGGAGCAGCGTTCGACCAGGTCGACCTTGGCCCCCGGAATCAGCTTGAGCATATTGGCGGACATCGCGCCCTGATTCTGCGCCCGGGCATGACAGGAATTGTGTACCGTCACACCGCCCTCTGGCGCCGTCATGCCTGGCGCCAGACCATAGGCCTTGTTCAGCTCAAGCACGTACTGACTGATGTCGCGCGTCGCCGCGGCCAGCCGCTTCACGTTTTCACTTTCGGGCAGGATCAACGGCCATTCGAACTTCATCATCAGCCCGCAGCTGGCCGTCAGTGTGACGATGTCATATCCCTGGTCGATCAAAGGGACGAGTTCGGCCGAAACCCGCTCGGCGCGGCGCGCGACCTCGGCGATGTCGCCGGCCTCAAGTTGCGGCATGCCGCAGCATTGCGGGTAAGCGAAGCGCGTTTCCACCCCTTGCCTGGCCAGAACCGCCATGGCCGCCGTCGCGACGGAGGGATCATTGTAGTCGACAAAACAGGTGGCGTAGATCGCCGCCTTGCGGAGACCGAAGGCCGGGCCGGACGGGTCGGGCTTGGGAGGCGTCCGGAGCCGATCGGCCGCGGTCTTGGAATTGTAGCGCGGCAGGCTCGCGTCCTTGTCGATACCGGCCACCGCCTCCATCGCCGCGCGCACGGGCTTGTTGTTCAGATCGGTCGCCCAGTTGGCCAGACCCGCCAAAGGCTTGGCCAGTTTGCCGTTGCGGTCGGTCTGACCCAGCTGCTCGCGCACGAAGTCGCCGCCCTTGGCCCGCCGCGTCGCAGCCCTGTGGCGCAGGATCACATGCGGAAAATCCAGATTGAATTCGTGCGGCGGCACATAGGGGCATTTGGTCATGAAGCACATGTCGCAGAGCGTACAGGCGTCGGCGACCTTGACGTATTCCGTCTTGCTTACCCCATCGAGCTCGCCGGTGGGGCTCTCGTCGATCAGGTCGAACAGCTTTGGGAACGCGTCGCAAAGATTGAAGCACCGTCGGCAGCCGTGACAGATGTCGAACACCCGTTCCATCTCCGCCTCGACGGCGGCCAGATCGTAGAACTCGGGGTCGCGCCAAGCCAGAGCATGGCGAAATGGCGCGTCAAGACTGCCCTCGCGCGCGCCGGCGGAGGGGGAAGGATCCTCGGACATGGTCAGCTTTCAACGGAGGGGTCGCCACCCGCGCGCGTCGAGGGCGCGGGTGGCGATGTGGACTTCAGGACAAGCGGGGCGTGTCTTCCCTAGTCCAAGGTGTCGAGCGCGCGCTGGAAACGCCCGGCGTGCGATTTTTCCGCCTTCGCCAAGGTTTCGAACCAGTCAGCGATCTCTTCGTGACCTTCTTCGCGAGCCGTGCGCGCCATGCCCGGATACATGTCGGTGTATTCGTGCGTTTCGCCGGCGATCGCCGCCTTGAGGTTCAGCGAGGTGCCGCCGATCGGCAGGCCCGTCGCCGGGTCGCCCACGCCTTCCATGAACTCCAGGTGACCGTGCGCGTGCCCGGTTTCGCCTTCGGCGGTGGAGCGGAACACCGCGGCCACGTCGTTGTAACCTTCAACGTCAGCCTTTTGCGCGAAGTACAGATAACGCCGGTTCGCCTGGCTCTCGCCGGCGAAGGCGTCCTTCAGGTTTTGCAGTGTCTTGCTGGTGGCGAGTGACATGGGAGAGTCCTTCTCTAATTAAAGTTGGCGTCGGCTGGCTCCGTCGCCTGTGACGGCGTGCGTCTTAGGCTCCAATCGAAACCTCGTCCAATCGATTGATCGCATGGCGGCGATAGAGATTTTCGATGGCCGACCGGCCGCGATGCCTTCCGCCTTAGGGCGTCCAGACCACAGTGACGGGAACCTGCGTTTGGCGAAGGAGCGCGGCGACGGGCAAATCGCAGGTCGGGTCCTCGCCGGCCTTCAGCACCATGGCGCGCTTGGTGTCGCCCGAGATCATCACCACGATTGCTCGCGCGCGGAGCAAAGCCGACATCGTCAGGGTAATGCGCGGCACAAAGGGCGCCAGCCCCGCCACGGGCGCGCCCAGACACAGCCGCTCGCCCCTGGGATTCAAGCCTTGCGCCAAGTTCGGATCGCCGGGGAAAAGCGAGGCGATGTGCCCGTCCTCGCCCATGCCCAGCAGCGCCACGGCAATCGGCGGCAGGGCGCCGACCATAGCTTCGGCCGTCCTCACGTCCTGATCCAGAAACGCGCCGCCGGTCGGCAACGGAAGAAATCTGGCCGCACTGGCCGGGCCGACTAGGAGGCGCCGGCGCACCAGCGCGGCGTTGCTGTGCGCGCTGGCTTCGTCGACCCAGCGATCGTCACTCAGCGTTACGGTGATGTTGGCCCAGTCCAACGGCGCCGACGCCAGCCGATCATAGACCGGGCCGGGCGACGACCCGCCCGTGGCGATGAAGGTCTTCTCGCCCGCGCCGGCGAGCGCCCGGACGACTCGCGCTGCGATCGCGTCCGCCCACCGATCCCGATCAGGATGACTCTCCATGACCGGGCGCTAACATGGCCGCATCGGAGGGTCGATTGGGGGACAGACTTCGCTGTGCGTTTAAATCTCGTTGCGCGAGGTCGGCGCCCGGCCGAAGATAGGGGCAAAGCGGTACAAAGCCGCGACTGAACGGAGGAGCGCCACCATGGCTTGGGATTTCGAAACCGACCCGGAGTTTCAAAAGAAGCTCGACTGGATCGAAGAGTTCATGGCCGAAGAGGTCGAACCGATCTCACACCTGGGCATGGCGGTATGGGGCAGCGAGGGCCGCGCGCGGTTCATCAAGCCCCTGCAGCAAAAGGTGAAGGATCAGGGACTCTGGGCTTGCCACCTCGGCCCTGAACTCGGCGGTCAGGGGTATGGTCAGGTCAAGCTGGCGCTGATGAACGAGAAGCTGGGACGCAACGGACTGGCGCCGTCCGTGTTTGGCTGTCAGGCGCCCGATACCGGCAATGCCGAGATCATCGCCCACTATGGAACGCCCACCCAGAAGGAGCGTTGGCTCAAGCCCCTGCTGAATGGCGATATTCGCTCAGCCTTTTCCATGAGCGAGCCCACGGGCGGCTCCGACCCGCTGACCTTCAAGACCCACGCCGAGCTCGACGGCGATGAGTGGGTGATCAATGGCGAGAAATGGTTCTCGTCCGGGTCCCGCTACGCCCATGTTCTGGTGGTCTATGCGATCACCGATCCCGAGGCGAAGGATCCCTATCGCCGGACCTCCATCTTCCTGGTCCCCAAGGACACACCCGGGGTCGAGACCGTCCGCAACATGGGTGTGGGTCATCCGGGCGAGGGCAGCCATGGCTATATCCGCTATAACAACGTCCGGGTGCCGAGGGACGCGCTGCTGGGTGAGCGGGGCGGCGCCTTCATCATCGCCCAGACCCGCCTGGGCGGCGGTCGCGTACACCACGCCATGCGCACGGTCGGCGCGTGCCGACACGCCTTCGACCTGATGTGCCAGCGCGCGGTTTCGCGCCAGACGCGCGACGGAAGGCTGGCCGACCTGCAGATGGTGCAGCAACAGATTGCCGATTGCTGGATCCAGCTGGAACAATTCCGCCTGCTGGTGATGCGAACCGCCTGGCTGATCGACAAGCATCAGGACTACAAGTTGGTGCGCAAGGACATCGCCGCGATCAAGGTGGCGATGCCCAAGGTCTATCACGACATATCGGCCGCGGCCTTGCACCTGCATGGCGCCTTGGGCGTGTCCAACGAGATGCCCTTCGTGGGCATGGTCACCAGCGCTTTTGTCATGGGTATCGCCGACGGCCCGACCGAGGTGCACAAGGTGACGGTGGCCAAGCAGGTCCTGAAAGATTACAGACCCGACAACGACCTGTTTCCCTCTTACCACATCCCAAAGCTGCAAGAGGCGGCGCGGGACAAGTACGCCGGAGAGCTTGAGGCTTTGAAACAAGACTACGCCGCCCGCCGGGCCGAGACCGCCAGGTCGTGACCGATGCCGCGCGCCCCTACATTGTCGGCCTAGGCGGCACCATCCGCCCCGGTTCGAGCAGCGAACGCGCCCTGGTCAAGGCGCTCGACGTCGCCGAGGCGTCGGGCGCGCGCACCGATCTTTTCGGCGGGGCGTTTCTTGCTGGGCTGCCCATCTACAATCCGCACGATCCGCACGCGGGACCCGAGCAGATGCGGTTTCTGGAGGCGATCAGCGCCGCCGATGGCGTGATCGTTTCGTCGCCCGGCTATCACGGGTCGCTTTCCGGTGTGGTGAAGAACGCCCTGGACACCCTGGAAGGCTTGCGCGACGACGCCCGACCCTATTTCGACGGCCGGGCCGTGGGCTGCATCGTCTCGGCCGGCGGCGCCCAGGCTTCGGGATCGACCCTGGCGGCGATGCGCTCGATTATTCACGCCCTGCGCGGCTGGCCGACCCCTTTCGGCGCGACGTTGGGGGCGAGCGGGCTGTTCAACGACGCGGGCGAATTTGTCGATCCCCGCGACGGCTGGCAGGTTGAGACCGTGGCTCAACAGGTGGTCGATTTCGCCAAGCACTGGGGCTCGCACCGCTAGAGCATGCTTCGGCGCGGGCGGTCCGCGCGCCTATTTCGCCTGCTGCAGGGCCTTCTCCCAGCGTTCACGGTTGGGATTGGGGGGCAGGGGCGTTCCGTCCCGCGCCGCCTGCTCGGCGATCTGTCGGCCCAAGGCGACCACAGGCTCGATCTCGCTATCGGTCAGGGGCTTCATCCATGTTTTTCGTTTGAGCGCGGCCTCAATAAAGGGAGCCAGCTCGGCGTCCTTGCGCCGCACACGCTCGGCCTCCTCGGCCTTGAACTCGGGCATCACCTCGGCGGCGAACAGCTCAAGGGCCTCGCAGATATGCTCGTGCCGGTTGCGCCCGCCTTGTTGGATGAACGCCACCTGATCGACGCCGCAATCGGCGAACTTGCGCAGGTGCTCGCGAAGTTGCTTCGGCGTGCCGATACCGCCTTCAGCCGCCTGCGCGGCGGGCAGATTCGGCAGGGCCGCCTGAAATTTTTCCCAGATGTCCGTTCGGCCCGGGATTTGCGCGCCAAAGCCATAATGCCAGCCCAGCGCGAACTGGAAAAAGCGGAATCCATCCTGGAAACGCCGCCGCGCCTCGTCCGCGTCTTCGTGGAGGCCAAAGCTGGAGACCATCGCGATGTTGGCGTTGACGGTGTGGCCGATGGGCACGCACTCTGTCTTGATGATCCGGTAATAGTCGTCGACCCACTGCTTGGCCTCGGCCGGGTCGACGAAGGCGAAGGTGAGGGCGCCGATGCCGAGCTTCGCCGCGAGCTTGATCGTCTCGCGGTTCGAGCACGCGACCCAAAGGGGCGGATGGGGGCGCTGCGCCGGTTTGGGCACGACGTTGCGGGTCGGCATCGAGAAGAACTTGCCCTCGAAGCCAGGATAGGGATCCATGGCCAGCATGTTGGCGCATTGCTCGACCGCTTCGCGCCAGGCGTCGCGCTTCTCGCCGACCGCGACACCGTAACCGCCAAGCTCCAGGAGCGCGGAGCTCTCCCCCGTGCCCCATTCCACGCGGCCGTTGGAGACGAGATCCAGCGTGGCGATCCGCTCGGCCACGCGGGCCGGATGGTTGTAGCCGGGCGGCATCAGGACGATGCCATGACCCAGCCGAATCTGCTTGGTGCGTTGCGAGCAGGCGGCCAGGAAGATCTCGGGCGCGGAGGAGTGCGAGTATTCCTCAAGGAAGTGGTGCTCCACCTCCCAGACGTTGTCGAAGCCAAGCTGATCGGCGAGCTCAACCTGGCTCAGCGCATCCTGAAAGAGCTTCAGCTCCAGCCCCTCGGTCCAGGGGCGCGGCAATTGGTGTTCGTAGAAGATGCCAAAGCGCATGATGTTCGTTCCTCCCGCGACGGGCGCCAATAGAGCCCTGAACCGCCCGGCCATCAAGTCGAAGACCGTCAGGAGGCGGCGGCGGCGAGCTCGATTTCCGGCTCCTGAGGGGCCGCGTCATCCTTGAGCATGCGCGCCCGCCGCCAGCCGCCGTGTAGATAATAGGCGGTCGTCAGGGCCGCCGAGGTAATCGTACCCAGCGGAAAGCTCCACCAGATGGCGTCGGCGCCCCAGACCGGGGTCATCAGCGCGGCGAAGGGGATGCGCACGCCGACCATGGAGACGATCATGATCAGCAATGGCCACAGCACGGCGCCGGTCGAGCGCATGACGCCGGAGAGCGCGAAGGTGATCGAGAAGAGAACAAATCCCCAGAGCACGATCGTGTTGATATGATGCGCCAACGGCTCCGCCGGCGAATGGGTCGGCAAAAGAATCCCGAGAACCAGATCGTTGAATGCATAGAGGATCAGGGCGAAGGCGCCGGTCACGATCAGGCCCGTGATCACGCCGGATCGGGCGACAAGGCCGACACGATCCCAGCGCCGCGCGCCGACATTCTGCGCCGCCATCGATGACACCGACGCGCCGATCGCCATGGTGGGCATCTGCAGATAGTTCAGGATGGTGGTCGAGCTGGTGTAGGCCGCGGTGGTCAGGGCGCCGTAGCGATTGACGAAGCTGAACATCACCATCGCTGCGCCGGACATTACGAACATCTGAGTGCCCATGGGCAGCCCACGCGTGATCAGCGAGCGAAGTATCTCCAGGTCCGGACGCAAATGCCGCAGATCCTCGCCGTGCAGCATCAGAATGTTCTTGCGGCGATAAAGGTAGATGAGCAGGCAGATCAGCGAGACGCTTTGACCCACCAGAGTCGCCGTCGCCGATCCCGCTATTCCCATCTTGGGAAAAGGCCCTATGCCTCGGATCAACAGCGGATTCAGGGTTATGTCGATGGCGATAGCGAGGGCCAGGAACCAAAATGGAGTCGTCGAATCGCCCACCGCGCGCTGGGCCATCTGCATGAACATGAAGAAGTACATGAAGGGCACGGCGGCGAAGATGATCCGAAGGTAGATGATGGCGTCGGCGCGCGCGACGGGAGGCGTGCCCATCCGATCCAGGATCCAGGGGCTTACGGCCCCTCCCACAAAGGCTATCGCCAGCGAGAGGGCGATGAAGAACACCGTCGTGGCCCCCATCACACGCTTGACCTGCGCGTGATCCCGAGCGCCCATCGCCTGGGCGATGAGAATATTGGCGGCCATGCTGACGCCGAAGATCGCCGCCATCATCAGCATCATGACATTGTTGGCGATACCGAGCGCCGCGATGGCGTTCTCGCCCAGGGTGTGACTGACCCAAATCTGATTGACCGTGCCATTCAGGGACTGCAGCGCGTTGCCGCCCATCAGAGGCAGGGAAAACAGCAACAATGTCCGGGTGATCGGCCCCTGGGTTAGGTCGCGGCCGTGCCCGCCGGCGCGAGGCGACGATCGGTCGGATTCGATGGATCGCCCGGGTGGACGCATTGAAACGAGCTTTCAGGGGAGCGCTCAGCCATCTGACTGAACAGTGTTAAGTCGACTCTTTTTATAGGGGCTTTGCCCGGTTTTCCAACCCCCGACGCCAAGCCATGCGGTCGAAAGCGGTAGCTCGCGGCGTGGTCTCGGACAGCACTGGACCATGACGCATGGGCTCGCGCCGATCACGCGTTCAGCCGAGCGATACAATTGATCCGCCGCCGTCGCGCCTATAACGAGGGTTCGAAGATTCACCGGGCGCGGCAAGCCTCGCCCGTAACGCCATAGGGACAACGCCATGACCGCCATCAATCCCGTCGCCGACTACGCCCTCGAAGGGGATGTGGGCGTCATCACCCTTAACTCGCCACCCGTGAATGCGCTCTCCGCCGGCGTGCGTGACGGTCTGGCCGAAGGCATGAAGCTGGCCCTGGCCGACCCGGGAGCCAAGGCGGTGGTGCTTGTCTGCGAGGGCCGCACCTTCATCGCCGGCGCCGACATCACCGAATTCGGCGGCGCGGCTCGCGGCGCAAGCCTGTTGGACGTGCAGAACGCCATGGAGAACTCGACGAAACCGGTCGTCGCGGCGATTCACGGTACGGCGCTGGGAGGCGGCTTGGAGGTCGCGTTGGCCTGCCACTACCGGGTCGCGGTTCCCTCGGCGAGATGCGGCCTGCCCGAGGTGGCTCTTGGACTGTTGCCGGGCGCCGGCGGCACGCAACGACTGCCCCGTATCGTCGGCGTCGAAAAGGCGCTTGAGATGATGACCTCGGGCGCCCACGTCCCGGCGGCGCAATGTCTCGCCATGGGCCTGGTCGATGAGATGGCCAAAGAAGGCAAGCTGCGCGAGGGAGCCATCGCTTTCGCCCGAAAAATCGTCGCCGAAAAACGGCCCCTGAAGCGCGTGCGCGATCTGAGCGAAAAGATGGAGGCGGCCCGCGGTCACCCGGAAATCTTCGCGAATTTTCGCAAGGCCAATGCGCGCAAATTCCGCGGCTTCATGGCCCCCGAGCACAATATCCGCTGTATCGAGGCGGCGGTGAATCTGCCCTTCGACGAGGGGATCGCCACCGAGCGCAAGCTGTTCGGCGAACTGATGAGCGGGTCGCAAAGCGCGGCGCAGCGTTACAGCTTCTTCGCCGAGCGTCAGGCGGCCAAGATTCCGGACGTGCCGGACGACACCCCCCTGATTCCGGTGAACTCCGTCGGCGTGATCGGCGCCGGCACCATGGGCGGCGGCATCGCGATGAGCTTCGCCAACGCCGGCATTCCGGTGACGATCGTCGAGATCAAACAGGACGCGCTCGATCGCGGTCTTGGCGTCATTCGCAAGAACTATGAGCGCACGGCTTCCCGCGGCGGCATTACTGCGGCGGATGTGGAAAAGCGCATGAGCCTGATCAGCGGTTCCTTGAGCCTCAACGACCTGGCGGACAAGGACATGGTCGTCGAAGCCGTGTTCGAGCGCATGGACATCAAGAAGGACATGTTCACCAAGCTGGACGCGATCTGCAAGCCGGGCGCCATCCTGGCCACCAACACCTCGGCCCTCAATATCGACGAGATCGCCTCGGTGACGAAGCGGCCCGAGGCCGTCATCGGCCTGCACTTCTTCTCGCCCGCCAATGTGATGAAACTGCTCGAGGTCGTACGCGCCGACCATACCTCCAAGCCTGTGATCGCCACCTCGATGAAACTGGCCAAAAAGATCGGCAAGATCGCCGCCCTGGTCGGCGTCTGCCCGGGTTTCGTCGGCAATCGCATTCTCGCGCAGCGCCAGCGAGAGGCGAACAAGCTGGTCATGGAAGGGGCCATGCCCTGGGATATCGATCGGGTGCTTTACGACTTCGGCTTCCCCATGGGCCCCTTCGCGATGAGCGATCTGGCCGGTCTGGATATCGGCTGGGTGAAGGAGAACTCCAAGGGCGAGACTGTCCGCGACGTGCTGTGCGAGATGGATCGCCGGGGCCAGAAGACGGGCGCCGGCTTCTATGACTACGACGAAAACCGCAACGCCATTCCCTCTCCCGTAACCGAGAAGATCATCAAGGATTTCGCCGCCAAGTCGGGCGTCAACTCGCGCGCCATCACCGACGAGGAGATTCTTGAGCGGTGCCTCTATCCCATGGTGAACGAAGGCGCGAAGATCCTGGAGGAGGGCAAGGCGGTGCGCGCCTCGGACATCGATATCATCTGGCAGAATGGCTATGGCTGGCCGGTCTATCGCGGAGGCCCGATGTGGTGGGGTGACCATGTCGGCCTCGACAAGGTTCTGGCCAAGATGAAGGAATATCATGCGGCCATGGGCGACCTCTACAAACCCTCCGCCCTGCTCGAGAAAATGGTCGCCGAGGGCAAGAAGTTCACGTCCTGATAGAGCGGCGCGCGCCCAGGGGATTTCCCGGTCTGGGAACGGGTGCGCGACGCCCGCGGTTTTTTAGGGTATCTTTTGTCGATCGGTCAGGAGGATAGGCTGTCATGCGCAGAATTGTCGTCAGTGTCTTGGCTCTTGGAGTCGCGGCCTGGGCAGCGGCCACACCGGCGCTGGCTCAATATGGAATGGATAGGGGTCAGCCTAAGAATTCGCTGACGCCGGACCTTCCCCATTGCGACCGCGCGCTTGGCCGCGCCGCGATTCAGGAGCCGCAAAGCCAGTGGTGGATCAGCTATGGGCTGTCGAACCCCGATGCGCTCCTGAAGCTCTTCGCCCTCAAATCCGGTTGCCTGCGGATCGTGGATCGCAACGGCGGGTTGGCCATGCGCAATCAGGAGTCGGCGCTGAATTCATCGGCCGATCTGCAGCGCGGGTCGAATTTCGGTCATGGCCAGGTGGCGGCCGCCGACTTCTTCATCATTCCCGACATCGCCAATTCCAACAAGGATTCCGGCGGCAGCAACATCGGCGCCATGGCTGGCAGCTTTTTGCCGGGCGGCTTTGGCGCGCTTGCCGGCAGCTTGCGGGTCAAGAAGTCCGAGGCCCATACCCTCCTGACTCTGGTTGACGCCCGCACCACCGAACAGCTCTACGTCGCCGAAGGCGCGGCGCAGAAGTCGGACATTTCTTTCGGCGGCGGCGGCGGCGGTGGCGGTTGGAGCGGCTTTCTGAGCGCGGCGGGCGGAGGCTATTCCGATACCGACATCGGCAAGGTGATCAGCGCGGCCTATTTCAACGCCTTCGTCGATCTGGTGCATTACATGCAGAACCAGCAACCCGGCGAGACCGCCGCCGCCGCGCCGATCGCAGCGCAACGCGTGACCGAGCCGGCGATCCTTCGCGCCACGGCCGCGCCGACGGGGAGGATCGTGCTGCGTCTCCAGCCCGGCGCGGTCGTCTATCCCACCGGACAGCGCAACGGTGTTTGGATGGAAGTCGACGACGAAAACGGCAATCGGGGCTGGGTGTCGTCGGCGTTCACGACTCCGAGGTAGGCGGTCCGCTCAATGAAAGTCCCGGCTGCGCGAGAGCGTGGGCGGGGTTTGGCCAGCCAGGGGCGGCGGAGCGGTGGTTTCGGCCTTCAGATCGCTCAAACGCTCGGTCAGGTCGGTGAAGCGTTCGGCCACCACGTGGATGACGTCGTTCGCCCTTTGCAGCCGGCCGTGAACCACTAGAAATCGCGACCCCATCACGGCGCGGCGGTTGGCCGTGAACACATCGCGCCAGACCACGGCGTTGGCCGAACCTGTTTCATCCTCGAGCGTGATGAACACCACGCCCTTGGCCGTGCCCGGACGCTGGCGGATCAGCACCAGGCCGCCGACGGCGACCCGG
>Ga0209698_10000961_pt1 | contig 33150 bp, 18 predicted proteins | sample LitLauG_LLR_2012_FD_187203 | JGI IMG/M metagenome (GOLD analysis project Ga0209698, IMG submission 187203) | Freshwater sediment microbial communities from Pennsylvania, USA - Little Laurel Run_MetaG_LLR_2012 (SPAdes) (version 2) | ecosystem: Environmental > Aquatic > Freshwater > Creek >... | reverse complement strand
GGTTTCCGGTCAAAAGTGAAAAATCAGATCGCTCGCCAGGGTGAGTTGATTATGGCGTCGACCATTGTCATAGGCTTTCCTATCCCAGGCGCGCTCAAAGCGCAGTTCTGGACGCAACTGAACGGTCGTGCCCAACCAATGACACCACATGATGGTGTTTTCTGAGTAGCGGGTCGCATAACCGGTGCGCTGGCCTTTTTTGTCGTCGAGAAAATCGCTGCGATACGACAGGAAATCATGCGTGGAAAGTTCTTTCTGCAGGAAATTGACCACGGCATATTCGGGAGCGGTGCAACGCTGCTCGCCCGCCCGGCAATAGGCTGGATTGGCGCCCGTTTCGGGCGGGATGTTGCCTCCCACAGCAGGCACGCCGCGCTGATACATGTACCAGGTTTCGGTCGCCATGTGGACGGTCTTCGAAAATTTGTGATACCAGGTGGCGTCATATTGCTGCAGATTGTTGTAAGCGTACTTGGCGTCGTTGATGCCGTTGGCGCAGATATACAGGTTGTCATTCACCGATTTGGTGGTGTAGCTCAGGCAGGCTGTGCCGGAGGGTTTCGCATCCGGCGTCCAGGGGGCGACGTCATGGCCGGCGGTAATTCCAAGTTGCACCAGCCACTGATCGTTCACCTTGACCGTCGCAATCACGCCGGTGTCCGTGAAAGGATCAATCGCATAAAGCAGGGAGTGACTGAAAATGTAATTGTTCGGGGCGAGTTGGGCTTCTATGCCGGGCACTGAGATGAAGCGGCCGATGCGCACATTCATCCCATCCGCAACTTGTGGAAGGTAGAGGTCGAGATACTCCAGCGCGGGATCGAAGCCATACTGCCGGTGGTCCTTGAGCAACTGTCCGCTGAAATATCCCTTGCCGGTGGTGAAGTGATAATCGGTGCCGTAAAGAGCCGTGAGATGGTATCCCCAATCGATATGATCGCGCTGCACGGAGTCGGGCAACCGTTCGGCATAGAGGACGATCTGGTTTAGCTCAAAACGATTGGAGTACTCATCATTCGCCTCTGGCGCATTGCTGTGGGAGGAAGTGCTGAAGTTTAGCGTTGGGTCGAGCCAGCCATAAAGTTTGGTGCGGGTCCTGGCGCCATTGATGGCGGTCATCAGGGGATAGCTGCTGGTGTCGGGCTCACCAATGACGGGCGAGCCACCATACGGCCAATCCGAATTCGGGAAGGGTGGGGAATCGAGCGGGGAAGGAGGACCTCGGCGTTCCGGTGCGAGAGAGGCGGCGGGTGGACCCGCCCAGTCCTGGCGGTAGAAATCGGCCCATCGAGCGAAGAAGTTCTTGGGCTCGGCCGGGGCCGGGCGGGGTGCGTCGGGCGGTGGAGCAGAGCCTTCGTTGGTCTGTTGTGCGGGTAGGAGCGCGACGGACAGGACTCCGACGAACACGAACAGGTAGACGAACGGTCGTCGGGCGGGAAGGTATGAGTGCATACAAAGAAAGCGCGATTTAAGTCTACAAGCCTGTATGGGACTTGCACGCGGGTGGGGCGACGTGTTTTGGGTTTTCGATGCCTGGCAAATACATGGCCAAATGGACACTCCGGACTTTACAGTTGCTTTACCAAGGTTTTACCTCGTTCTCTCCCAAAATGTGCTCCAATCCAATAGGCAACCCATTGTTCGTCGGGATCGTCGAATGGGGTTGGTTTCAAGAGAGTTGCTTTGGTCTGCGGCACCACTGGCGCGCCCTTCGCAACTCTAAGTCCTCGGGGGGAATGCGGCCATGATTTCGAAGAACTCGTATCCTAGTAACTGGGATGTTCGGGTGCACACGTCACTTGTTTCTCAGATGCAGCTTCAGGAACAAACCAGGGATTTGCTCGCGGAGATCTACACGCTTCTTGAGGACTACGCGCCCAGTTGGTATACACGACAGTTGGGGAAAAAAATCAAATCGGCATTAGAAACGCACCAAAAGTAGGTCGTTGCAGGCGCAGCGTTTTGTCCGGCGCAAAGCGGCCTGCAAACACTTGCCTCTTTACCCTGCCTCGAACCTGTAGCCGATCGCCGGTACGGTGACGATAAATACCGGTCGTTTCGGGTCCACTTCAAGTTTTTGCCGCAAGCTGGCTACGTGAACGTCAACTGTGCGAGTCAGGATCCCGGCCTCTTGTCCCCATACTTCTCTCAAGATTTCGTCGCGTGAGAGGGTAGTGCCTGCATGTTGTGCGAAATAACAGAGCAATTGAAATTCGCGGGCGGTGAGATAGACGGGAGAGCCGTCGCGAGTGACTTTGGTGCCACGCACATCGACGTGAATCGATCCGAACTGATAGGAAACACTCTGGCTTGAAACGGAACCCCGGCGCAACAGGGCTTCGATTCGAGCCAGCAGCTCTAACGTATCGAAAGGCTTGGTCACATAGTCATCGGCGCCGAGTTTGAGGCCCACCACCTTCTCCGCGGTCTGGTCGCGTGCGGTCAACAAAAGAATCGGCGTCGCAAGCCCTGCGCCGCGGATGTCGCGACAAACATCAAACCCGTTGCGGATGGGCAGCATGACATCCAGGATGATGAGATCAAAGGCCAGGCCAGTGGCTTTTTCGAAGGCCTCCTGGCCGTTGACCGCGAAGTCCACAGCATAGCCCTCGCTCCGGAGCCGATCACTCAGGGTCATCCGCAGCGCTTCTTCGTCTTCGACCAACAGAATTTGCTCGTTCATTTTTGGGCCACCGTGGCTCCTCGCGGAACCTCCTGCCCGACCGGACGCTCTGGTTTAATGAGGACAGGCAGGAACAAAGTGAAGACGCTCCCGGAACCCAGTTTACTCTGTACTGCGAGCCTGCCTCCCATTGCTTCGGCAATACTTTTGGCAAGCGGAAGACCAAGCCCGGTCCCATGGATTTGAGCGGCGCTGACCGCAGGACTACGGTAGAAGGGCTCGAAGATGTGCAACAGTTCCGATTTTTCGATGCCGATGCCGCGGTCCTGAACTGAGATCGCGATTTCCCGGCTCCCCTGGCCTTCCTTGAGAAACGCGCGAATTCCAACCCACCTTGCTGGCCCACCGTACTTGACTGCATTTCCGACTAAATTCTGGAGGCACTGGGAAAGAGCGGCGGAATCGCCCATGACGGAAGGGAGATCGGGTTCAACATGAGTCTCAATGCTGAAGCCGGCCCCGCGGGCAAGTTCGGCCGTATTTTCCAGCGCCGAGTTAATGATTGCTGTAACGTCAAGAGGCTTCAAGGTGTACTGTTGCTTACGGTCGCGAGTCGAGGCATAGCGCAGTATCTGGTTGACTAAATCGGTAATTTGGAGACTCTGGTTCCGGATGACCGAGCCGTATTTTGCCAGTTGGTCTTTGCCTCCGACCACACCATCGGCAATATTCTCGGCAGCCGACCGGATCACCGCCAGCGGAGTGCGCAATTCGTGCGAGACCGAGGCCACGAAATCCATTTGCAGTTTCGCCAACTGAACGGCGGCTAACATCCGGCCCCTTTGAATAGCCCAGACAGAGAAGGTGGCAAAGAGCAGGGTGAAGCAGACGACTCCGATCAGCCGGGAAACAGAACGACGAGAGGAGGCGCCGACTCGAGCCAGTTGTGCTGAGGCCTGTTCGTCGTAGAGTCGCTTAATCTCGTCGAGATCCTGTCGAACGCGCTCGAAAGAAGGAACACCACCGCTCAAGTCCAAGTCGACAGCTTCCTTGATGCTGCCCTCAAGAATGGAAGCCAGGACTTCATCGCGAACCTTCAAATAGTCGAACCAATGATGCTGCAGCCTCTGCCCGACCTCAATTTCGTTCGGCCTGCGAGCTTGCTGCAGATAGGCGGTAATTCCGTCGGTTACTCTACGGTCGGCCTCGCGAGACTGATCGGCATATTCGACCTGGAGATTGCTGTCGTTGGTGGTCAAGGCATAGAGTGTGCTGCGGCGAGTTTCTTGCGCCTGATATTGTAACTCTCCAATCTGGCGGAGCCCCAGCACGGAACGTGCGTACATTTGCTGCGCCTCGACACTGGCTGCGCGCATATCGCGTATCACGAAGATACTCACGCCGACTTCCACTGAGAAAACCAGGAGTAACAAGAGCGCATAATTGTACCGGGCAACTGCGCTCAGGGCGCCGGACCTGGAACGACTGGCGGAATTGGCCGCGGGCTGCTCGGGTGCGCTCATTTGGAGGCCCTTGAGGGTTGGATGCGAAGGCTGTATTCCTTGTCGCCGGGCAGGTGCCCGCCCACCCGGACCACCTTAACCGAGGAGTCTACATCCGAGGCGCGCAGGTAACCGATGGCGCCCGGCACGTTGAAAACGAACTTGCGCACACCGACCGGACTGGCCAGGGTTTTTGGTGAAACAAAAACTTCGCCGGTAAATACTCCCTGCAGGAAATGCCGGCCGAAGTCACTCTCATTCATCTGGCAGACTTCCGTTACGAGCGCTTTGCGCTCCGGCTGGCCGGGTTCCATCATGACCAAGGTGATACGACGGGCATTGGGCCAATGACTGCGTTCACCCAGAAAGATTCGGCGGAGTTCAGGCTGCGAGAGATCGTCCACCGGGTTGCTGGTGTTGACGATGATGGCCAGAGGTTCCTGGGAAGAGTTGGGTTGGTCGACACTGGCGCGTGCGGCGTGGTTGCCCCAGCCAAGGAGCCAGCCCACGACCACCACGACGATCAGTAAGCGATCCAAACTACGCAGCATTTTCCGCCCTTCCTAGAAAGTGAAACCCATCTGCAAAGCTAAGGCACTGATCGCCTGTTGGTTGCGGATTGTGGTGTAGTCATATTGGAGCTTCAAAGCAACGGATTCGCTGGCATCGTATCGTATCCCCGCCGAAGGCCCCTGGCGGCGTCCCACATCCGGAAAGATTGGTTCCTGTGAGGAACTGTTCACATACTGGTAGCGGAAGTAAGGCCGATAGGATCCGAAACGTCTGGAGATCTGAGTGTAGAAGCCGGGCGTTTCAAACAAGCGCTGTCCCTGGGGAGTATGCCGAATGACCATCGCTTCGTTGAGCCATTCGAAGGAGGGGCGAATGTAGATAGCATGGGCAGCCAGAATGGTTTCGCCGACTGTGGGTGACTGGCTTGGCGAAAGCACATCGCGATAGACGGAGAAGCCCGCCTGCAAGCCACGCACAGCTTCCGGGCGAGCGAACAGGGCCAGGTTGAAGGCCTTGTGGTTTTGCTCATCGATGACATTTTGCACCGGCTCCTCGGTGAACGGGGAACGCGATTCGCGTCCGTTCCCCACTTCCGCCACGTAATGCAATCCCAACCCGCCGGAGGGAATCAGTCCTGACGCCGACACGCCCACGGTGTGGATCGGAAGAATTCCTCCCCGATCTTCAAAGTCAAACAGAAATGGCCGCCCGGTTGTTGTCTGTAACCATGTGCTGTGGTGATAAGCGGTGTTGTAATAGCCGATGGCCGTATGAAAGCGTCCAGCCGTGAGATTGAAGTAATCATTATGGGAATACTGAACGATCATCCGCTCGACATCCACGCTGAATGTGTTAGTTTGGCCTCGGGTTACTCCGTAAATGTTGTCGGGTCCGCCTTCGAATACAATTTCGCTCAGGAACTTGAATTTGTCCGAGATATCCGAGGTGACAAACAGGTTGAGTTGGCCGAGGGTGAACGAAGTGGTATCTCCCTTCTGGTTGTCGCCGTGGAAGTTGATGTCGCCGAAACCACGGATGCGAAGAAGCGTCTTGCTGACATCCATTCGTTCCGGTTCGGCGTGCTCAGTTTGCGCTTGTTCAGCCTCGCTCTCGGACGGTGTAGTGGTCTGGCCGGACCCAGGGGTGGGGCTCGGCGCGGATCCCGTTTTGCCCGCCTCCTCGAGTAACTTGACGCGGGCTTCCAACTGATCAACGCGTCGCAGCAATACCTTTATCGTCTCTTCCTGGGAGTCCTTTGCGCCCGTAGTTGTTTGGGCACGGCCAGCGATGCAGAGCATCACGACAGCCACAAATAAACGAACCACTTGCGGGCTGAATCTGCAAATGCAAGGGTTCTGCGCGACCGAGAAGGAAGAGCGTTCGGCGAGTTTCATCGTGGTCTCCTTGAACCATGCAGCCGCAGACGGTCGAGGGGTCTCACCCGTGGATTGCAGGCGAGGAGCATGACCCATCAACCAATCGGGGCTGGTATACTACGCCGACCTCGAAAGAAAACCTGGTCGATTTCCAGGAACCATCGACGTCGTCAGCTTGGCTGGGGGAGGAAAATGATTAAACTTACCCTATCTTTGAAGTGCTATCAACTTCCATCTGTGCTGCTGTTTCGGAGGCCGAAAAGCCGTGCCGGTTGATGTTCCCGATTACGGATGGGCCAGAAGAGCTACCCCTGGAACTGCGGCGATGGCAGTCCGGACCAACAAATAGATGTTGCATTGTGGAGACAATTTAGTAAAATCCTGCTGGGATCTCTGGCCGATCTCCCCTGACATCTCGAGTCGCGGCACGCCTGAGCGAAGTTGGGTGTCTCCCAGAAGAGAAGACCAGGATCTCTGAGAACGTCGCATGTTGTAACGTTGCTGTAGGTTGAGTTCTCTGCTCGTTTGTGGTTACGTTTTATTTAATTACCCTCCCCCAGAACCAAGAAAAGCGCACGGGTTCCATAGCTCGGCAAAAATTCAAGAACGTTTTCTTGTTTTGGGAGGAATATGTCCGGTGCCGCCATTCCACGGAAGCAAAGCCCCTCATTGGTTGAAGGATTTGCTTTGTTCGCGGATCTGTCGGCATCCGAGCGCGCGACCATTGTTTCGGCTGCCAGGGAAAAAGTGTTTAGCAGAGGGGAGACGCTCTTCCTGGAAGGTGAACCGATCCGTCAGAATATACTTCTGCTTTCAGGTTGTGCGAAGGTTACGCAGATTGGCATAAGCGGAGCGGAAGTGATCCTGCGGCTGAATGGGCCCGGCGAATTAGTCGGGGCTTTTGGATTCTGCGGGCGATGTGAGCACTGTACATCGGCGCAAGCCATACAGCCTTCCACTGCAATCGTGTGGGAGGGCGCATGCTTCGACGCGATCCTGGAACGTTTCCCGACGTTTCGTCGCAATACGAATCGTGCGCTGGAAGAGCGTTTAGCGGAATTAGAGCAGCGTTTTCGGGAAATCTCTACGGAAAAGGTGGGCGCGCGGGTGAGCAGCCAACTTATTCGACTTTCCAACCAGGTGGGGCGACTTGTCGATGGGAAAGTGGAGATTGGGGTGTCCCGCGCGAACCTGGCTCAATTGACGGGGACAACGTTGTTCACCGTAAGCCGCCTGCTCTGCCAGTGGAAATCCCTGGGAATTGTGAGCCCTCGCCGGGAAGCTGTAATACTTCGTGATGTGGCTGCGCTAAAGCAACTCGCGCTGGGCGATGAATAGCAGCCGGTCCGGTATTGCTGCCCCAAAGCTCTTGCACGGCCAGTCAGAGCGGTTCGCTGATTATTTCTCCTGCGCACACTCCCTTCAACACATCCAAGCGTGTCGGGCGTCGCTTGCCGCGCGCAAAAGCGAAATGAACTCCGCTGACGAAATCAATTGAATGCGCACGCGGCGACGCCGTTTTCCTGGCCTATGTAGTGCTGCCCGAGCGGACAGGGATCGGCGGTCGCTTGCGTGGTGGCGGGCCCCGGAGGGGCTGCGCGCTGGCTGGGGCTGGTTGGTGGAAGAGACTTGGCCGTGCCAGGCAGACTGGTCGCGGCCGGGGCCGCCGGAACTCTGGCCGGGTCGGGAGCGTTCTGCGGTGAAACCGTCGCTGGCGTAGTGACGCGGGGATCGGGCGTGCGTAACGGCGCCTTTTGCGACGAACCCGCATCGACGGGATCTGTAGACAACGAAGCGCTGGATTTCCGTGGGTCCTTGTAACGGACCGTGACTCCAGTTCCAGCGCCCAGGTCAACCAGTCGCAAATTCTGCTCCGTCACGTTCTGCGCCCGGACGATGTGCGGCGTGATGGCAAAGACGATCTCGTTCTCCTGCCTCTGCTTATCCTCTTGTGCAAAGAGATATTTCAGGATTGGAAGCCTTGCCAACCAGGGATATCCACTGAGGGACTGCGTTTCTGTGTCTTCGAGAATCCCGCCCACCAGGTTTACTTCTCCGTCTTGCAGGCGCGTTTCGTGCTCAATGCGGCGTTGTCCGATGATCGGCTGGCTGATTCCGCCGATGTTCTGCGTGCCGCTCACGGAGGAAACTTCCAGGGTCATTTTCAGCGTGACTTCATTTTCCGAATGGATGTGAGGTGTGACGTCGATGTTCACGCCTACATCGAGGTATTGAAACTGCGTATTGACCAGCGCGCTGACACCGCCGACTCCACCGGCAGCCCCGAAAGAACCGGTCGCCACCGGGACACGATCACCAATTTTTAGTGTCGCTTTCTCGTTGTCCAGAGCGCGGATCTCGGGATTCTGAATCAGCTTGGTGTCGCTGTCGCTCATGAGAACGGATAATGATGCACCTGGAATGCTGACCTGAAAGTTGTTGGCCGTTATGGCGCCGAGCGAGTTAATGGTGAAGGATCCACCCCCCGATCCCGATCCCGAGCTACCCGAGCTCAGCGGTACCATCGTAATATTTGCAGAGGTCGGAGGATTGACGCCGAGTGTGCGGACGCGGCTACGACTTACCTGCAGAACTGCGATGTCAATGACCACTTCCGGCTTGGGCTTGTCGATGTCCGCCAGCAGTTTCTCGGCGAGGACCATCTGGTCTGGCGTTCCGCGCAGGATCATGGCGTTCTGGTTAGGAATTAATTGCAGGCGTGTGAGGTCGAGGATTCCGCGCAGCGTGTTGGCCGCTTCCTGCAGTTCCGCAGGGGTAGCAACGTTGCGCAGATAGAACGTCTTCATCACCGTGTCCTGAATTTCTTTTCGTTTCGCGGGCGTGTCAGAGGCCACCAAAATCGTGTTGCTCGAGGTAGGCTGCCAGAAGGTCTTCGTCTCCATGGCGACTACATTCAGCGCTTCGCGCAGGGTCACGTCGTTCAGTTCGATACTGATTTTCTGGGGTTTGTAATCCGGGTCAAACAGCACATTGATGCCGGCCAGCTTACCGATGGTCTTGTACGCCACACTCGCGCTTTCGGTCATACGCAAATTAATGAGCGTGTTTGAAATGGGCACGAGCTCGACCGGTCCCGCCACTTCTTCTGCCAGCCTGGCAAGTGGCGATTGCGGCGCGATCTTGGGTTCCTCGCGGCGCGCCTGCTTCCTCAGCATCTCGCCGGTTCGTCGAGCCTCTTCTTGTGCTACGAAATTGGTGTGATCGATATCTGCCGCACGCTGAAACTCCGCGACTGCCTCCGCCAGCTTGCCGCTGTTGCGGAGTTGTTGCCCCTGACGCACGTGTTCGATGGCGGCGTAGAAGCGCAAGCGTGCGTAGGCCGTGAAGTACCTAGCATCCTTGGGCTTTAGCGAGTGCGCCTCGTTGAACGCTTCATAGGCTTCGTCGTACTTGTTCTGTCTCTCTGCGTGAATGCCGCGCTTGTATGCGGCATGGGCCTGATCCGCCCACGCGGGCAAACTCACCGCTAATAAGAGGACCACGCCCCCCAAGATCTGCAGACGTTTCATGACGTCACTTCTACGAGCCCGGTTGAACTCTATTCGGCCGGTTCCGCACTCGTTCCTTTGTTGAGATCGTGCCTTGCGGCGAACTGACGAGGGGGAGTAATCGATTGCCATCGGCGAACCGCTTCGCGTACGGGTACGTAAACGAGCATTACAGATAACCCACGAGGGTAACCACGTCTTTGCTCCAGCGCAAAGAGCAAGGAGTTAGATCTTCTATTTCGTACTTAGCAGCTGCTGCTGCGTGAGACCTATCCCGGACGTGTTCCGTACGATCTTTACAAAACTTTACAAATGAGTTTGCTCAAACGCAAAGGAACTCTAAGGGGAACCCCGTAATGTGTGCTCCCAATGTCAGGGTGCCGAGTAACTACGTACTGGGATCAACGAAGCAACCGGCGCGCTAGCGCTGGTCACGTTAGGAAGGGAGGCTGCACAGCCATGAGGAAGCCGTACCAGGTTTGGTTGCCAATTCTTCTCATTTGTCTTGCGACAGGAGCCGCGAGCGCACAGTCTTTTCGCGTTCAATGTCCAGCTAGCACCATCACTCACCCGGACCCTAATAACAGTGGTGTGAATAATGCGGAGCCAGCGTACAGCGGTCCGACGGTATTTACTTGCTCAGTGCTGAACGGCTGTGGCGGCAGTGCTGGCAATGTTGGGTACCTCGTGCCTTCCAGCAACGTGAACGGTGCGATCAAGTGCCAGCAGATCTCGGGTGGAGACGGTTACGCGACCATGGCCGATGGCACGCAGACCTTCATGTTCTCCTTCGGACCGTTGTCGGGACTCGCAGACATTGCGAATGGCCAGCCGGGGACTGAGTTCCCAAGCACCTTCAACACGCAATACACGGGACCGGCGCTGCAGCCTGGAGATCCCGCCACCACTAACGGGGCTGGAGATTCCCCGTACAGTGTGGGTTCGCCCATATTCAACTACAACGGCGCCATCGGAGAGGTTCCCGACCTTGACTGTATCGCCGCGAACAATGCCGCGCTCGCCGCCAATCCCCCTCTTCCCCTCCCGTGCCCGAATACCCCGATGAAGGGCCCATTCTTCGGTATGGATGGACATGTGGATCCGCGGCAAATCATGGACGTTGGGGTGATGAATGGCAACATCCCGGCCCCATTGATTGCGTTCGATGAGGATGACGAATTTTTCCTGACCCTTACCAACGTGGGCATGATCATGCGGCCCGACTTGTTCGAGCAGCACACGGTGCACTTCCACGGTTATCCGAATGCGTCGTCCTTCTATGACGGCGTGCCCGACGCATCGGTGGCGATCAATATCGGCGGCAGCTTCACGTATTACTATCTCGCGCCTGATGCCGGCACTTACTTCTGGCACTGCCATATCACACCTCCCGAGCACTTACAGATGGGCATGGTCGGGCAGTTATATGTGCGCCCACGGCAGAACCGGGTGCCTAACACAACCACTCTCTATGCGGCGCTTCAGCAACAGGAGTCGGATCTCCGCACGGGTTGCAACCCCAACGCCGATATCCTGTGCAGCCACAACCTGCCAGCCGTGCAGACCACCGCCGTTGGCGGCGGCAAGTATGCCTATAACGACGGCGACGGCTCGACCTATTACGACGTTGAGTACCCACTGCAGATCCACGGCTTCGATCCCAACTTCCACTTTGTCGGCATGACCTTCAACCCGGAAGCTTTTGTGGATATGAAGGACAAGTACTTCCTGCTGAACGGACGCAGCTACCCGGATACGGTGAGTGCGGGTCCCCAGGCGACGCAAAGCTCAGATGGAAAGATGCATTACTCGCAGCCGATGAATTCGATCATCAACATTCCGGCGGGCGGGAAGGCGCTGCTGCGCATTGCCGATCTGGATGTCTCGGAATATCAGACGCTGGCTTCGCTGGGGATTCCGATGCACGTCATCGGGTACAACGCCAAGCTGTTGCGGGACCAGGAAGGAAACAACATGGACTACTACAGCAACTCGATCACCCTGGGAGGCGGCGAGTCGCTGGACGTAATTCTGGATGCCAGCAATAAGACGCTGTATCCGACGGGCAGCGTCTTTTATCTCTACACCCCAAATCTCGATCACTTGTCAAACGACGCGGAGAACTTCGGTGGGCTGATGACTGAGGTCCACATTAATTAGGAGAGCAGCAATGAGGCCGATCAACATGAAAAACGAGATCTCGAGAAAACAACTGCTCGTGGTGGTGATGGTGGCAGTTACGCTGCTACTTACACCGGCGGCTTTCGCTGCGGCTCCCGGTATCACCGGTCCGACATTCAACTTGACGGCCCAGCCCGCGTTCCTGAATCAACCAGACGGCTCGTCGGTCTACTCGTGGGGCTACGGTTGTACTGGCACGCCGGCTGGCTTTGCCCCGACGATGGCTGGCCAAAATTGTCCCTCGATGCAGGTTCCTGGCCCCACGTTGATCGTCACTGAAGGGAACACGGTCACGGTCACGCTGACGAATAATCTCCCGACAGCGGCCGGAAACACCTCTATTCTGTTTCCCGGATTTCAGGTAACCGCGACGGGCGGCGTGACCGGCCTGTTAACGCAAGAGGCGATGCCGGGTGGCACGGTGACCTATTCCTTCACGGCTTCGTCCCCCGGGACGCGCGCCTACTACAGCGGCACGCAGGGCGACCTGCAGGTCGAGATGGGTCTCTACGGGGCAATCATCGTGCTCCCGAAAACCATTCCCACGAACTGCACATCGGGGCTAGCTGCTAAGAACCTGCAAGCGGAAGCGCACTTTCATGAGACGGATTTCCGGCTGGCGGCGGCCGCTTACGATCACCCCAAGACCTGCTACGACCGCGAATACCTTTTCCAGTTCTCCGAGATGGATTCCAACATTCACCGCCAGGCTTTGGCGCAGGTCTCCAGCCCGGCAAGGATAGCGGCGTGCGCGGCGGGAGCAGGTGCTCCGGGATGCACTCTTGAGGTGCCAACCGAGCCTTACCACCCCGCTTACTTCCTGATCAACGGGCGCTCGATGCCGGATGACATGGACGCTAACTATGCGTCTCCCTACCCCAATCAGCCCTACAACGGCAATCCGCACATGCACCCCGGTGAGCAGGTTCTGATTCGGGTGATCGGCCAAGGCCGGTGGGAACATCCTTTCCACGAGCATGCTAACCACGTGCGCATCCTGGCGCGCGACGGGAATCTGATCCTCACTCCGGACGGCAACGCTCTGGCCGGAATGCTGATGTTCACCACGGACACGTTTCCGGGGCAGTCGTTCGACGGGATTTTCTATTACACCGGCAGAGGTCTGAACTGGGATATGTATGCGCACAATCCCGCATCGACCGACCCTCTCGCCCAGCTTACCTGTACTCCGGATGCCAACGGCTATAACACCGGAGACCCCACGGCGATCAACTATTTCGAGTGGTGCCAGGACCACAACAAGCCGCTGCAGGTCGCTCCCTTCGGTGATGTACCGAGCGGAGGCCCGGCAACGCTGCCTGATCCGAACATCCTGACCAACGGCGCCTGGTACGGCGGTAGCCCCTATCTCGGCCCGGATGCGACCACGCGCGCGACCGGTCCCAACACGAACTTACAGCCCTCCAACATACAAGCCAACCCGGGGAATGAGCGCGGTTTCGCGTTTATGTGGCACTCGCACAACGAGCGCGAGATCACGACCAACAACGTTTTCCCCGGCGGCATGCTGATGATGATGCTGGTTGATTCCCGGGAATTTGTCATCGACGAGTCCAACTAACAACGAGGAGAATGGCAATGCGATTCAACTATCTGACAGCAGCCTTAAAGAAAGCAGTACTCGCGGTAACTGTTCTCCTCCTCGGAGTGGGCGCGTCTTTTGCCCAGCAGCAGGTCAACCTGACCGCAGGGCCGACCACCCTCACTCTGCCCGATGGCTCTGTGGTGCCGATGTGGGGCTATAGTTGCGGGTCGGTTGTCACGGGCTCGACTGCGACCTGCGCCGCGCTGAATCCGTTGGCGGCGGGCTGGTCACCCGTGGTGATCACGGTGCCCACGGGACAAGGCCTGACCATCAACCTTACTAACAACCTGAGTTTCACGGCGGGCGCCGGCACTAATACTGTCCCTACTTCCATCATGATCGTAGGACAGGTCGGAGGTGGTCTTGGATCGCCAATGACCGTACCGAGTCCGACGCACGCGAACCAGTTTGTTACCTGGTCAACGGTCGGAAACAGCAACGGGGCTACGTTCAATCCTCCGACCCAGCCGAACCGTGTGCAGTCGTTCGGCACAGAAGTGGCAGCGGGAGCAACCACTGCTCTGACCTGGGGCTCGCTCAGGCCGGGCACGTACTTGCTTGAATCCGGGACCCACCCATCGATTCAGGTTCCCATGGGCCTGCATGGAATTCTGGTTGTGACGAACGCCCCGACGGGCGGCAGCGCGGGCACCGCATATCCTGGCGTGAGCTACAACGCGGAAATTCCACTGGAGTTCGGTGAAATTGACGCGAACCAGAACACCGCCGTACAGAAAGCGGTCAGCACCGCGGGCTTCAGTGAGAACAACGTAATTGGCGTCAAGGACTCGGTCAGTGGAGTGAACATAGCACCAAATGGTGGAGGCGGAACCGGCTACAGCGCCGGCGATACCTTCACCTTCACGGGAGGCGGCGGCATCAATGCGCAAGCAGTCGTGGCAACAGTGGACGGCGGCGGCGCCATTACCGCAGTCAACATCACCAATGCTGGGTCGGGCTACACTTCAATCCCGCTTGTCGCGCCAGCGAATGTGCATGGTTCAGGCGCCCAGCTCACCGCAGTGCTCTCTCTCGCGGGCGACATTTGCGCTAATGGCGCTGCTGCGTGTTATCCGCCGGCGGTGAACTACACCCCGCTCTATTACACGATCAATGGAGCTGCGTTTAACAAGACCAACCCTGCGGCTTCGTTATTCAATGCTTCGGAGGGTACGAACACAGGCAGCGTTACCGGAAGCGTATTGGTGCGCCTGGTGAATGCCGGTTCTCGAATGCACTTGCCTTCGATCGTCGGATCGCAGACGGGCAAATCTGGGGTTGGTGGTTTCTCGATTATTGCCGAAGACGGCAACCTCGCGCCGGGCGTTCCCAAGGTGCAGAGCGACGTGTTTATGGCCGCGGGCAAGACCTTCGACGTGATGATTAACGCGCCTGCCGCTTGTAGCCCAGGGCCATGCACGGCCCTGCCGATCTACGATCGTCAATTGAGTCTGTCGGGCAACGCCATCGATCGCGATTCAGGCATGCTGGCCTACCTCGGCGTCAATGGCGCTGCGTTACCGAACGCCGGGGTGCTCGGGGCCGCTGTCGCCAGAAATGATACCTACAAAAACTTGATTTCCGGCCAGAGATTCACCGTGTCGGATCCCTCCAGGGGTGTGATCGCCAATGACACGAATGTTCTCGGCGTTAAGGTCTTGACGCCTCCGGTCAACGGCCAGGTGACCCTCAACGAAAACGGCACTTTTACCTACGTGCCCAGCGCCAACGGCGTTGCCGTGAACCTAGTTAGTGGCGGCTCCGGTTATACGGCACCAACAGTAAAGATCAGTGCGCCACCGGCAGGAGGCACTACAGCCACCGCCACGGCAACGGTTGGCACTAGCGGCGTTTCCGCAGTCAACGTTGGTAGCGGCGGTTCCGGCTATACGGCCCCAACAGTTACCATCGGCCCCGCCCCGGCGGGAGGCACTATAGCCACGGCAACAGCAACAGCGGCGTTTAGTGTCGGCACGGTCACGGTCGGCGCGGGTGGCACCGGCTACACGGCCCCAACGGTAACCCTCGACGCACCCATCGCAGGCGGAACGCAGGCGGTCGCGTCGGCAACCGTAGTGAGTGGGGTCATCACGGCTATTTCTGTTACGACTCCGGGGAGCGGCTACACCAGCGCTCCTAATGTCTACATATCTGACAGCTCAGGTACAGGCGCGAGCGCGACTTCGGCACTGGCCGCCGGCACTGGAGTCGTCGCCTCGATTAGCGTCACGAATCCTGGAACCGGCTACACCGCTCCTCCTAATGTCACCATAACGGATACAACGGGCGGTGGCGCCAGTGCGACCGCATCATTGGCTTCATCCAATGCTGGAGTCATCACCGCGATTAATGTGACATATATCGGGAGTGGATACACAGGCACTCCCACAGTTACGATCACAGATACCACCGGCACGGGTGCGGGCGCGACCGCTACCATCTTCGCCGGGAATGCCACCTCAGATTCCTTCGTTTATCAGGCGAACGGCAACGGCCCCACCGCCACGGTCACACTGTCTCCGTCGAGCATCGTGGACAGTGGCATCGCGTGTAGTGCCTCGACGTTCAGCGCGAACATGGCGACGTACCTCGCCGTCAAGACCCCCGGCGTGCTGGCGGGTTGCATGGATGGGGCGAACTTACCCCTTAACGTTGCAACGTCCTCGGTCTCGGCACTATCGGGCTCGGGAACGGGGACTGTCATTGCTGATGCCAACGGAGGCTTCACAGCGTCCGTCAGCGGACCAGGCACGTACGTGTTCACCTTCAAGGCACAGAACTCACTGGGTACGCTCAGCTCCGCCACTATGGTGACGCTCACCTTCCCGCAAGGCAGTGGTCTCCAAGTGACGGTTTTGGACGGCAGTGACAAGAAAACCCAGATCAGCGACTATCGCTGGATTATTGAGGAAGACCGCACCTTCTATATCAACCCCAACTGTGTAACCAACCCTCCGCCTCCAGGCTGCCCGACCTACAACAACGGGATCGTTCCGACCCTCGGAGTGAATTTCCACACGAGCAACATGCCATTCGTGGCGCAGGGGTGCACGGGGCCGAAATCCTGCGAAGCGGGGCAGACCGTACTCGGTGTGCAGTCGGTGTGCGATGTGAGCAATGGTGTTTGCCGGCCTGATACCTCAGGAAGTGGCGTGACGGCCGTGCTTCCGAGCCAGGTCGCTCTCGATCCGACCAAGCGCTATTACATTTCGGTGCTGCCGGGCGACGCGGCGGATCCGTTCTATGGCGCCAACAGCGTTGGTCACGGCATGGGCGGCGCTCCGATCGGAATCGATCCGAATACCAACGTTCAGCAGAAGTCGGTCACAGTGTTGACGCAGCCCTCGCCCTACCCGCCGGGAAATTTGTCCGTGTTTGTTTTCGAGGATGACTTCCCGCTTAACGGCGAACAGGATGGCGGCGGCGGAATCGACGTAATCTCCCCGAATGAGCCTGGTCTGGGCCAATTCCAAATCCACCTGTGGGACGCGATGGGTGGGAACGGCGACTTTACCGGCCAGATGACCTACGACATGTTTAACCAGCCGCTCTCCAACAGCCTTGATGGGACACTCGACCCCATGACGGGCTTGAACGCCTGTCCAATTACGCAGGCTGGGATTGGCGCGAACGGCACTGCCAATGGTAAGGGTGGGATCACCGGCATGATCGTGACCTGTCCGAAGTATGAAGCGGACGGAGTGACTCTATCCCCGCTGGCGGGCCAGGCTGTAATTGCCAACCTGATGCCGGGAAGATTTGGCGTGATCGCTACGCCGGGAGCTGACCGGATTGCGAGGGGCGAAGAATGGCTCCAGACCAACACTCTGGACGGCCAGAAGGCGCACGATTCTTTTGTTCGCGTCGGCGAGCCCAGCTACTTCCAGGAATTCGGACCGGCGGGTTACCACGTGAGCGTCGGTTTTGCGAATCCGAAGATCATCAATGGCCGCCTGGCCGGTGTTTGCAACGGGACCGACCAGAACATTACGGGCAATTGCAATCCCGGCAACGTACTGACGGGCAAAGTGACGGGCGAACACCTCAGCCGCACGCCGGATGAAAGGCTCTACAGCAGCGGCTCGCACGATACCTTTTATTGGACCCAGTGCTATGTGAGCGTTGGAGATCCGGACGGGGAAGATTTCGCGTTCACGAAGTGCGCCGCCGATGGGACCTTCACCCTCAGCGGTCTTCCCGATGGCGATTGGAGAATCACTACCTTTGACCAGTGGAACGACCAACTGGTGGATGGCCTTTCGACGCCCGTCCGGCTGGGAAGCAAAACCGACTTCTGTCCAGGGGCAGGCTCCGCTCAGCACGTCTGCAATATGGGCGACATCGCCGCCACGCAGTGGCAGACGAACCTGTATACCCGCACGTTCGTGGACGACAACAAGGATGGCATCTCGCAAAAGTCCGAAGCGGGGCTTGGGTTCCTGAACGTCGCCGTCCGGCTGCGAGACGGCAGCCTGGAAAATCTCCTGGTCACGGACTTCACCGGCACCGCCAATTTCAACGAGACGTTCCCGCTGTTCGGTTGGTACACGGTTGAGACCGATACGACCCGCTACAAGAACACTGGGACCCATGTGGTCTACGACGCCGGCGGTCCTACCGACGGTTCAGTCGCCTGCGGCCAACCGGGCTACCCGCCGTGCGGAAACTCTACCATCGGTGCCTTGTTGGCGAACACCGCCGAACAAGTCTCGGTGCCGTTGAACTTGCGCGTCCCCGGCGCGGTGTATTGCGCGGTGGCGGACTGCACCGGCAAGTCAATTCAACTTGGGCCAGGCACGAGCGATCCCCCCACCAACGGCGGCAGCTACCTTTCCACCGGACGCATCGATCCCCCGTGGGTTGGAGTCGAAGGCTGGCAGGGCTTCCCTGGCCAGAACAATTTCATCGAATTTGGCAAAGAGCCCTACGCCCCCGGCGAGAACGGCGGTATAAAGGGCCACGTAATCTATGCGTCGACCCGTCCGTTTGACGACCCGCAAATGCTGGTTCAGACGCAGTGGGAGCCGCTGGTTCCCCACGTCACCATCAACCTGTACCAGGAGGGCTTTGCCTCCGATGGAGTGACCCCGACACTCCAGTTGGTGGATACCACCCAAACCACCAGTTTTGACGATTTTGCGCAGGGCTTCCACAATGTAAATGGGACCCCAATCCCCAACATGAGCTGCCCAGGGCAGGGTGCGTCAACAGGTGTTCTCCCCGATCTGTTCTTCTTCTCGCTGTATAACCAGCCGCAATACCTCGACCTCTACAACAATGTTTTGCACGGCACAGGCTCCGCGACGGCGCTGCCATATAACTCGCAGTTCAAGTGCTACGACGGAATGCACAACTGGAACCAGATCCAGCCGGCGCCTTACGATGGCCAGTATCAGTTCCCCAGCGTGACTTCGGTTGATCCAACAACCGGCAAGCCCAGCGGTACCAATTGCAAGATTTGCACGGCGAATCACGCTGCGGATCCGAAAGACTTGTACTACGGCCTCCCCATGCTGCCTACCGGGAAGTACGTGGTGGAAGTGGTGGTACCTGCGGGCTATGAGCTGGTGAAAGAAGAGGACAAGAACATTCTGATCGGCGACAATTTCATTGCGCCGGTCACGCAGGAGTTCGGCGCCCTGGGCAACGTGTTCATTTTGCCCGACCAGGCCGCGATTAACAACAACCCCAATAACCCGCAGAATCCCACGCAGAGCTTAGGGGCCAGCCCGGAGAATGGGATCGTTCCCGGCTTCGTCCCTGAGCCAATTTGGCCGTGCGTCGGCGAAGCGCGCGTCGTGCCCGACTACATCAGCTTGTATCCGCAGTCCAAACAGGTCTCGCCGTTCGCGGGAGCTACGCGCAACCTGTGTGACCGCAAGGAAGTCACGCTGAGCGACCAGGTGGGTGCAATCGCGAAGTTCTACATCTACACCTCCACCCATATCGCCTCCAAGTTCACCGGCGGCATCACCGACGACTACACCTCAGAGTTCGATCCCTTCTCTCCGCAGTTTGGGGAGAAGTTCGCTCCGCCCGACCTGCCGGTCTCGGTCAAAGATTGGACCGGGTCCGAAATCTCCCGCGTGTATGCGGATCACTGGGGAGCTTATGACGGGATGACGTACTCGACCTGGGAAGTGAACCCGCCGAACCCGACCGGGTATTCGCCCACGATGATGGTCTTTTGCATGAACGATCCAGGACCGATCCTGGACACGAGGCCGGGTCCGACCCAAGGGCAGATGATTACGGATCCATTGTTCACGCAGGGCTACAGCCAGTTCTGCTATGAGCTGCCGTTCATGCCGGGAACAACCCAATACCTGGATACGCCGGTCGTACCCACGTCCGCATTCGCGGGTGCCGGGTACAACAATGTTGATTGCGCGTACCCGGATGCCACGCCGGCGATCGCAAGCGTTATCAGTTCCGACAGCCCAGGTCCCTGGGTGAGCGCCGCGGGCACGGGCCACACATTAACCATCAACGCGTTGGGCGACCAGTATGTGCCGAACTACGCCTATTCCGGACCGTCGGCGACGACCGCTCCTTTCAATTCGAAAACCATCAAACGCCACTACGGCTTTGGTGCTACGCAAGGGAAGGGATCGGTGACGATCGGTGGGATCACTGCGCCTGTGACTAGCTGGAGCGATTCACAGATCACAGTCACTGCGCCCAACAACGTGCCGCCGTGCGCCATCCAACAACAAGCGGTCTTCGGCGGTTCAACCGCGAATTGCGGTCAATTGGTAATCACCACAGATGGTGGCAAGCAATCGATTGACACCGTAACCGTCACGATTGGTGGCAAAGCTCCGACCGTGATGTTGGCCGGACAAACCATTCAGTCGGCGATTGACGCTGCCCAACCCGGGGATTTGGTCATGGTTCCCGCGGGCACCTACAACGAATTGTTGTTGCTGTGGAAGCCAATCCGGCTGCAAGGTGTCGGCGCTGCCTCCAGCATCATCAACGCGAACACCCATCCTGCGGGTAAGTTGACTCCATGGCGGACGCGAATCGATTGCCTGTTTGGCTTGGCGCCTAACGGTACCCCGAATGGATACGATCCAAGTTGCGGCGCCAGCTGGACGGGCTTCAACCCGACCACCAACAACCCGCAGGTGGATCGCTTACCACTCGAAGCTACGGTCGGTTGGGATGCCAACCTCAACGGCAACCTGGCCGAGTTGCTGCAAGAGCCAAGCTTGATGGGCGCGCTGGAAGGGGCCGGAATAACGGTGCTTTCCAAGGGCGTGTATTTCCCATCGAATCCTTTCGACCCGACATTGCTTGCCGGCTTCCCGGTCGGCACCATCTTGTTCACGTCTGCCAACACGTCCACGTATTGCCCGACTAGTATTGCCGGGCCTTACACCAGCAACTTCACCTGCAACCCGTCCAGCATCGATGGGTTGGGCATCACCAACAGTTCCCAGGGCGGCGGCGGCATCTTTGTGCACGCCTGGGGGCATAACCTGCAAATCGCCAACAACCGGGTCTACAACAATTCCGGAACGCTCTCTGGCGGCATGAGTATTGGCCAGGGTGAATTTCCTCCCAACTATACCCAGGGTGGAACAAACGCGGATCCCGGTTCCTGCCAGACCAGCAATATAGCGGGCACGCAGCTGCCGTACTGCCATAACCTCAACGTCAACGTTCACAACAACTACGTCTCGTTGAACTCGTCCACCGGTGACGAATTGTTCTCGGCAACGCCGGCAGGGGCGGGCGGAGTCAGCATCTGCACCGGCTCCGACTACTACAAGTTCAACTACAACTGGGTCTGCGGCAATCTGAGCAGCGGAGACGGTGGTGGCGTCGGTCACCTTGGGTTCATCTACAACGGCGACATCGAGCACAACACGATCCTGTTCAACCAGAGCACCAATCCGACCATCCCCACGAACGGCGGCGGGTTGATCGTGATGGGCACCCCCGATGTCGATCCCCCCTGCGGCGCCAACACTGACGCGGATTGCGTACCACCGCTCGGCTCGGTTGGCCCGAGCGACGGCGTCGGTCCGAATCTCGTGATCAATGCCAACCTGATCATGGGTAACGCCGCAGAAAGCGGCACTGGCGGCGGCATCGCGTTCCAGAATGTCAACGGCTCGGATGTCCTCACGTTCCCGACCGATCCGACAAAATGGCATGCCATCACCTTCACGAACAATATTGTCGCCAACAACGTTGCCGGCTGGGATGGAGGCGGAGTCTCGCTCCTGGACGCGCTCAACACCAACATCGTCAACAACACGATCATGTCGAACGTCAGCACAGCCTCGGCGGGAATGCTGTTCACCACGCTTGGGGCTCCCCTGGCCAGCCAGCTGGGAAGCAATTGCACAGTCAACAACGCGACAGCTTCGTGTCCTCAGCCCGCAGGATTGGTCAGCCTCCCGACCAGCGCGGTTTTGAACGCGAATCTCCCCAAGACCGTCACCTGCCCGGCAAATCATTACGCTCCAGGCACCAACGCCAACAACGGGACTTGTATTCAGGCCTCGTATCCGCTGCTGGCTAACAATATGTTCTGGCAGAACAGTTCCTACTTCATCGGCGTGGGCGCCTTCAGCCCGAGCTTCCAGCAGAATGTGGTCACGCTGTACAACTCGTTTAGCGGTACTGCCGCGGCCAATCAAACGGCCACCGGCTCCTGCCCCGCAGGCGCGAGCTACTGGGACATCGGCGTGCGCGGCGACTCGGGACCGGGCAGCCATGACTCAAGTATCACGCTCGCCCCCGTGTACTCGGTGCTGACGAACTCGTCAGAAAACGGCTTCGGCACCAATAACATCAGCAGCAACCCGACGGTTGTCAGCCAGTACTGCAACGGTTCGCGGCAACCACCCGAGGCATGCGCCCCGAACACCGGATGCGGCTTTGCGGTACCTCCGGGCATTTCGGATGCGACCGTACCTAACCCCATCTTCAACCTGACGCCAGTAGCCACGGTGGACGAGGGCAACAACTGGATCAACCTGCGCTGGGGACCGCTGTCCATGACCAATCCAACGGTTTTGGGAGCGGATGGTAATTACGGCGGTGGAGCTCCGCTGGGCAACTTCACGCCGCAGCCGAATTCGCCAGTCATTGACTACATTCCATCTTCGTCGCCAACCTATAGCATTGCACCCAGTACCGATTTCTTCGGGAACAAGAGGCCGGATGTTCCGGGCGCGATCGATATCGGTGCCGTGGAGTACCAAGCAGGTGGAGTTGCAATCCTGCACGTTTCGCCAACGTCGCTTTCGTTCGGCACGAGCCTTGCGCCGCAAACTGTGACGCTCTATAACACGGGCGGAGCAACAGCGACTGGCATTACCTGGGCGATCAGTGGACCCTTCGCCCAACCGGGTGGCGGTGGCGGTGGCACCTGCGGTGCGACCCTTGCCGGGGGAACTTCCTGCACCATCAACGTGGCGTTCAAGCCGACAGCTCCTGGCGCGGCGAACGGTAACCTGACCCTCACGGCCAGTGTTTCGGTCGTGGGCTCGCCTGTAGCGCTGAGTGGTACGGGCGTGCTAAGTGCGAGCTTGTCTCCGGCAACGTGGAGCGCAACCGCGAACCGTGGCGTGGGTCCCTTTAGTGCGCCGACCCAGGCGTTCACGCTCCAGAACACCGGAAACTTAACGCTGACGAACATCCTGCAGGGCCAGCTTGGCGGTACCAACCCGAGCGACTGGTCGATTGTGAGGTTGCTCTCGACCTGCGGTCCGGCAGGCGGCGGCCAGCTACTTGGTCAGACGTCCTTGGCTCCAGGAACGGGTCTGGGAACCTTCTGCGTGGTGACTGTGCAGTTCCGGCCGCTATTCACCGAACCGCTGAATTCGCTGTCAGCAACGGTGTCGGTGACCGACGCTGCCGGTACTCAGAGCTCGACCCTAACGGGCACCGCTACGGGTGCGGGGCTGATCTCAATCGCTCCCACGAGCGGCGTAAGAGGGACCACCGTTCCGGTGACACTGACGGGTACCAACCTGACGGTCGCAACGGGAGTGAACGTGTCCGGTGGCGGCGTTACATGCACGATTACCGGGACGCCAACCTCAAGTACCCTGACCGCGAGCTGCGTCATCACGAGGGGGGCATCGCTCGGGAGTCGCAACGTCACGGTCTCGTATGGCGGAGGTGGATCGAGCAATAGCGTGACGTTCACGGTGACAGGAGCAACGCTAGCCTTCAGCGGGCCGGTTCCGTCGTTAAATAGCGGTGGTACGAACACAAAGGCCGGGACCATAACGGTCAGCAACACCGCCACGGGAGGGAACGCTGGTCCGTTCACGTTTACCACAGCGCCGGGGATCACGAAGGTAAGCGGTCCTGGTACCTTCTCGATTACTGGAGGCACTTGCGTGTCAGGCAAGGTCGTGAACCCGGGCACCAATTGCACCATCAACGTGCAATATGTGACAGGGGGCTCGCCCGCGAATGCCTCGGCAAACGTTACGGTAACAGGGAATGGTCTGGCAACGGCGTCGCAGACCAGCAGCAACTTCCCCGCTAACTAAACAACCCGTGCGGGCCGGATATCCAAACTTGGATGTCCGGCCTGTCATGGCAATAACTAACAGAGCGGCACGAACTTGAGGCTTGGATCGAGTCGCACGAAGAAGCTGAGGTAAGATACGGTAATGAAAATCCATCGGATTCTGTGTTTGGGCGCTGCCTTCCTGATTCCACAACTGTCGCCGGCTGAGCTGCCGGTCAGCCACGAATCGCTTGGCCAACTGGAAAGCATGCTGGATTTCTGCTCCCAGGTTGATGCCAAGTCGGCGCCGAAATACAAGGAGAAGGGAAAAGCCGTAGTGGGCGACGCGTCGGAAAAGGATCTCGCCAAGGCTCGAAAGTCGGACGAATACAAAAAAGCGTATGACTGGGTCAGTGGCGAACTTCGCAACGTTCCCAAGGACGATGTCGCGAAGGCTTGCAGCGATTTCCTGGAAGACAAGTAAGGAGAGCGGCCGGGTCTGTCGACCCGGCCGACCTCGCATCCGATCGGTACCCCCACCCCCCTAATACCCGATCTATTGAAATCATAGATTTAGGGGAAGGAATTTCCCGGTAAAGCCCTGAGCGGAAGAGACTCGGACGTAAGGTCCTGAGTGCGTGGGAGCTAGCTCAGGAAGGGGGCATTTTCACATGGCTGAAATCTTCGGGCAGTGAACTGGGACGCCAAAGTTTGTGATCTGGCTGCCGGGCATCTTGCTAGCCCTGGGGAGTTTCGATCCCCCGGTAGGGATGCGGGCGAGCCGGGAAACTAGCCCGGCGAAAGAAATTCACGTCCACGCTTTCCGTTCCTTGCGCTAGGTCAAAGAGCGGGGGGCGTAAGTGGGTTATTAAGGTAGGCCTCGGGGTCGGGTTCAAGTCCGCGGGTAGGCCGATGTTCAAGAAGTCTAAATCCGGTAGCAGGGTGATGCCGTTTGCAGCCGTGCTTGCGAGCAGCATGTTTTTGTCACACGTTTTTACGCAGACGTCCCACGCGGGCCCGGTGGAAAACCAGCCATCCGCAAGCGGGCCCGCGGGGACGTCTGGCACGTCCGGCCGTGCGCCTGCAGGACAGCCTTACCACTATGAAGCCAACCGGTTTCCCGGACGTGCCAGTAGGTATTACGGGATGGTTTGGGGAGTCGATTCCCTGAGCGTAAAAAGGGTGGAATCGGGCGAGATGATCCGCTTCAGCTACCGGGTTTTGGACGGCTCAAAAGCCAAGGGGCTCAATGACAAGACGGCCGAGCCCTACCTCATTGACGGGCAGGCCCATGTCAAGCTGGTGATCCCGACGATGGACAAGGTGGGGAAGTTGCGCCAAAGCAGTACGCCGGAAGCGGGCAGGTTGTATTGGATGTTGTTTTCGAACAAGGGTGGACTTGTAAAACGCGGAGACATGGTCAGTGTGGTAATCGGGAATTTCCATGCTGACGGACTTGGGGTCGAGTAGTTTGCGTGTTCTGATGGAATTCCTCGGCAAGCCCAGGGGATCCGACGTTAAGTTTTCGCCTTCGAGTAACAGGGGAGCAATTCGATGAAGAGAATTTGTCTGTTTTGCGCGGTTCTAGTGTTTGCTTTTCTTCCGCTGTTGATGGCTGGCTCCGAGAGCAAGACAGGAGCTTCTCATCTGACGGCGGCGCAGATCGTCGACAAGAATGTGGCGGCCCGTGGCGGATTGGCGGCGTGGCGATCGGTAACGACGCTGGAAATGAAGGGCAAGATGGACGCCGGGGGTAACGAGCGGACGGTTGTTGCCGCGCCTGGCACCAAGCAGGGGTTCAAGATCGTGGATTCGCAGCGAACGGAGCCGGTGCAACTTCCATTTGTCATGGATTTGCAGCGTGGACGCAAAGTGCGCCTTGAGATCGAATTCAAGGGTCAGACTGCGATCCAAGTTTACAACGGTACCGAAGGCTGGAAGTTGCGTCCATTCCTGAATCGTCACCAGGTGGAAAATTTCACTCCGGAAGAGCTGAAGGCGGCGTCCGCACAATCTGACTTGGATGGACTGCTCATTGACTACGCGGCCAAGGGTTCGCAAGTAGCGCTTGAAGGCCTCGATCAGGTTGAGGGCCGCGACGCGTACAAACTGAAAGTAACGGAGAAGAGTGGCCATGAGCGCCGCGTTTGGGTGGATGCCGGAACCTTTCTGGAAGTAAAGATCGAGGGCACTCCACGGCGCCTGGACGGCAAGGATCATCCGGTGGCGAGTTACCTTCGCAACTACAAATCCGTAAACGGATTAGTAATGCCTTACTTGATTGAGACAGCCGTAGACGGCGTGACGAACAAAGAAAGAATACAGATCGAGAGCATAGTTTCGAATCCAAAGCTCGACGATTCACGATTCGCAATGCCGCGTTAAGCTTGGACCTCCCCCCAGTTTTTGGTGCTCTTAACGACAACTTTGGGAAGCTGCTTCGGCAGCCCCGTGCCAGCCTGCGAGATCGAGGGCTACTGGCTCGGTTCGGATTTATTGCTGACAAATTGTTATCAGGAGACTGACATGAAGTTGAGAACTGCGGTCGCAGCCCTCGTGGTTCTTGCGGCAGCAACTGTATGGGCCGAGAGTGCCTCGCCCGCGACCCCATCCCCACGCACAACCGTCACCAACCCCAGGGCATTGGTCCCTGGCAGGAGGGGAGCGGCGTCCGTAGCCGGGAATAAGACGACTGACGCGCAGACGCCGGCCACGCTGCATCAGCGCATGCTGGATATGCAAGCCACGCTGAGCAGCATGCATGCTGTTATGAAGCAGATGCGCGCCAAGGCTGCAACAAGTAGCGTGAAGGATCCGTTCGCCAAGGCCAACCTTGACATGTGGGAGCTGATGGTGGGCCACCTGGAGAAGCAGTTCGAGGAACTGCGGAGCGCAGCCGCGGCAAGGGATGATCTCGAAGCGCGTCGTGCCGCCATGTACAAGCAGGCGGAAGCCAAAGCGGCAGCCGCCGCCAAGGCCGCACAAAGTCAGAGTGCGAGCCAGCCATCGACAGCGGGAGCAGCCACAGAGGGCGCGGGAGAGGGTGCAGCCGGCCAGACTACAGCCGGCCCGAGTTCCCCCACGCCATCACCCAGTACATCCCCTTCTCCAAAATAAGAGGGAGGGTTTTGTAGCGAGGGAAGCACTGTTTTCGCGAGGCCACATTCGATGAAAAAAATCGTGAGCGCCGTTGTGATGGTCCTGCTGATGATCTTGTCTTACGTGGCGGGATGGAAGCATACGTCGCGACGTGCGACGGGGGCCGCGATCACGAGCGCTCACCGCGTGCTCTATTGGGTGGATCCAATGCATCCCGATTACAAGTCCGACCACCCAGGCATTGCTCCCGATTGTGGCATGCAACTCGAGCCAGTGTACGCTGAGCCTGTGGCATCGACGGCTGGGCCGGCGTCTCCAGTGCCGCCCGGGGTGGTCGGCATCGACGTTGAAAGACAGCAGTTGTTCGGCATCCGTGTCGCCGTCGTAGAAAAGACATCGGGAACCGAGAAAGTTCGCGTGCTGGGCCGTGTAGCTCCAGAAGATACCCGGGTGTATCGGATCAACTCCGGTACAGAAGGATTTGTCCGGGAGACTTTCAACGATTCGGTCGGAGAACTGGTTAAGAAAGACCAAAAGCTGGCGACCTCTTATGTGGGTGAGACGTTAGGGGTAGCTTCCGGATTCCTGGCGGCGGCGGCGAACATGCCCGGCGCTGTGGGCAAGGACGGGTCACGTACTGTTTCATTTCCGGGCGCAGTGTCCAAGCAAGGAGTGAGCAGTCTTCAAGGCTATACCGATCGACTGAAGAATCTCGGCATGAGCGATGTGCAGATTAAGGAAATGGCCGAGAGCCACCAGCTTCCTGAGACTGTTGACATCGTCGCGCCAGTCGACGGATTTATTCTGGCCCGGAACATTACGCCAAGCCAACATTTCGAGCGCACGACAGAGTTCTACCGGATCGCGGACCTGAGTCAAGTCTGGATTCTGGCTGACATCGTAGGCAGCGAAGCACAAAACATCCATCCCGGCGCTATCGCTCGCGTCACTCTGCCGGACCAGGGGAAGACGTTCTCGGCCCGCGTGAGCAACGTCCTGCCGCAAGTCGATCCGGCGACGCGCACTTTGAAGCTTCGCCTGGAGGCCAACAACCCCGGCTTCGCCCTTCGGCCCGACATGTTCGTGGACGTCGAGTTGCCAGTGGCCATGCCGGCTGGACTGACGGTTCCGTTGGATGCCGTGCTTGACTCAGGACGCGAGCAGCGCGTGTTCGTCGAGCGCTCGAATGGGGTGTTTGAGCCGCGCCCGGTACAAACCGGTTGGCGCTTCGACGACCGAGTCGAGATTGTTCATGGTTTGTCGGAAGGCGAACGAGTGGTCACTGCGGGAACTTTTTTGGTGGATTCGGAGAGCCGGTTGAAATCCCTCGCCCACCAACCGCCAAAACAGCCGTCGCATGAAAACGTTGCCCCGTCACCCAACACCGAGCACGGAGTGGAAGTCAGTTCCAGAAAGGTCAAGGACGCGGCCTGCGGGATGATGATCGATGCGGAGAAGGCCGTCGCCCAAGGCAATACGCTCACGCGCGATGGAGTCACCTATTATTTCTGTTCCGACCGGTGCAAGCGAAAATTCAGCGCGCAACCGGAGCATCTGGCCTGGGTTCAGTCTGGTCACCGGCCATGATCAATCGCATCATCGACTTCTCGGTGAAGCACAAGTTGGTCGTGCTGGCGGGCATCGCCATCGGGTGTGTCTTCGGCTGGTGGGCCATGATGTCGATCCCGCTGGATGCCACGCCCGACCTGAGTGAGACCCAGGTCATCATTTACTCGCGCTGGGATCGCAGCCCCGACATCATCGAAGACCAGGTCACTTATCCCATTGTCACTGCCATGGTGGGGGCGCCGAAGGTCAAGACCGTGCGCGGTGTGTCCGACTTTGGTTACTCCTACGTGTACGTCATCTTCGAGGATGGCACCGATCTGTATTGGGCACGCTCGCGCACGCTGGAATATCTGTCGGGCGCATTGTCGCGGCTGCCTGAGGGCGTAAAGGCGGAATTGGGGCCCGATGCCACAGCACTCGGCTGGGTGTATCAGTACGCGCTGGTCGATACCTCCGGCAAACACAGTCTAGCGGACCTGCGTTCTTACCAGGACTGGAATCTGCGCTATCACCTCCGCGCGGTACCAGGTGTGGCCGAGGTGGCGCCCGTCGGCGGATACACACGCCAATATCAGGTCAACGTTGATCCCAACCGGCTGCAGGCTTACGGCATTTCGATCCGCCGCGTACTGGATGCGGTGCGCAGCGGCAACCAGGAGGTGGGGGGGCGCCTGCTCGAGTTCGGCGGCACCGAATATATGGTCCGGGGCCGCGGCTATGCCACCTCGATTGAAGAGTTCAAGAACATCGTGCTCGACGCCAGCGCCGATGGTACTCCCATCCGCATTAAGGATGTCGGTCAGGTGGTCGAAGGGCCGGAGTTGCGTCGTGGGTTGGCCGATCTGGACGGCAAAGGCGAAGTGGTTTCCGGTATCGTCGTGATGCGAAGCGGTGAAAATGCTGTGGCCGTCATCGACCGGGTCAAACAGAAGATCGCCGAGATCACACCCGGGCTGCCTGAGGGCGTCAAGATCCTTCCCATCTACGACCGGTCGCTGCTGATCCACCGCGCCATCGGCAATGTGAAGACCACCATCTTCGAAGTGGTCATCACCGTGGCGCTGATCATCCTCGTCTTCCTGTGGCATTTTCCGAGCGCAGCCATTCCTATCGTCACCATGCCGATCGTGGTACTGCTATCGTTCATCCCGTTTCGCCTGCTGGGCATCAGCGCCAACATCATGTCGCTGGCCGGCGTCGCGATCGCCTTCAGCGAACTGGTCGACGCCTCGATCGTGGTGGCGGAGCAGACGCACAAGAAACTGGAGCTGTGGCAAAGGGAAGGCCGCACCAGCGACTACCGCGCCGTCGTGCTCTCGGCCATCAAGGAGGTTGCTCCTCCTACGTTCTTCGCCCTGCTGGTTATCGCGATCTCCTTTCTGCCCGTGCTGACGCTGGAAGCGCAGGAAGGGCGCATGTTCAAACCGCTGGCGTACACCAAGACGCTGGCTATGCTCATCGCCGCGGGGATGGCCATCACCCTGGACCCAGCCTTGCGCTTGCTGCTTACCCGCGTCGAGCCGCTCGCCTTCCGCCCGCGCTGGCTTTGCCGGGCAGTGAATGCCGTGCTGATCGGGAAGATCCGCTCGGAGGAGGATCACATCATCAGCCGCTGGCTGATGCAGTTGTACGAACCGGTTGTGCGCTGGACTCTGCGCTGGAAGTGGGCAGTGGTATCGGTGGCGGCGGTGATGGTGGTCTGCTGCGTTCCGATCTTCATGCACCTGGGTTCGGAGTTCATGCCTCCACTCGACGAAGGCGCCATCCTTTACATGCCGTCCACTATGCCGGGAATTTCCATCGCCCAGGCACAGGCCCTGCTTCAGACCACCGACCGCATGCTCACGCGCTTTCCGGAAGTGGACCACGTGCTAGGAAAAGCCGGCCGTGCCGAAAGCTCGACGGATCCGGCACCGCTGTCCATGCTTGAGACCGTCGTGATCCTCAAACCCCGCGCCGAGTGGCGCCACGTCCCCACCTGGTACTCCTCCTGGGCCCCGGAGATCGTCAAGCCGCTTTTGCGTCATTTCACTTCCGACACGATGACTTCGGAAGAACTCATTCGCCTGATGGACGAGACACTCAAAGTTCCCGGTGTAACCAATAGCTGGACGATGCCCATCAAGGGCCGCATCGACATGCTGACCACCGGTATGCGGACTCCTGTCGGCTTGAAAATCTCAGGCGCGGACCTGGCGACGATTGAACAGATTGGAACCCGCATCGAGAACCTTTTGCCCCGTATCAAGGGCACGCGTGGCGTGTTCGCCGAGCGTACCGGAACCGGCTATTTTCTGAACTTCGAGTGGAAGAGGGAGCAATTGGCCCGCTATGGGTTGAGCATTGAAGACGCCCAAATGGCGGTCGAAAATGCGATCGGCGGCGAGGACGTGACTACGGCGGTGCAAGGACGGGAACGCTATCCCGTCAACGTGCGGTACATGCGCGACTTCCGCAGCGACCTGGGTGCTCTGAAACGGATGCTGGTTCCACTCGGCGGACAGCGGCAGGTGGCTCTTGCCGAACTAGCCGAGATCCGTACTTCCAGCGGTCCCGCCATGATTCGCGATGAGAATGGAATGCTGACCGGTTATGTCTACGTGGATGTGGCTGAACGCGATCCGGAGAGCTACGTTGCTGAAGCGGGCACGCTTCTGCGGGACCAGGTGAAGATTCCAGCGGGATATGCCATTTCCTGGAGCGGGCAGTATGAAGCCATGCAGCGGGTCAGGCACCGGCTCACCCGCGTTGTGCCCCTGACGCTGGGGATCGTAGTGCTGTTGCTCTACGCGAACACGGGCTCGTTCACCAAGACGATGATCATTCTGCTCGCCGTCCCTTTCTCCGCAGTGGGCGCCGTCTGTTTTCTCTACCTGGCGGGCTACAACATGAGCATTGGCGTTTGGGTGGGGCTGATAGCATTGTTGGGCGTGGATGCCGAGACCGGTGTCTTCATGCTCCTCTATCTGGACCTGGCTTACGAGGAGGCTCGTGTCCAAGGCCGGCTGCACAATCTTGCGGGGCTAGGCGAGGCCATCGTGCAGGGCGCGGCCAAGCGCTTGCGGCCTAAGTTTATGACATTCGCAACCATGTTTATCGGTCTGCTCCCGATCCTGTGGAGCACCGGCACCGGCGCGGACGTCATGAAGCGCATTGCCGCCCCCATGGTGGGCGGAATCTTCGCGTCCTTCATTCTCGAGTTGTTGGTGTACCCAGCTATTTACGCGATCTGGCGCCAACGCGCTTTGCAACCCGAACTCAGTCCCGAGGAAACGGTCGTGGCCAGACATGCTGGTGCAGGCGAGACCGGACAACTGGTTGCATTCCAACTGCAGCAATCATCGGACTGACCGCAGGAAACAATGTCAGCTTGACCAACCGATACGCCACATAGTCTGTTGCGGAACCTGCCTTATGAAGTGGTCCGGCAGGGAAGGATCTTCGTCAATCTGATTTTTTACTTCTGACTTGCTTAGCAGGAAGTGTTTGCCCAGGAAAACTCGGATTAAGTGCCAGCAAAAAGCATAGCAGTTTCGGCGCGGCTGAAGCCGCGCCCTTTCAAAGCTCCATTGCTTATTCAACGGACTTCTGACTCAGGACACTAGGGATTAGAGCTGGCTAGTGATTGTGCGCATCGCCGCCAGATGTCGACGCGCCTACCACGCCCCCACAGGGGCCCAGTTCCTTCTCCGAAGCCGGCTTCGGCCGTGCTTGGTCTCGCTGCGCCTGACATGCATTGAAGGCTTGAAGTTGCTTCGACGGAATAAGTCTGGCAACTTCCTGATCCGTTTCGGCATGGATCTGCTGGATCTTGTCATGCCTTTGTGCGGGCGACAGCGAGGAGTCACTACACACCGCAGAGATTCTCGCTTTGCCCTGATCTTCGATCTTCCAGCGATCGTTGACCATCTGAGGGGCCATTCCGGCTTCTGCCCAGCAGGGAGCTTGCCTCACCTGCCGGCGAGCACGGACAGCCGGCGCGGGCGTCGGTTCGGCCCCGGCCGATGGCTGGGCAGAACTTGCGCTTGTTTGTGCGAACACCGCTCCCGCGCACAGCAGCAGGCTACAAGTTTCAACCAGTTTCCTTAACATCCCATGCCTCCTCTTGCACATCCCTTTCGAACGTCTTGTTTTGTTCTCGCAGGGAGAAAAACTTATTTCTCTTTCCGTTCCGCGTGCTGAGACGGGCTTAGTTAGCGGGGGGCGGCTTACGAGCATCCTCTATCATCTGCTTCCGTTGCAGGTAAAGATTTTGCATCTGCTGGACTCTTTGCTCGGATTCGCTCAGAGCCGGGTTTGCAGTGGAGTCGGCAAATGCTGCTGTCACATCCGTTGCCGCCGGCTGACCATCCGCTGATAGGGCGGGTGTTTCGCCCGGCTGCGCGCCCGTCGTGGCAGCTTGCTGACCGGACGCAACAGTTTGAGTGACGGTTTGCTGACTGGCTCCAACGGGTGGAGCGGCGGAAGGCGACACTTCTGCCGCGGGCTCAGGCTGTACTGGAGCGGTCTCTGGCGCGGTATAGGAGCGCGCGCTGCTGCGATATGGGGAGCGGGCGGGGGTTTCCGGGAAAGGTTCCATCCCAGCCTTGGCCATGGTTGTGTCGTTCTTGCCGCGCGGCGTCAACATCACGGTATGGACTGCCGCGGGATCGGTATCGGATGCCAGAATAATGTAATCAAAATTGGTCC